>Ga0265780_10006813_pt1 | contig 14125 bp, 13 predicted proteins | sample P1T30metagenome_FD_192432 | JGI IMG/M metagenome (GOLD analysis project Ga0265780, IMG submission 192432) | Plant litter microbial communities from East Loma Ridge, Irvine, California - P1 T30 | ecosystem: Environmental > Terrestrial > Plant litter > Unclassified | place: USA: California... | reverse complement strand
CGGGAAAGCGTCGCGTGATTTCGAGGATTGTAAGGCTATTTGAATACCTTTTGAATGTCATGCTGAGCAAAGCCGAAGCATCTCTACCGCGCAAGTAATTCGAATTACTGCTGCGGTAGAGATGCTTCGGCTTTGCTCAGCATGACGTTTTAATTTTTTTCAGCGCTTCTACTTGCGCGGTTTCATTCGGCCGCTATATTTGCAGCGCGCTCCCTAATTCGGAGCACTTATCAAGAAAGGCGGAGGGACAGGCCCTGTGATGCCTTAGCAACCAGTAGTAATACCAGGTGCTAAATCCTGTTCTGAGTCGGCTGCGGTTGGCTTGGGAGAAGATAAGTCGAAAAGATGTTCCCCGACTGCAGCGGTGGTGCTCTTCTGACTTGTCGGAAGGGCTTTTTTTATGCCCTTCCGGTGAGAAATCTTGTAAGTGCTTAGGTAACCGGGTGCGTTTTCGTCTCAACCACAAAAACGCTAGAAACCCATGCAAGCCTCCACCCGCCTCATTCAGTCCTTCCCCGTCGACGAGCTAACCGGTGCCCTCTCCGTGCCGATTTACCAGACCTGTACCTTCGTGCAGGAGTCGCCGGGCGTCCACAAGGGCTTCGACTACTCCCGCACTGCCAACCCCACCCGCAGCGCCTTGGAGCAACTGCTGGCTGGCCTCGAACACGGCCACTCGGCCTACGCCTTCGCCAGCGGCATGGCCGCCATCGACGCCGTGCTGAAGCTGCTCTCGACCGGCGACCAGATTGTGGCCATCGACGACATCTACGGCGGGGCCTTCCGCCTGTTTGAGCACATATACCGCCGTTTCGGCATCGACATCGTGTATTGCGACACCGCCGACCTGGCCCAGGTGCAAGCCGCCATCACCGGGCGCACCAAGCTGGTGTGGCTGGAAACGCCTTCGAACCCCACGCTCAAAATCTCCGACATTGCCGGGCTGGCCGAGTTGGCCCACGCCGCCGACGCCTGGCTGTGCGTCGACAACACCTTTGCCTCGCCGGTGCTGCAGCAGCCCATTTTGCTAGGCGCTGATTTGGTGGTGCACAGCGCCACGAAGTACCTGGGCGGCCATTCCGACCTCATTGCCGGGGCCGTGGTGGCGGCCACGCCGGAGCTGGGAGCGCAAATCCAGTTCATCCAGAATGCTTCGGGCGCCATCCTCGGGCCGTTCGATTCATTCCTGGTGATTCGGGGGCTCGAAACGCTGCACCTGCGCATTGCCCAGCACTGCAGTGCGTCACTGAAAGTGGCCCGCTTCCTGCAAACCCGCCCCGAAATCAGTGCCGTGTACTACCCCGGCCTGGAATCGCACCCTGGCCACGCCATTGCTAAAAAGCAGCAGCCCGATGGCTTTGGCGGTATCATTGCCTTTGTGCTGAATGAGGACACCGTGGAAGCGGCTACGCAGCTGGCCACGCGCCTGCAATACTTCAAGCTGGCCGTGAGCCTGGGCGGTGGCAAGAGCCTCGTGTGCCACTCCGCGTCGATGACGCACACGGCCATCCCGGCCGAGACGCGTCGCGCCGCTGGCTTCGCCGACAGCCTGCTGCGCCTCTCCATCGGCCTGGAAGCGGCCGATGATTTGATTGCCGATTTGACGCAGGCGCTGGACAGCTTGAGCGCGACGACGGAAACGCCCGTGGTGCTGGAAGCGGAAGAGGTGCTGGCGTAGCGCAAGCGCGAAGGACATTCCTTAGAGCCCATAGGAAATTTCTCCAAAACGTCATGCTGAGCGGAGTCGAAGCATCTCTACCGTGTAAGTAATTATTTACTTCTGCGGTAAAGATGCTTCGACAAGCTCAGCATGACGTTCTACTATTTCACACCAAATACAGTGGCGGGCATGTTTGGATATAGCGGTTAGGTTCATTCTTTGTCGTTTCTTGCGGCTGAGTTTATTCTTCTCTTTCCTTACTTTTCCACATGAGTCTTTATTACAAGCCTTCCAATAAAATGCCCATTGGGGGCGTGCTGCTATTTTTGCTAGGCGGCGTGCTGACGTCGGCGGTGCTGGCCTTGGTCTACATATACGCTATTTGGTATATCCCCTTTGTGTACATCAACTTCTTCCTCTGCGTGGGTTTTGGACTGGTGCTGGGCGGGGTGTTGATGATGCTGGCGCGCGCCGGTAAGCTGCGCAGCCCCATTGGAGTGAGCATGCTGGCCCTGCTGGTGGGACTGGTAGCCGTATACCTGGAGTGGAGCGTCTACCTTACGCTGCTGTTCAACTCCGAAACCACCGGCACCGGGCGCGATGCCGACACCAGCACCTCGTTCAGCGCAGCCCTGTTTGCTGATGTGCTCATGCACCCGGGCGCGATGTGGGAGGCCATTGGCAAAATCAACGAAACGGGCACGTGGTCGCTGAAGGGGGCCACGCCTTCGGGTATTTTTTTGGGTATTATCTGGGTGATTGAACTGGGCATCATCCTCGGCGGGGCTTACCTGCTGGCCCGCTCGCAGGCCACGGAGCCCTTTTCGGAAGTGGCCAATGAGTGGGCCGACGAAGAAACCTTGCCCCATCCCATTGGCTTCGCCCACGATGCGGCCCAGACCCGCACCGCCCTCGAAACCGGCCAGTACCATGCCCTCACGCCGCACGTGGCCCAGTCCGATATCGACCCCTTCGCTCGCCTCAAGCTGCACCGCGCCCCCAATGATATCAATTGCCAGTACCTGACCCTGGAAAACGTCACCACCAAAGTCGACGACAAAGGCAAGGCCACGCAGTCAACGGACACGGTGGTGCAGTACCTGGCCATTTCACCGGTGGCGTACGAAGAATTGAAAAAGCGCTTTGGTCAGCTGTAAGGACTGGTACCCCGAGGCTGTGCTTCGGCCCGGCGGAAATCGTTCAACGTGTTTGTTCGGGCTTCGTGCAGCCGAAGCACAGCTTCGGGGTACCAGTTCTTCCAAAAGGTGTCTTACACCAGCGTGCTCAGGGCCTCGCGGCTGAAACCTTTCATCTCCTCTGAGCGGCCCTGCTGGATTTTCTCCACCCAATTGGGGTCTACAATGAGCTGGCGGCCGACGGCCACGAGGTCGAACTCTTTGCGGTCGAGGCGGCGCAGCAACTCCTCAATGCCGCTGGGCTCCGAGGCCTCGCCCGCGAAGCCGGCCAGGAATTCGCCCGACAGACCGACGGAGCCTACGGTGATGGTGGTTTTGCCGGTGAGCTTTTTCACCCAGCCGGCGAAGTTCAAGTCCGAGCCTTCGTGCTCAAACTCGGACTCCCAGAAGCGGCGCTGCGAGCAGTGGAAAATGTCGACGCCGGCCTCGGCCAGGGGCTGGAGCCAGGCTTCCATTTCCTGGGGCGTGTGGGCCAGCTTCACGGCATAGTCCTGCTGCTTCCATTGCGAGAGGCGCAGGCTGATGACGAAATCCTCGCCCACTGCCCGGCGCACTTCCTTCACCAGCTCCACGGCCAAGCGGCTGCGGTCGGCGAGGGAGGGGCCGCCGTAGTGGTCGGTGCGCTCATTCATGCCGGCCCAGAAAAACTGGTCGATGAGGTAGCCGTGGGCGCCGTGCAGCTCCAGGCAGTCGAAGCCCAGGCGCTTGGTATCGGCGGCGGCGCGGGCGAAGGCGGCGATGGTGTCGGTGATGTCGTTTTCGGTCATGGCCTTGCCGGTGGCCTCGCCGGGTTTGAGCAGGCCGGAGGGGCCTTCGAAGGCTTCCGACGGTTTCCAGCCGGAGCGGTGGCCGCTCATCACGCCCATGTGCCAGAGCTGGGGGCCCATTTTGCCGCCGGCCGCGTGCACTTCGTCGATGACGTGCTGCCAGCCGGCCAGCGCGGCTTCGCCGTAGAAATGTGGGATGCTGGGGTCGTTGGACGAGGCCGGGCGCTCCACCACGGTGCCTTCGGAGAGGATGAGGCCGACCTGGCCCTCGGCCCGGCGGCGGTAATAGGCCGCCACGTCGGCGCCCGGCACCCCATTGGGCGAGAAGGAGCGGGTCATGGGGGCCATGACAATGCGATTTTTGAGTTGCAGCGATTTCAGCGCGAAGGGCGCGAATAGGGCGTTGGTTGACATTATGGTGCGGTTGCTGGTGTCGAATAATGGAAAGTTGACAACAACCGGGCTGGGGTGGGTTTTGATTTTTTGGGCTGCCAGACGCCGGGACCTCACCCCCTGACCCCCTCTCCTCAGGGAGAGGGGGCACCGGTTTTGCTGCAGTGAAGAGTTAAAACCGCCCAATCTTTGAACGCCTAACTCTTAACTAAGTCGTCAGGCTCCCCTCTCCCCGAGGAGAGGGGCTGGGGGTGAGGTTCTGGCGTCAGGCGGCGCGTTTTCTAGCAGCACGGCCAGTGCGGCGGCTTCCGTTTCCAGGGCTTCGGCTTGCAGGCGGAGCAGGTGGTATTGGGCCGCGTCGTCGGAAGTGAAGGCGGTGGCCCACAATTGCGCCAGCTCGCGCGGGTAGGTGAGGCGGTTCCACTCGCCGGGCGGGGCGGGGTCGGGCGCGGCCGCGGGCAGGGCGGCCAGCAGCGCGGGCAGGGCGGTTTGCCAGCGCAGGCCTATGGTGACCCGTTGGTGGAGGGTGCGTAGCTCGTAGCGCAGGTTGCGGGCCCGCCACACGCAGTAGGCGCGGCGGGCTTCCAGCGGGCCGGGCGTGGGGGCAACGGGCAGCGTCGGGGGCGGCTGTGGGATGCCTAGTACCGTGAGCCGCGCGCCTTCGGGTACCAAGGCCAGCAGCGGCGCGGCCCGCTCGTACACGGCCAAGCTCATGCTGCGCCGGTTGGCTTCAATATTGGCCAGCAGGCTCCGGCTGATGCCCAGGAAGCCAGCCAGCTCCTGCTGCGGGATGCCGAAGTATTGCCGTAGCACGGCCAGGCGGGAATCGGGGAAGTTAGAGGGGCGGGCCATTGGCTGCGGAGTCAGAGGTGAAACATATCTCACGCATGGACGCGAATATGTTTCAAGGTATGGAACATATTCTGGTTTAGAAGGCGAATATGTTCCATACCTTGAAACATATTTGTTCTTCTAAGTACAATAAGTTTCACTGCTTCGCCCCTCACTTCGCGATGAGTTTAGCGCACTGTAGCCAGCCACCCCGCACCGGCTGGCACGTCGGCGCAGTTGTGCAGGGCAGCTGTTATGCGGAAGGGCTTGAGCTTGCCTTGCAACAGGTCCAGTGCTTCGCCGCGAAGCTTCACGGCCGTGGCACGCTTCCATTTGTTAGCCGTCGATAAATGGCCGGATGCCCCCACGCGGGGCAGCTCATCTTCTTCCAATAGTAGTACAACGTGGACGAGCGCCGCATATGGCATCAGTGCCGAAGCCAGGTCGCGCACCTCCCGCTGATTGGCCCGCAAGCCAGCGTGTAGGGCCCCGAAGGTATCTAGCGCTTTCTTGGCTACCTCCGTGGCCAGGTCGCCCGAGGCAAGTCTGGAGCGGTTTGCCGTTGCATAACCCCGGAAATCTTTCACCTCCAGCAACACCAGGGCCGCCGACGTACCGGGCTGGGCTACCACGAAGTCGACGGCTGCCAGCCCGGCCCCGGTGCGGCTGACTGGGCCCCGGTAAAACAGCGAGTCATCGTACTTCAGCACCGACCACACCGCCGGGAAAGCAAACCGGATATTGCCTTCGTCAAACGTCTGCATTTGGTTGTTCTCGGTTTAGTACGTCCAGAAAAAGGTCGCCCTGCGCCATTTCAATGTCCAGTGCCACCAGATTCGGCAGTTCCGTTAGTGAGTCGGCCGTGGCTACCGTCGTGGCCTCACCTGGCTGGGCGCTGAGGCTGAAGTAGCGCACCGGCTTGTGCTCCTGCCGCGCCAGAATGTGCAGCTCCTTCAGCAGAAACAGGCTGTGCGTGGCCAGAATAATCTGGAAGCCCGCCTTGGCCAGCTCGGTGAGCACGGCGGCCATTTCTTTCAATAAGGCGGGGTTGAGGTTGGCCTCCGGCTCGTCCCAGAACAGGGTGGTTTCGGGCGTGAGCGTGCCGTTGGCCAGCAGCTTATACAGCGTGGCGAATTTGCGGACGCCCTCGGCCACGAGGTTCATTTCCATGCGCGGCTGCTCGGGGGCGGAGAGGTAGAAATGGCCGCCTTCTTCCTCCACTTTGCCGCCAATAAGCTGCTGAAGCTGCGCTACGATGTGAGCGGGTTCGGGTTGCCGCAGGGGCGGGCCCATCAGCAGGCGCAGGAGGTCGGGGTAGGTTTCGTCAATGGGAATTTCGCGGCGGTCATAGAGGGGGAGGAGCCAGCCCATTGTAAGAACTTCTTTGGCGGGGATGAAGACTGGGTCTGTAAAGCGAAGACCTCTATCAATATTAGCTGGCCACTTGACGTCTAACTCTGCTTTAGCACTTTCATTGAGTAAGATAAGATTACCAAAATCAAACGTTGAAAAACCAAATGATATGGATGCACCACTCTTAAAATCATTGCTGCTATACCGAATCAATTCATTGGCGGAGAATGGAGCGGGTTGGAAAACATTTATCAATTTACTGGATAGCCTTGCTCTGGCTGACAAAAGTCCACTAAACGCGTTTTCGATATCCAACTGTCTATCTTTTACGCTGGCTTGAATTTGATGTAACAAGTCATAAAGCAACGTATACCCCGTCTTCAACACATGGCTCTTGCCCGTCCCATTCGCGCCTACTATCACATTCAGACCCGGCCCAAACTCAAAGTCGGCATCTTCAAACACGGTGAAATTGCGGAGGTGCAGGCGTTTTAGCATACCGCGAAGCTACGGATTCGCCGGGCTAACCCTGTACGCCTTGGAAGGTGTCGGACATCTCACGCAGTGTTCCGCAGTGTTGGGCGCAGTGTTCCGCAGTGTTGTTTCGGAAATACACTGCGGGACACTGCGCCCAACACTGCGGAACACCGCGTGAAAGCGAACTTCTCCACCCGAAAAGCCACCCCAGCCCCGTTTGCTGCGTAAGTTGCGGCCGATGCTACGACCCCTCTATTTCCTGTTGCTGCTCACCCTGGGCGCCACCCAGCTACCCGCCTGCGCCCAATCGAAGACCGAAAAGCCGGCCGTGGTGGCCGAAATAGGCGTGCCCGGCAAGCCGCTGCCCTGGCTCGATTCCATCCTGTCGGCCTCGCCCATCCTGGCCCGACACCAGGTGGGCATGAGCCTAGCCTACGCCGACAGCGCCCGGCCCTTCTACGGCTTCCAGGATACCAAATACTTCACCCCGGCCAGCACCATGAAGCTGTTCAGCTTCTACGCCGGCCTGCACCTGCTCGGCGACTCGCTGCCCAGCCTGCGCTACTTCAGCCGCCACGACACCCTGTTTTTCCAGGGCACCGGCGACCCCACCCTGCTGCACGGCGACGTACCCAGCCGCCGCGCCTACAGCTTCCTGCTCAACCGGCCCGAACACACGCTGGCCTACTGCGACATTGCTTGCGTGACGCCCTACGGTCCCAGCTGGACCTGGGACGACTACGGCTACTACTTCCAACCCGAGCGCGGCCCGTTCCCTATTTACGGGCATACGGTGCGCTTCTACGCCACGCCGCCCGCGCCAGTCCGGGCCGGTGGCGTGGCGCGGGCGGCGGTGCCGATGCAGTCGCATGTGCGGGTGCTGCCGCGCTTCTTCGTGCCGCTGGTAGGGCCGGCCCCAGCCAGTCTGCTCACGCCGGGCTTGGACAAGGACGTGCACATCATCCGCGCCCCGCACGAAAACCGCTTCTACGTGCTGCCCACCACCAAAAAGTGGGTCGATGAAACGCCCTTCGTCACCAGTCGCGGACTGATGCTGCGGCTGCTGGGCGACACCCTGCGCCGGGCTACCAGCAGCGCCGCCTGGCGGCCCCATCCCGCGCAGGGCGACTCCATCCGCACGCTCTACGGCCTGCGCGTCGACTCCCTCTACCGCCGCATGCTGCGCGTGAGCGACAACTTCCTGGCCGAGCAGCTGCTGCTCATGTGCAGCACCAAAATCGGCTACCGCGACTCGCTCAGCACCAGCCGCGTTATCCGCTACACCCGCAAAAACCTGCTCACCGGCCTGCCCGACCCGGTGTATTGGGTGGATGGCTCCGGCCTCTCGCGCCTCAACCTCATCACCCCGCGCACCCTCACGGCGCTGCTGCTCAAGCTGCACCAGGAGCTGCCCGAGCGCCGCCTGCTGAGTTTGCTGGCGGCCGGTGGGGGCCAGGGCACCCTGCGCAAGCGCTACCACGACGCCACCGGCCCCTGGGTGTGGGGCAAAACCGGCACCCTGAGCAACAACCTCAACATGTGTGGCTACCTGCGCACCAAAAGCGGCCGGCTGGTGGCCTTCACTTTCATGAACAACAACCACGTGGTGGACAGCTACCCCATGCGCAACGAGGTGGAGCGGGTGCTGCGCCAGGTACGCGAGCGGCTGTAACCGCGAGCGGCTGTAACGTTGATGCTTCGTATAGTATATCTTGAAAAGAACTTGACCTCATACGAGTATGAAGAAGCTATTGGGGACCTTGCTGGTGCTAGCGCTAGCACCATTGGCTGCGGCCATCGAAGGCTGCACGGAAAGGGACAAATGCCGCATTGACTCTTCTCAAGCATTTTTCGATGTGGAGGGCCTCCACTTCACCGCACAGCAGCGCGGGCAACTTGTGGGAGCTGGTGAATCGGTAGCCGCGGCAGATATCCGGCTAGTAATAGAACTGCAGGCGCGGTACTACAGCCAAAACAGGGCGCTGAGTACTTGGCTGCCTGCTGCTGTGGCCTGTCCGCCCACCCCAATACCTGGCTATAAAGGCACAAGTGAAGTGCTGGATTCGGTAGTGGTGCGGTGCGTGTATGCCTACGACGCTGCCCACCCAGGGGGCGCTGCTGTCAATGACTTACTGCTTACGGAAGAGGATGCCCAGCCCTTGCCTGCGGCGCCTGCCCGCAATACCCAGCCGGCTCTCTACCCGCAGGGGTTGCGCCTGCGCCAGGCACCAGCCCAGCCCGGACTGCAGCAGTTCGTGGTGCGGTACCGCCTTACCAACGGCGAAATCTATACGGCCCGCACGCCCGTCTTCACGCTGCGCTGACCCCGAGGCAGGAGTGGGCCAGGGTGGGCGCCGCTCAATTACTGGCTCGCTTTATGGAGCACCAGCAACGGAATGGGCTGCTTTGCTCCGCCCGGGACCACGATGTGACTTAAGCCGGTAACCACTGCGGGGGCAAGGAGGTAAAGTGGGGGCGTTGGCTGCGGGAGCGGTTGCAGTGGCTGGCAATCGTGCGAAGGAGTATAATGAACATCAGGTGAATAAGCGAAGAATGGCTCGGTTTGAAAAGTATGCGTGCAGCATACTTTGAATTTCATTCGCTGGGGAAACGGAGGGGCTTGACGGGCAATGACCCGGATTAAACGATAAGAAAAAAAGGGCCTCGGGGCCGTCGCCAGCTTTGTATCACCAAACCGGTACAAACGCTTCCGGCTCCTCCTCCAGACTCTTTATCACTTATCGCCATGTTTGCTTTTTTCGCTTCCAATTCCCTCCAAACCCTGCGTCGCACTGCCCTGGCCAGCTTCGCGCTGTTCTTGCCGGTCGCCGTCTCGGCCCAAACCATTTTATCCTTCACGCCGAGCACCGCGCCGGCTGGCAGCACGGTGGTAATTACCGGCTCGGCGCTGAACCAGCTCAAATCGGTGCAGCTAAATGGCCTGACGATGCGGGTTACGGCCAACAATGCCAATTCGGTGTCGGTGATTGTGCCGCCGGCCGCTGCTACGGGCAAGCTGCGCCTCACTACCGCTAACGGCACGGTGCTGAGCAGCACGAAGCTGGGCATCACCCGTCAGTCGTCGGCGGTGAGCTATGGCAACATCACCACGGCCGCCACCAGCACCAACGCTGCCGGTAACTATTCGACGCCCACGGCCGGCGACATCAACAACAACGGCAAGGTGGACCTGCTAGTGGGCCAGGGCGACGGCACCATCATGATGTATGAGCAAACCACCGCCGGCCAAGCCGCGCTGGGCTCCGGTACCCTGCTGCAAAACGCCAACGGCAGCACCCTCGACGTGGGCCTCTTTGCCAAACCTACTGTGGCCGACCTCGACGGCAATGGCCTGCTGGAACTGATTGTGGGCGAAGAAAATGGTAATGTGCTGCGCTACGAGCAAGTAGCCGCCTCGGGCACCGACGCCCTGAAGTTCAACGTAACCACACTCTTCACTAACCCTTTTGGTGCTACCACGTCGGGAACGCCCAACGGCGGCTCCTATGCCCGTCCGGCGGTATCGGACCTCGACAGCAACGGCCTGCTCGATATTCTGGTGGGCGGCAACGACGGCACGCTGCGCCGCTACGAGCAGCTGACGCCCAATGCGTCGACTACCGCCGGCTTTAAGGCGTGGGGCCTGATGAAACTGGCCGATGGCACCACCATCGATGCGGGCTCCGTTGACAAGCCACTGCTGACGGACTATAACGGCGACGGTACGCTCGATATGCTGCTGGGCAACCTGGCTGGCAACATTATGCTCTATACCCAGAGCGCACGAAACGCCGTTACTTTCACGGCCATCGGTAACCTGACTACGGCCGGCACCTCGGCTTCGGTCATCAACATGGGCAACTCCGGCACTAACCCCAGCAACATGGGTGGCTATGCCGCCCCCGCCATCACCGACATCGACGGCGACGGCCTGCTCGACCTCTTCGTGGGCAACGGCACCGGTAGCATCTACCGCTACGAGCAGACGCAGTCGGCCGCCGTGCCCAGCCTCTCTACACCGCTGCCGGTGGTGCTCACGGCCTTCACCGGACAGGCCACCAGCGCCGGCAACCAGCTGAACTGGGCCACCGCCCAGGAAGTGAAAAGCGCCAGCTTTGTGGTAGAAGCTTCGGCCGATGGTACTGCCTTCGCCACCGTGGCCGAGCTGGCCGCCGCCGGCAATAGCTCCACTGCTCGCAACTACCAGTACCTCGATGCCTCGGTGGCCGCCCAAAACGCTGCCCGGCGCTACTACCGCCTGCGTCAGGTAGACCTGGATGGTACCGTGACGTACTCGGCCATTGTCGTTCTGAGCCGCACGGTAGCCGCCACTTCGTCCACCTTCGAAGCCTACCCCAACCCCTTCACTGACCAACTGTCGGTGGCCCTGCCCGGTACCTACGAGCTCCAGGCCACTACCGTAACGCTGCTGAGCCTGGCCGGCCGCCCGGTATACAACGCCAAGCTGAGCCTGGGCACCGCCCCGCAGGCCCTCACCGCCCTGCCCGAACTGCCCGCTGGTGTCTACGTCCTGCGCCTGACCACGGCCAGCGGCACCATCAGCCACAAAGTGACTCGCCAATAAGCAGCACTAGCTGCCGCAAAAAGCTTGGGCCCCGGTTTCCGCAAGGAAGGCCGGGGCCCAAGCTTTTGTGGGTATTAGAGCGGTTTCGGGGCGGGAGAGATGTTTGGGCTGCCGTAATGAACGGCGGCTTGTGGTGATGAGCCGACCGGTCCGGCTCTACCTTTGCGGCGCTTCAAATTCAACCTTTCCCTATGCCTGCTGCTCCCCGCATGCGCCAGCTGCGCCGCGACAAAACCGTTTTTAACCTGGTAATGAATATTATCCGGATATACCTGTAAGAAGACAGCCGCCTGGCTCAGCAGCCCCACCTGCGCGAGGCCCCCGATGTTGACCTGCTCCACCTCCAGCAGGTGGCCGACCAGTGGCTGAGCCTGGCCACGGCCTACGTGATACGGAAGCACCGCTGCTCCATGTCGGCAGCCATCCAAACAGTAGCGGAACTACAGGCCGAGCTAAAAGCCAGCATCCCGGAAGGCGAAATACGGGCAGTCCCGCTCAGCGCCGTGCTGAACCTGCCGCCCGGGCTGCTAGCGTAGCGTTGTGCCTAGCTTGTGGCCCGGTGTGTGACACTAAACCGCGTGCTTCAAATACTCAGGGCTAAAATGCGGGCTCACCTGCTGCCGCGTCAGGTGGGGTGTTAAAGAGTTCGGGTTGCGTATTCTTTAGCGCCTGGTATTGGGACGGCGTCAGGTAGATGTAGCCTTCGCCGTCCAGGCAGGAGTAGAACTGGCCGGACACGTGCTGTTCGCGCAGGGCCTGCTGCATTAGCTCTACACTTTGGCTTGCCAGCCAGTCGGACTTTACGGGCAGTTGGACGGAGTAGTGCCGCTGGTTGAGCTGGAAGCTAAACGGCACGGTTGGCGTCGTGGGGTAGTCGGTGCCAAAGCCGTCCTGCACTTGCGCGGGCGTAAAGCCGCCGCGCGAAATGGCCACCAGCTCGCGGGTGAGGGCCGCGTATGGATACGGCGGATTAGCCGATTCCCAATCGAAGGCATAGACGACGCGTGAGAAGCTCAACAGCACTTCGGCATAGCTGCTTTTGGCCCCGTTGAGCGCTGCCTCGCGGCCCCGGGCAATGTCGGCTGCAGTGAGGTGGGAGAACAGGCCGAGCTTCTGATAATAAGCTACCAGCCGCTCAATATCGGCAGAACTGAACCGGGTATCGTAAGATTCTGTCGAGAAGATGGAAAACGAGTACTCATTGCCCCACAGCTTGCGCTGGGCCTGAGTCATGGCCAGTAGGCCCAGCCATTCGTTGCCGTGCGGCGAGCTGCCATCAGGCGTCCAAGCTTGGTAGAGGCGGACGGCGGAGTTGCGGTCGGCCAGCCACTGGTTGATACTTTTGTGAAAATTCTCGCTCACGCCCAGCCATACGCCCGGATTTGGGTCGGTACCGTCGCGGTGGAGGTAGTTGTGCAGAAACGTGGATTCGTAGCGCCGGCCATCAGCCTGAAAGCTGAGCGTAATATTCTGGTCCAGCAGGTCGTGGCCATTGTCATTGATGCTCAGCGTCAGGGTTAAATCAGTGTAGTGGAAATCGGGCAACACGGCCTGCACCTGCTTAAACAATAACGGATAAAGCTGCTGCGGGGCGCGCGGCAAGCGGCGCAGGTCCACGATGCGGGCGTGCTCGCAATAGCCCACTACGTCGAACAAGCGCTTGACCTCGTATGGGGGGCTTTCCCGCGTGAGGCGCTGCCGTTGGGTGGCGCTGAGCTGGCCGGCCTGCTCCAGCTGTCGCAGCCACTGCTGCTGGGCCAGGTCCTGCGCGTAGGTTTCACGGCGTTGCATAATGGCCGCGGCGGCCTGGCAAACCTGCATTTCGTTCATGAACCTACTCCTGTTCATACTCTTTTGCAGCTCTTGGTAAGCTGCTTGGTCCAGCAGGCCCACGACCAGTAGGTCGCGGGCGGTGCGGGTGCGCGTTTTGCCCAAGATGCTGCGCCGCTCATCAATCCAGTGGTGCAGTCCCTTCGCGCCGTAGGGACCACCCACCGGCGGGTAAATGGTCCAGCCTTGCGGCATGGAGTCTTCGGCGGGAATGGCCTGCTCTATTTTCAGGCGGGCCGGCTGCTGGTCGTAGTACCAGCGTAGCAGCGCCGTCTTGTCGCCGCCCAAGCGCTTTAATTCGTCCTGATAGCGCTTACGCCGGGCGTGGCCTTTGGCAGTTGGGTGGCCGGCGCTGCCCGCAATGAGCTGGCCCTCTTCGGCTAAGAGCAAGTCATCGACCATGCCAAACTGCCGGTTGTTGAATTCCGTCTGAAAAGCCTCGGCGCAGAAGTTCAGAATAGAAGCTCGATTGGTGCCAACATGCTCCTGCACGTTGTGCGTGAGCGGGTCCATCTGCTCAAACTTCAGCTCGTTTTACCGCATCCGGCGCAGCAACTCATCGCGGCCCGCCGCCGTGAGCAGACGGGCCCGATAAAGTCGTTCAGCAAAAGCTGTTCCCGGCGTAGTGGTGCGCTGGCCAACGAACCGGACCACCACCGCCAGCAGCACTGCCAGCCCTAGAATCAGCAGCGCTTTCATTCGGCCTTAGTACAGCACCCGGAACTTGATGGTGTGCTCCACCGCGCGCAGGGCCTGAATTACCTCCTGGTCGTACTGCCGGTTGATGTCCGTAATCACGTAGCCGATGTGCTCGTTGGTTTTCAGGTACTGGCCCAGAATGTTGACGTGGTGCTGGGCCAGCACGTTGTTGATTTTGGCTAGCACGCCGGGCACGTTGGCGTGGATGTGGATGAGACGGTGGGCCTGCTGGGCCGGCAGCTGAATATTGGGGAAATTGACCGACTGCTGGGTGTTGCCGGTGTTGATGTACTGCATGATGCGCTCGGGCACAAACTAGGCGATGTTGCGCTGG
>Ga0265780_10006810_pt1 | contig 14130 bp, 13 predicted proteins | sample P1T30metagenome_FD_192432 | JGI IMG/M metagenome (GOLD analysis project Ga0265780, IMG submission 192432) | Plant litter microbial communities from East Loma Ridge, Irvine, California - P1 T30 | ecosystem: Environmental > Terrestrial > Plant litter > Unclassified | place: USA: California... | reverse complement strand
CGAGGTCGCTTATCTCAGCTTTATCTATGCCATCCTTAAGATATCCATAAGTTTTATAGGTAGTAAAGTTAGCAGCATCATCATAGTCCGAGCTTACCCTTACACTACTACACGATACAGCCATGGCTGTAATAAAAAATAACGAGAGCAATTTTATCGTCTTCATAACTCTAATAAAAATTAATTGTTCATAGCAAGTTTGCATACAGCGGCTACAATTAATTCTTTTTAGCTACAAATCCAGTAGTGCATCGCTAACCATGTTAGGCAGCGTAACCTTAAGCAGAGGTTGGCTTTCCATGGCGCGTTTTATGGCAAAAACCGCCTCTTCGTTCCTGGCCCAGCTGCGCCTTGCAATACCGTTATTTACATCCCAAAAAAGCATTGATTCTAAGCGCTTTGATGCTTGTGGAGTACCATCAAGAACCATACCAAAGCCACCGTTAATTACCTCGCCCCAGCCCACGCCGCCGCCATTGTGTATGCTAACCCACGTGGCACCCCTAAAGCTGTCGCCAATTACATTTTGTATGGCCATATCGGCTGTAAAGCGAGATCCGTCATAAATATTGCTCGTTTCACGGTACGGACTGTCTGTACCGCTCACATCATGGTGGTCGCGGCCCAAAACAATGGTACCTATTTTACCCTCTGCAATGGCCTGGTTAAATGCGCGTGCTATATTGATGCGGCCTTCGGCATCGGCATATAAAATACGTGCCTGGCTGCCCACTACCAGCTTATTTTGCTGTGCCCCCTGTATCCATTTAATATTATCTTCCATCTGCTGCCTTATCTCAACGGGCGCAGTTTTAGCCATTTCCTGAAGTACTGTAGCTGCTATGGCATCAGTTGCAGCCAAATCTTCGGGCTTGCCAGAGGCACATACCCATCGGAAAGGCCCAAAGCCATAATCAAAGCACATAGGACCCATAATGTCCTGCACATAGCTCGGGTATTTAAAATCAATGCCATTTGCCGCCATTACATCGGCGCCTGCGCGCGATGCCTCTAAAAGAAAAGCATTGCCATAATCAAAAAAATAAGTACCCTTTGCTGTGTGCTTATTGATTGCATTAGCCTGCCTGCGCAAAGATGCGTGTACCATATCTTTAAATACGGCAGGGTCATCAGCCATGAGTTTATTTGATTCTTCCAGCGATAATCCGACAGGATAGTAGCCCCCTGCCCATGGGTTGTGCAATGAGGTCTGGTCACTGCCCAGGTCGATATATATATTTTCGGTATCAAATTTTTCCCAAACGTCTACTACATTACCCTGATAAGCGATGCTTACCACCTCTTTACAGGCTTTTGCCAAAGCTACGCGGGCCACAAGCGCATCAAGGTCGGTAATTACTTCATCTACCCAGCCCTGGCTGTGGCGGGTGTGTACGGCTTTGGGGTTAACTTCAGCACACACCGTAATACATCCTGCTATATTGCCTGCCTTAGGCTGTGCCCCGCTCATGCCCCCAAGCCCAGAGGTTACAAAGAGTTTGCCTTCTATACCTTCTCTATTCTTAGCTATTTTACGCCCGCCGTTTAGTACCGTTATGGTAGTACCATGTACAATGCCCTGTGGCCCAATGTACATGTAGCTGCCGGCAGTCATTTGCCCGTACTGAGACACGCCCAGCGCGTTAAATTTTTCCCAGTCGTCTGGTTTGCTGTAGTTGGGTATCACCATACCATTTGTAACCACAACCCGTGGCGCCTCTGTGTGCGATGGGAACAACCCCATAGGGTGGCCGCTGTACATTATCAGCGTTTGCTCATCCGTCATTTCGGCAAGGTATTTCATGGTAAGGCGGTACTGCGCCCAGTTTTGGAAAACCGCACCATTACCACCATAGGTAATCAATTCGTGCGGATGCTGCGCTACGGCATAATCCAGGTTATTCTGAATCATCAGCATAATGGCCTTTGCCTGCTGGCTCTTACCCGGATATTCTTCTATAGGCCGCGCATACATTTTATAGTCGGGCCTAAGGCGGTACATATAAATACGACCGTAGGTATCCAGTTCGTGCGCAAATTCTTTTACCAAAACTTCATGGTGTTCCGGTTCAAAATAGCGCAGTGCATTACGTAGTGCCAGCTTTTTCTCTTCGGCGCTAAGTATTTCTTTACGTTTCGGCGCGTGGTTTATAGCTGTATCATAAACCTGTGGCTGCGGTAAAACTGCCGGTATGCCCTCAAGTATTTGTTGTTGAAATGTCATTTTTTACTGGTGTTTGTTTGGTTGAAGCTATTTACCTATCCGTTTGTCAAACCCATAAGGGCAGTGGCGACAGCCGCTCTTGCAGCAATAGCCCCGTTTTAAATGGAATGCCTCTGTAAATACTTTATATCCTTCGGGCGAAAGGTAATAATCTTCGCCTTCTATTAATTTATTTTCAAAAAATTGCCCGCTCATATTCGCAAATTTATGAACTTTACACATAATGATAGTAATTGCCTCAAAATATTTAGTCCCAAAGGGCTACACCGCCATGGCGTTCTTCCCCTTTATTTTGATAAGGGATAAAAAACTGGTGCAGGATATTACACTCCTTAACCATGAGCGCATACACCTGCGCCAGCAGGCAGAATTATTGATATTACCTTTCTATCTCTGGTATATTATAGAATATCTTATCCGCCTTATTATCTATAAAAATAAACGGCGGGCGTACCGCAACATAAGCTTTGAGCGCGAGGCCTATGCTAATGAGAACAACATTGAGTATTTGAATAAAAGAAAATTATGGACATTTTTAAAGTACATTTAAGGCCTTTTCAACAAAGTTAGCTGAACCGTAAAACAAAGCCTCCCTATTATTTAAGCACTATATTTGTAGTGCTTTGCAAACCCGAAATACTTTGAACTTAAATACTACTTTTAGCATCTACGCTTCTGCAGATGAGTTACCACCCTATTGGGATACACTGGCACAAAACAACATATTTTTAAGCCGAAGCTATCTTAGAGTGCTACACAATGCCGCACCAGCTAATATGGAATGTCATTTTATATGCCTTTTTAAAGAGGAAGCGTTGTGCGGCATTGCTCTCTCGCAATACATTAACCTGCAGCGCATCAATACTTTTGTAGAAGAGAAAAAAGGATTTTCGTTAAAAGATTACTTTTTTAAAAAGTTTTCATCGCACGTGCTTATCATTGGCAACAACATGCTGACAGGCCAAAACGCTTACATAATAAACGCCGGCATTACAGAAGCCGAAGCCCTCACGCTTTTAAAGAAGGCGCAGCAGCAACTTAAGGCACGCTACCGCAAGAAATGCATTAACATTAACCTGCTCAGCATCAAAGATTTTAATGAGACTGAGCTGCCCAATTTTAAAGCAGCTGGCTATAGCAGCTACTATAAATTCAGCACACAGCCCAATATGGTGTTTGATATCAGGCAGCAATGGACAACAATTGTCGATTACCTGACCGACCTGAGCACCAAATACCGCACGCAATACAACCGTGCCCGTAAAAAAGCCGAAGGTATTGACAAGCGCAAATTATCAGCAGGAGAAATTAAAGCTTTTGGCAGCCGTATACATGAGCTATATCTTACAGTAGCAGGCAACGCATCGTTCAATACCTTCCATTTACCCCATGATCATTTTGAGGTCTTTAAAAATCTGCTTGGTGACGACTTCCTGTTTTACGGCTATTTTTTAGACGGTAATTTAATTGGCTTTAGCACCCTGATTAAAAATGGCCCTGACATGGACACCTATTTTTTAGGATATGATGCCGCCCTGCAAAAAGAAAAAATGCTGTACCTAAATATGCTGTATGATATGGTGGCCTATGCCATAAAAAAACAGTTCAGGCACATTATTTTTGCCCGAAGCGCCATGGAAATAAAAAGTTCTGTAGGTGCCCGTGCCGAAGAAGTTTATGGACTTATAAAGCACACCAACCCGCTCATCAACCTGTTTATGGGCAAACTCTTTGGATATTTTGACCCGCAGGCAGCATGGAAGGCCCGAAGCCCATATAAAAACTAAGGCACCGCCACACGCATTTGCTTGTGCAGTATCTTAACATCAAGGCGGTCTTCTTCCCCACAAAACTCTCCATCTATCTGAAAACTTACCGGCATATTGGTGGTTATTATCGCCTGCTGTGTTGATATTATCTCTACATCTTCGTTATTTTCTACCGGCATGTTGCCTGTAAGTATCTTGCCTATTAAAAATACGTCAAGGCTTTTAAGGATAACAATTTCAAACTTGCCATCATTCATAATACCTCCGGGGTTAATGGTAACGCCGGTTCCATATTTTTGTGTATTGGCAATAACAACCATCCGCGCTTCGGCATCAACGGTTTTACCGTTAGCCACTACATTTACAAGAAAAGGTTCTTTTAAATCGGTTAGTGTGCCGATGGCTTTTAAGGCATAACCCAGTTTACCGCGTATAGTGCCTTCTTCATATCTTTTTATAAGTTCAGCATTAGCGCCCAGGTCGCTTAGGTGAAGGCTTTTTTTACCGTTTATACACACCATGTCCATCTCAATGCAATTACCTTTAAAAGCAATTTTAAGCGTTTCCTGAAGGTCATTAGGCAGCTCAAGGTCTACAGATAACCCGTTAGCCGAACCGGCCGGTATAACGCCTATAATTACGTCATGATGCTCTACAGCTTCGGCAGCTACTTTAATGGTGCCATCGCCGCCCGCTACTAAAATACGTTTAGGCTTATGCTCTTCATACAGCTTCCTGATGTTGTTTTCATCATCTTCACCTGTTGTTTCATATTCAATAAGCTCAATACCCTCGGCAGCCGCAAAGTCTTTTACCGCCGTGGTCATGTCACCTTTATCAATACCGCCAGAGATGGGGTTTATCACAAATAAAAACTTTTCAGAAGCCATTAACTATATTTTTGATTAAAAGTAGGTAAATTGGTAGATGTAACTTCTTATTAAATTTATAAATTTTCATGAAGCCAATTTTAAAACTTTATCGCGGCTATGCAAATGAGCAGGAACTGATTGTGTTTGGACATGTTTTTAAACCCAATACTGCCGGCGATTATGAGTTTGAAAAAAAACGCTTTAAAAATGCGCGGTCCATATTACGAATGTTCCGCATTAAAACAATACCTAATGCCGATGTTTACCTGGAACACAGTGGGATGAAAATTCATACCAAGGCGTTAAACGACGGATATTTTAAATTTTGCATCCCATTAAAAGAAAAAACGGCATTTGGGTGGACTGACTATTTTGTAAGTACGTTTTATGAAGGCGAGGAAATTCGTGAAAAGGGCACATATATTCACCCTTACAAGGGTAACCTAGGCTTTATAAGTGATATTGACGACACGTTTTTAGTATCGCACACACGCAATTTTTTCAAGAAGATCTATATACTACTATTCCGAAATATAAACAGCCGCAAAATTTTTGCCGATGTGGTACCCCACTACCAGGCGCTGAGTACAGCAGGCCGCAATAAAAAAGAGGAGCAAAATGCTTTTTTTTATGTATCCAGCAGCGAATGGAACCTGTACAAGTTTATCGTAAAGTTTACCGAAAAACATGAATTGCCCCGCGCAGTACTCCTTTTAAAAGATATAAAAACCAGCCTGATGGATTTTATGGTTACCGGCCGTGGCAACCATAGCCATAAATTTGATAAGATAAAGCACATACTGGAATTTTACCCAGACCTGAAATATACGCTAATGGGAGACGACTCTCAGCACGACCCGTTTTTGTATCAGGACGTATGCAAAATTTTCCCGATGACCGTAAAGGCGGTATACATCAGGCAAACCGGACATAATAAAAAGGAGAAAGCCCTGGCAGCCATAAAGAACATAGAGAGTATGGGCGTGGCCACATGCTATTTTAAAAACAGTAGTGAGGCTATTGAACACAGCAGGCGCATTGGCCTCATACAGTAAATTTAAGTTTGTTTTAAGTAAAGGCTATTTTATATTAGGTATCTTTAGTTTCAATTTAACCTAAAATAACACTCGTATGAAAAAATTAGCAATGCTTTCAGCCATAGCCATTATGGCGCTGGCTTCGTGCAAAAAAGACAAAGAAACTCCGCCGGCTACACCGCCGCCTGTAGAAGACCCTGCTCCGCCACCTGCACCACAGCCGCAGGCACAAAGTAGTTCTACTACAACAACTACCACCACAACCACTAATGAGGAGAAAAATCCTGACGGCACCTCTATAAGTATTGGCAATGGCGGATTAAGTGTTAAGAGCAAAAGTGGCGATAACGAAAATAATGTTACCATTAATAAAAAAACAACTGAAGTAAAAGTTGAGAAAAAACAATAAAAAAAATGCCACTGTTATGCAGTGGCATTTTTAGTTTAAGCATTTTCAATATCTTCATTAACCTGTTCCCATTCGGCCATAAGCTTGTCGAGGTCTTTCTTTTTATTTTCGTAAGCCGAAAAGAATGAAGCGTCACTCATTAGCTTTTCAGGGTGCGCTGCAAGTGCTTTATCATCTTTCTGAATTTCGCTTTCCAGCTGTTGTATCTGGCCCTCAATTTTACTTAGCCTGTTTTGAAGGGTTTTATTTTTCTTCTGCTCTTCAAAAGATACCGGCTTTTTAATTTCCTTCACTTTTTCCTTTACATCGCGTTTTTCAACCTCACGCATGTTTTGCATGTTGCGCTGCTCCAGGTAAAAATTGATATCCCCCAGATATTCACGTATCTTATGGTTTTTAAACTCATATACAATGTTGCTCATCCCCTGCAGGAAATCCCTGTCGTGAGAAACCAGTAGCAACGTGCCTTCATATTTTTGTAATGCGGCTTTTAAAACGTTCTTAGACTTAATATCAAGGTGATTGGTAGGCTCATCCATTACAAGCACGTTTATAGGCTGTAATAGCAGTTTACAAAGCGCAAGTCTGTTGCGCTCGCCCCCACTAAGTACTTTAACCTTCTTCTCTACATCATCTCCCCTAAACAAAAATGAACCCAGCATATCGCGCACACGGCTACGGTTACCATCTGTAGCAGCATCTTCCATGGTTTGCAACAGGGTAATTTCGCCGTCAAGATGCTCTGCCTGGTTTTGTGCGAAGTATCCCAACTGCACGTTATGCCCCAACTTTATTGTGCCGGTATAATCTATTTCATTCACCAAAGCCTTCATAAAGGTAGACTTACCCTGGCCATTTTGTCCTACAAAAGCAATCTTGCTGCCACGCTCTATAAGCATGTCTATATTTTTAAGGATAAGTTTCTCGCCATACTTTTTGGTTACATGTTCGGCTTCTACCACCACACGGCCCGGCGACATACTTACCGGAAAAGATATATTCATAACCGAGTTATCATCCTCATCTACTTCAATACGTTCTACTTTATCAAGCTTTTTAATTAAAGACTGCGCCATAGAGGCCTTACTTGCCTTGGCACGAAATTTTTCGATAAGCTTCTCGGTATGTTCAATACTCTTTTGCTGATTTTTTTGCGTAGCCAGCTGCTTCTCACGAATTTCTTCACGAAGAATTAAATATTCGCTATATGGTTTAGCAAAGTCGTATGCTTTGCCAAGAGATATCTCAATGGTGCGGTTGGTAACATTATCGAGAAACATTTTATCGTGCGATACAATAACCACAACGCCCGGATATGTTTTAAGAAACGACTCCAGCCAAATGATACTTTCAATATCGAGGTGGTTGGTAGGCTCATCCAGAAGCAGCACATCATTACTTTGCAACAGCAGTTTTGCAAGTTCAATCCTCATGCGCCACCCACCCGAAAACGTATCGGTTAGCTGATCAAAATCCTCACGTTTAAAGCCAAGGCCTAACAATATCCTTTCGGTATCGCCCTGATAATTATAACCTCCTAATATTTCATAATGATGCGTAACATCACTTAAATCCTCAATCAGTTTAGAATAAGAATCACTCTCATAATCGGTACGGGTAACCAGCTGGTGGTTTATTTCATCAATCCTGGTCTCAGCTTTTTTAATTTCAACAAACGCCTGGTAAGCTTCGTCAAGTACGCTGCGTCCGGGTATAAAATCGATATCCTGACGTAAAAAACCCATTCTTATTTCTTTTTCGGTGGCAATAACACCACTGTCCGGCGCAATATCGCCCGAAAGTATTTTAAGCATGGTCGATTTTCCGGCACCATTTTTTCCCACAAGGCCTACCCTGTCTCCCGATCCTAAACGAAAGGTTACTTCTTCAAAAAGATAGGTTCCGCCAAAGGATACCGATAAATTATGTATGTTAAGCATTATGTCTTATTTAAGCTGTAAATTTGCAGTATACAAATTTTTTGCAAATGTTAAAAAAAGGATCCAAACTATATAGCATTTTAACAGGAACATGTCCTCGTTGCCATCAGGAAAGTATGTATTTAGATAAAAATCCGTATAATTTGGGCAATGTATATAAAATGCACGATAATTGCAGCCATTGCGGATTGCATTATAAAATAGAACCGTCGTTTTTTTATGGCGCTATGTATGTAAGTTACGCCCTTGGTGTAGCCTTCAGTATAGTTGCATTTGTCATATCGTTTGTATTGTTTGAGGCCGGCTTAAAAACTTCATTTATTGCAATAATTATAACCCTGGTAGGACTGATGCCGTTAACCATGCGCCTATCCCGCAATATTTGGATAAGCTTTTTTATAAGCTACCGCAAAGACTGGAAAGATTTGACTAAATCTTAAACCGGTTAAAGTTAATTTCCTTTTTCACAGGTACGCCCTCAACAATCGACTGGTACAATTCAGCGGCCAAAGGTGGCCCCAGCATTACACCACGAGTGCCTAAGCCATTAAGCAAATGCACATTTTTATGAATATGATGCGTACCCACAAGCGGTTTCCTGTCTTTTACGGTGGGTCTAACACCCGCAAAATGATCTACAACCTCGTATTTACATACAATAATTGCTTCAAGTTTTTCAATAAGTTCAGCTTTTCCTGCAGCAGTTGGTATAGCTGTTTTATCATCCCACTCATAAGTAGCACCCACTTTAAAAAAGCCATTGCCTAGAGGTAAGATAAATACGCCGCTATTTATGGCAATATCCAGCTTAAGGTCCGGCGCTTTGATCAACAGTAGCTCGCCTTTAGTACCATCAAGCGGAAGGTAGTTAAAATAAGGGTTGGCTTTTAAACCAAACCCTTCAGCAAATACAATATGTTTTGCTGTAAGATTATCATAGCTAACACTATTCTCTTCAATTAAAAGCTTGTCGTAATCAAAGGTTTCTGTAAGTAGCTTTTTTTTCGAAGTTAAAAACGCATGGTAATGTTGCACCAATGCCTGTGTATCAACATATCCTGTATGGCGTACCCTACCCAAACCGAATGGAGTACTTAATCCCTCATAATGGGCATGAACAATATCAGGAGATAAAAAAGGTTCAAGACGGGGCTTATCTATTGCCTCAAACCAACTATTTTGCTCCTCAATATTGGTAAACCTTCTATGGATAGGTACCGGAAAATCTAAGGTAACGGAAAGCCTGTCTTCAATAGCTTTATAAAAAGGCCTGATATATTCAAGATGTTCTTTAGCATCCTGCGTAATGCTAAACCGTTTTAAAATTACCGGATTATAAATACCCGCTGCCACAAGGCTTGAATTTTGGGATTTATCGCTAAATACAATAAATGATTTACCTTCTTTAAAAAGGGTTTCAGCAAAACTAATACCGGCAATACCGCCACCTACTATAATAAAATCTACCATGGGTATAAAAATAAAAAACTCTTACCACAAGGGTAAGAGTTTTTATTATTTTAAGGAAAATGTTCTTAGTAATTCCACATATCCTGCTCAAAGTCGCGTATTTTATCTTTTACGCGTTCTGCCTCAAGCAATTGCATTTGCGAATTCTCCCTCATGTACTCTTCAATTAGCCTGTCGCCATAAACGTTTTCTTCCTTAACAATATTTCCGGAGAACCTGCGTGAGTTAAGTAAGTGGTCAAACGTAATAGGCATAGATGAATTTTTTTCATTAAATGCTTTAGCATTATGAAGGATATCCCTCGCTGCCGGGTAAAATACCCAGAACAGCTCAACAGCCTCGGCATCTGCCCCGCTTCTCGCTAAGTCAAGTGCACTTGGAGCCATAGGACAAATACCCAAAATACGGTACTTAAGTTCACCTTGACGTTTATCAAAATACCATGCCCCTAAAATTTTATATTTAGTAACATTTGAAGGTTGCAATATACTTGTATTGTAATGTTCAGCAGTGATAATGCCTTCCGTTTCAAGTTCAGCAACAGTTTTATCAGGATACTGGTTTTTAATATCTATACCTTCGGGGCTAAGTTCTCTAAAAAAGAATTTATCCTTAACATTTTCCTTAGGCACTTTAGTTGTAAAATATGAATCTTCATATATTTCCGTCAACTTACCTTCATCCATAGCATTCATAAGCACAGTAAATAAAGATCTTCTGTCTTTACCTAAATTACTATCCTCAGTAGGAAAATACAGTGGAAAATTAATACGCTGATCAAGGTCAACAACTTCCCAAACTTTTTTGGAAAATAACATATCCCTATCTCCTACATAGCCATATGGCAAAGGTTTATCATAATCCAATGAATCCTGTGCTTCGGTCTTCTTACCGATTTGATCCGGAGTTTTTGCGTTCAGCATATTAGACTGTGCATAACCACCTGCGATACCCGCAAAAAGCAAAGCTACCGATAAAAAAATCTTCCTATTCATATTCTACAATTATTATTAAATATAAACGCTAATAGCTATATTATTATTGCACTTCCCATGTAAAAGGTGCAGAATCTTTAACAATATAAGATTCAGCTCCTTTAAGCTTACATTTAACGTTATTGATAGTTATTACGTCACCTCTCTTAGCTCCATTGATGGCAGCCTGAGCCTGAGCATTGAACCTGTTACCTTGCACTACTATTGTAGATTTACCAGGAACTGACAATTCAAATTGAGTAACCGATGGTACAACTTCAAACACGAAATCAGGGAAAGCAACTTTTATCTCGGTGTTAAGAAGGTCATTCTTATTACCTTTTGAAGAACCTGTTCTACCTCTTAGCGAAGCCATTGGGGTAGGAATAGGCCTTACGTTGAATTCTTTTGTATCACTAACTTTCTTTCCATCAGGAAGTGTGGCAGTAACAACTATTTTAGCTGTAGTACCAGAAGCAGATGTAACATTCCATACGTATTTACCTTCAGTAGTCTTTTTAAATGAACCACCAGATACAGACGCATTTACATTGTTAGAAGGTACGCCGGCAAAAGAAACAGTCATAGGGTTATCAACACCACGGTATACTGAGTTCATTTTATCTGCAGATATTGTAGCAGAGTTAGGACGAGGTACAACCACATAGTTACCTTCAAATTCAAGAGGGATATTTTTACCATCCTCAAGGAAATTAAATTTACCTTTTATAGCTTGCTCACCTACAGAACCTGCAGTCAATTCAATTACAGCCTGGCCAGTAGCCGGGTCAATTTTACCAGGACCCTGAAAAGATGTAGGCTTAGTATCTTCGTCATAACGACCTAAAACCACTTTACCTGTAACTTTGTCACCTTGGAAATATGCATTTTTATCAAGTACTACAATAGCTTTATATTTGCTCATTGAAGTAGCTTCGATAGCCGCCTTACCTAAAGCAAGGTTATAAACATTAGCTTCCATAACCTTAACGTTATTTTGCATAGCGGTAAGCTTAGTTAATGAAGCTATTGAAGGGAAACCTTTGTAGTGATAGTCAAGATATTTCTTTTTAACACCTTCTCCGTCAACAACATCTGAGGTATTAAATTTATTATCAAGTTCTCTAATTATTGCTGCGTATTTAACATCTTTACCTACAGCAGCTTTCATATCAGTTTTATATTGCTCAATTGCAGCTACGATTTCATTCCCTTTTTTAGAATAACCATCGCCTTCAAACCAGCCTTCATCAATCTTATCGCCTTTGTCCATCGCTTCATAAGGAAGTTTTCCGTTCTCTCCTCTTTCGATGTCCTTAACGATATCACCTTTCAGTGTACCAACATAAGCATAAAATTTGTTAGAAATATCTTTTACTTTTTCAGATACTACTTTAGCTGCAGCGAATGATTGATTCTCTGCTGCTTTTTGAGCAAGGGCATCGTAAAGTGCCGTATTAGTTTTAGTAGCTTCAACATTTGAAGATTCAAACTGCTCATTCATAAGGCCAAAAGCGGATAGTACCTCTTTTGACATATTTAGTGCCAACATCGCGATGAAAACCAGATACATCAGGTTTACCATCTTCTGCCTGGGGGTTAATTTTCCTCCTGCCATTTCTAATTAGTCTTGTTTTTGTGTTTAAAAATATGTTTAATTACTAATTAGCGTGTAATTAGGCCCTGTTACCCATTGCAGAAAGCATACCGCCGTAAACATTGTTAAGTGAAGCAATGTTTTTAGTCATGTTTGCCATCTCCTGTTGTAGCTTAGCAGCATTTTCAGCAATTTCCCTGTTCGCTTCAGCATTACGGCTGGCGCTGTCAAGTTGTACTTTGTAAAGGCTGTTTAGCGACTCCATTTGAGCAGCAGCCATAGACATTTCTTCGCTGTATTTCTTTTGAGAAGAAATTGAATCAACAGTTGGAGCAATACCTTTAGCAGCAGATTCAAAGTTTTTGATACTGTTACCTAAGCTTGACATAAGTTCTCCGTCAATTTTAGCTTCTTTAAGCAGGTTGTCAAGTTTTTGAGAAAGTAAGCCTTGTGCTTCAGCAGGGTTTTCTTTCTTAACTTCTTTTTTCTTAGCATCGCCACCGGCAAGTTCAGGGTACACTAAAGCCCAGTCAAGTTCTTTGTGAACAGGTTCAAAAGCTGAAAGACCAAAAATGAAAGCTTCAGTTCCAAGACCTGCAATAAGCATTGCGCTTGCTCCCGGCCAGTGCATTAATTTAAAAAGTGCTCCGATGATAACAACCGCTGCTCCCATACCATAGGCGAAATTCATAACTTTTTGTGGTAGTGCCATAATAAAATAAAATTTAGTTTTTAGTTAAGTTAATTAAGTTTAAATATTCAAAAAAAATCCGAGTTGGTTTAACGTTATTACCTGCCGTTAGCAGTGTTTTGTGTACCCATATAATCCTGTACTGTCCTGAAACCGATGTAGCTTCTTGCAGAGTCAGCATACTCCCAGTCACGTGTACTTACCTGAAGGAAATAAGAAACGTCTTTCCAAGAACCACCACGTATAACTTTACGCTTGTTTTCTCTCTCAGAAGCATTAGGGTTCATTGTAGAAACATACTCATATGAGTTAGCGTCATAAGATGAATCCGTCCACTCAGAAACATTTCCTGACATATTAAACAGGTTGTAACCATTAGGATCAAACGACTCAGCTTCTACTGTATAAAGAGCACCATCAGCAGCATAATCTCCTCTGTTCGGCTTAAAGTTTGCAAGGAAACATCCTGTATCATTTTTAGAATAAGGACCACCCCAAGGGTATGTTGCAGACTGAAGACCTCCGCGTGCAGCAAACTCCCATTCAGCCTCAGTAGGCAAACGGAAAGAGTTTACAAACTGTCTTTTCTTTTCTTTATTGTAAGCATTTTTGTTAAGTGTCCTCCATGCACAAAAAGCTTTAGCCTGCTTCCAGTTAACACCTACTACAGGATATTCACCATAAGCCTGGTGCCAAAAATAGTCGTTGTGCATTGGCTCATTGTATGAGTAAGCAAAGTCTTTAATCCATGCTGTAGTATCAGGATATACCTCAATCTTTTCAGGTATAAGGAATTTACTCCTTTTATCCCTTGTAGATTTTGTGGTTTTATCTCTTGCAGCAGCCTGAATGTCCATCCACTTATATGCAAACACAAGCTTAGAAACATCCACAGTCCTTAACCCATTGTACGATTCTGACTCAGGCAGATACATTGAATCCATAACCTCTACATAATACTCATCGGGATATTTTTGCGGATCCTGTATAAGTTTAGGCTTATGATTAAGTTTTCTACCCGCATATGGATCATCACCTTCACCTAAGCTCCAGTAATTTTCATACATATAAGTATCGTAGGCTGATTTCTCTTCACCTTCCTGCGCAGCATCTTTAAAAGCATACTCCCCTGTGCCGCCGCTGCCCG
>Ga0265780_10006808_pt1 | contig 14134 bp, 10 predicted proteins | sample P1T30metagenome_FD_192432 | JGI IMG/M metagenome (GOLD analysis project Ga0265780, IMG submission 192432) | Plant litter microbial communities from East Loma Ridge, Irvine, California - P1 T30 | ecosystem: Environmental > Terrestrial > Plant litter > Unclassified | place: USA: California... | reverse complement strand
CAAGTCAGGCGGGTACAAGATCTCGGCTCTGGACGTCGAGCGCGAACTGCTGAGTCTGCCATATGTAGCCGAAGCCATGGTGGTTGGTGTACCAGATGAGGAGTACGGGCAACGCGTCGCTGCACTGATCTCGCTGCAGCATGAAGTAACGCCTTATGCGTACTTGAGAAACAACGACACCTTCCGACACGTCTTAACCATCGACGACTTGCGGCGAGATTTACGCGAGAGGTTGGCTGGGTACAAGCTACCCACGCTGTTGAGAATCGTGGACAACGAGCTTCCAAAGACGATAACGGGAAAGGTGCAGAAAAAGATTCTTGGACCGCACTTCTTCCCTGCCAATTATCGTGAGCGTCCCGAGGTACAAACATGGGTTGCGCGATCTTCAGAAACGGCCCTGGCGAAGTTGTGAGATCGTGGACCCATCGCGCTGCAAGTTCTTTTCGCCGATGTTTCTCGATCGCGCTGAATGATCATCGTATGGCCGCGATCGCGCAGATAAAGGATTCGCGTTGTGGTTCCCGTGTGGAAAAGTAATTCCAACGCACCAGCACAGCGACACTTCAATCTTTATATCGTGTCGATTGCTTGGTTGTTATGACGAGCGCATGGAATGTGATGATGATGCGTTGGAGCTGTATGCCGCACTAGCGTGCACGTGATGTGAGATTGACCGGCCCCGGGGGTGGCTCATTCCTTCCAAGGTCTCAAGATACCTCGTTTCCTCAACCACCGTTATTAACCTTCTCGTCATCTCCCATTTCATGTCATAGAGCAACACAGTCGGAGTCGCGATCTACTAATAGCGGTCATCAATGCGCCCATGCGTAGCCGGGAAAACGCAGGTCGGAAAGACGGCGACGCCGCTAGCCACATGGCCACTTCACGTAAACCAGGTACTTGTCGGTAAATGTGTTGACGTTCATCGCAGGTGCCATGATGTCGCGATTTTATAATTTACCAAATTTTAGTGCCCTCTTCACATCGACATACTATATCCCAAAGCACTCACTCCGTAGCTGGCGACATTTTTTGCTTCGCAATCTGGTCTTTACATGGTGTTCCACAAAATGGCTGATTAGGACCTGTAATTTATGCCTCCACCATTATTTCAAGCGGCCAGATCACTGATCGTGCTCATTTGATCACCCGACTCCGCTTCACACGACATTCCTCACATCAATGGCCCCTCCGTAACCTGAGCACTTCGACACACTGCTACCTATTTAATGGGGAGTCAACTCCACTATTACACTACAGCTACCGTAGCAGCAAACAGGAAGTCTGATCTGTAGCAAAATCCAGGACCGTTTACACAAATCAATAATGCCTTCAGGGATGGATGCCTACGATTTTCTCGAAGCTCTTCGACGCGAATTTGACTGGCACGTGCGACAACATAGGGGAAAAGAAGTGCATCGTGCACCATCTCTTACGAACCCTATCTTATCGATGTTTGCTTTGGACCGCTGGGCCACTGGTCCAGGTCAAGAGACCTCCGAAATTTACACAATCATGCGACCCGCCTTACAACTTGCATCGCTGTGGCTGACTGATGATATACCGCTGCTCTGGTTCAGTCATCTAACTTTTGGTGAGCGCCGTCGCAATGCAGCCGGCCAGGTATACCTTGAGAGAAACCCCCATTATTCAACTCCAGCAGCTCTCCAGACTGTGAAGGCAAAGTTGCACGAACTTGGCAAGACAAACTTCTTCGCATTCGCGCACCCCAAGTGCAAGAAAACGTCTCACGGCACAACATATTCTCACAGAACGATGATACCTCATTTTCGTGAGTTTAATCACACCGACTTTCCACCTGTCCTCTCCGATAAAGGTATTGACAAACCTTGCATCGTTTTCTCACGCAGATTCATCAGGTCCTTTCGGTCGACAAGTGTAAGTGCGAACGAACGGTATAGAAGCCTTTTCATGTTCGCCGTTGTTATGTGCCATGAGGTCGCACATAGTTACAGCATGTTCCAGGGTGACGGCGGCGACGAGCCACTCTGGGCTGCAGATGAAAAGGTTCCCGAGCTGGGTTTCTCATGGGAAATGAAGGTACTTGGTCATCTCCCGATGCCCAGCAGTGCCATGAAAGTGGACGGCCGGTTTCGGGAAATACACGCCGTTCACTTACTGGAAGCCCCGTCAAACGCTGAACGCGACAAGCTACTTGCACTCCTCGTAGGTAGCTCACGCGCCGAATTCACAACCCGCGACGCCTCTGGAAAATATCGCAAGTGGCCTAAATTGAACGGTGGAGAGTTTCGTGGTGCGAAATGGACGATGAGCAACAACGCACAACTCTTCATTGCCTCCTTCCATATAATTCCAATGCACTGGATGGTGTCTTGGTTCCAACGAGATGTCTGGGAAGCACTAAAGGCCCGTTGGGCGCAGAAAAACTTCTACGAACCTCCAGCTCTAGGCCAGACCTTCATGGCCATCTATGAGAGGACTATGTACGGAGTGCAGGTTCATCGACCTCTTTACCCAGACAATCGTGTAGACGCCATGATACTCGAGGAACGTCGCAAGTCAGTCCAGAAATAGGCTGAGGCGCGGGGTGAGAAGTTTAGGTGTGTTGAAATGCAGTTGTAGCGTTCACCAAATATATGAATAGGTACCTAGGTATTGCCTTGTTATCATCAAGCTTTTGGCACGGAATTGCGGTGACTCATCAGGCGCTCCAATGAGACACCCAAAAGTCAGTCATGAGTCCGAGCTAGATGTGCTTAGCCATCTTTATGATTGCTCATGGGAAGCTTGAAGTTCATTTAGGGCTTCTTCTTCCAGGATCCTTGCGGAGGTCACGTCGGAAAGACCCTTCCAGGGTTCCTATGTCCACGCTTGGAGGAAAAGGTCTTGGTGCTTACTCCAACATGTAGACTTGATCGATTTGTTGAAGAGATGTCGGAGACCGGATGATAGAAAGCCTGACGGGAGCCGTGATCTAGCAAAGCGTTCTGTCTTCGTCAGCGTCGCGGCGGACATCGGCGAACGAGGCTCGGGTTTAGCGATGCGCGAATACAAATTCCGGCGCCGGCTATCGTCGTCATCGTCCTCCCCACGACAACACCGGGAATCAAGTCAATGCAGTGTAACGCCCTGGCGTCATGATTGGCTCTCTCGACAGAACCGGCTAGAATTCCGGGCTATCTTCTCTTTCTTCATGCACGGAAACGGCTGAGATGATGGAGCCGACCCCACCTGGAGCTTGAACGACTTAAGGCCCTTCCACCCCGCCAAATTTCTCAGACAGCATCGAACGTCACATTTAACTCCCTCTACACCCATCAATTCCTCTTACAAACCTCCAATATGGCCTGCGACAACTGCAAAACCGGCTTCAAGTGGGGCGCCGAGTCCGTCGGCAAGGAAACCAAGCTCGACAACATCGACTGCTATGTTACCGGCGACAACAAGGATGCCGCTATCCTTATCATCACCGATGTCTTCGGCTGGACTCTTCCCAACATCCGCATTCTGGCAGATCACTACGCAAAGGAAGCCAATGCGACCGTCTACGTTCCCGATGTGTAAGCAGCTACGCGACGCGACGCATACATTCAGCGCAACCATGGAACTAACAGCCATTGCACAGGTTCGGCGGCGAAGTCGTAGACCCCGACGCGATGTCCGACCCAGAGAAGGCGAAGAAATTCGACGTCATGGCCTTCATCGGCCGCAACAACAAGGACATCCGCTACCCCGAGATCAAGCAGCACGCCCAGACCCTCAAGTCGCAATACAAGAAGGTTGCCGCCATCGGCTTCTGCTACGGCGGATGGGCCGTCTTCAAGCTCGGCGCAGACCCCTCGCTCGTCGATGCCATCTCGACCGCCCACCCCTCCATGCTCGAGAAGTCGGAGATCGAGAACGTCAAGGTTCCCGTCCAGGTCCTTTCTCCCGAGAACGACCAAATGTACACAGAGGAGCTGAAGAAGGCTACGTTGGAGACGCTGCCGAAGACTGGTGTCCAGTGGGAGTACATTTACTTCCCTGGTCTGAACCACGGCTTTGCTGCGCGTGGTAACCCCAACGACCAGAAGCAGAAGGATGGTCTGGAGAGGGCAAAGAGGAGTGCTGTGAACTTCTTCAACGAGTTTCTGCACTAGAACATATGTTACGATCGTCATATGATCTCTTAACGAATTTAAATGAAATGATACCTCAACTATGGCTTTTCTCTCTTTATCCGGTCGACAAATAAGTAGGAAGTAAGGCATCAGGTCACTAATGAGCCGGTGAGAATATTGAAGTGAATATGTGAATGAATTGCTGGTTACTGCTGCTACAAAGTGTACGTTTCTTTGACGTCACGCAGAATCCCCGTTTTAAATATATACATGAAGGTCTTTCCAACTTCCGGCTGGAACGATACCATCGTCCGACGCATCTTATGCGCCGTTGACCAAGCGAGCGAGCCTGGACCTGGTCTCCCAGCCCCAAGCGCCGACACTGCGCTTAGCCATAGCAGCAACGCTCTTAGCATAGTTGTTCGTACCGTGGCTGGGATCAGCATCCTTAGCCTTGCAAGAAGCGCCATCGGAAGGGCCACCAAGGGGACCCTCAACGGCAGCAAAATGCTGCTTCTCTTTGGTCGTGCCGACCATGTTCTTCGCAGCCTCAGGAACCCATCCGTTGATGAAGTCACCGTGCGAGCACCACGCAGGTCCGCAGGCCAGCTTGAACGGCGCGGTGGTACCAGACCAGCCGTTGGGCAGGGCCTTGCGCATATCGTAGCGGATGGAGAAGCGGAGCTGAGGCATGGACTTCATGCCCTTGGGGCACCAGTTGGGTGTTCCGTTGTCGCGGCTCTTGTAGCCGGTCTCGAGGGTCTCTTCGTTGACACACTGAGGGAAGAAGAGGAGTTGCTGGATGTGGGTGGAGCAGGTCTTGGTGGGGAAGCCGTTGGCGTCGAGAGGAATGTCTTCGCTCTCGCAGCCCCACGAGGCCTTCGCGTTGACGTCCATAGCGTCTGGGGTCATGGCGTCGGCTTTGCCGGCAACCATCTGCAAGTCTTGTGGGATGGCGACCTCAGCGGGGGTCTCGCCGAGGTTGTAGTATGCGCTGAAGCGGAAGACGGGAACGGGCTCGTAGTTCTTGCCATCTTTGGTGTAAAGGAAGGTGGGCACCCAGTAGCTCGACAAGTCGTTAGGGTTCTCGGCGGTGGTGCAGCCTTTCTGGAGTTCAGCGCTGGTCTTGGTGCCGGCGACAACAGCATCGGAGCCGTAGAAAGAGTGAAGATGCGACTTGTCGAACTCGCCAGGGTAGACAATGGGGTCGATGTTCTTCTCCATGAAAGGGGGAGGGATCTGGATGACAGTGTACGCGTTCGCGAACTGAGCGAGCAGGCCCGCAGCAAAAAGAGTGTAAAGAGACATCCTGTGCCTTGATAACGAATGTAATAAACGATTGAAGAAGTTGAAAAGATAGTAAAGTTGGTAAGAGAATGAAGCGCGATGAAGAAAACGTAAACAGTGGCGCGCTCATGGTACTTATGCCTGAGGCCGAAGCCTCGTGCCCACCATGCCACAGCCTAGGGCATCCTTCCCTCGGCGCGTCCACCAAAGTTTCAAACTTCCTGGTGTTTTCGCCCAAGCGAGGCAGCTTCGCCGTTAGGCCTTAGACTATTGTGGAGGTTAGGGACCGCAGCATGAACGACAGGAGACGTTGCCGAGGCGCTAAGCCGGCTGTGGAGCTGCTCATTGGCGGATCGCCCGTGCCAAAACACTAGTGTCCGCTGTTCCGCGTTTAACAGTTTCGAAACTGCGAAACAAACTGCCTTTGTCCTTGCTTTTCATTTCCTCCGAACAGCAATCGGCTTTCTAGATACCGATGCGTTTTGTGGCGCTATACGCTGGGGCATTGCGATGTGGCGTGAAGAACATGATCCACTGCGATTAGAACTAGAGGGCGGACTAGTAAGATTGCAGTTATGCGTGCGCGTATTTACGACATCCGAGGACTCCAGTACTAAGTGTTGAGCAGACCTGTTATCATTAAGCTAACTTCGAAGGCTGTGCTTCCAAGGTTTTGTGTGGACATCACGTGCGTGGCGCAGACAACATGCGGCGTCGTAAACAATTCGATTCAGATCAACGAAGCTGCGACTCACTCAGCATCTGCATCTCACGCCCTGCCACCGCAACCACCTCTACTGTCATCCGCAATCGCGCAACCCTCATAGCGACCTCGCACATCCTGATAGGTAATTTGCTGTGGTTCCACAGTATGCACGACGAGAAACGCCACGATTTGTCCTTCTAGTGTCCTGCTCACGCTCATACTTTTCCCACCACTGTATCGGCGCCTTGGCCCAACGGAAGGAGGAGCTTGTTGTGTTTGCATATTGATCGAGATGCTTTGCGAAGAATGCGTGCGTGTATTCTCACGCGGCGCCCGCAAGCATCATTCGAGCCTTGCCTCTCTCACCAAAGCAGCAACAGCCGGATGCTACATCTGTACTCCCTTGTGGGAATCTGTAAGGCCAGAGAATGGGCACTTGAGGGACGACCTGAAAAGTTACTTCACTATCGGTCAGATTCCAGATAGTTCTTCTCGAGTGCCCCGTTCCTTACTAGAAGAACATATCATTAGCTGTTCCTCTTTATCCACGTGGGGGAGAAAGAAAAGTGTTGCCTACGGTTTTCCGAGAAAGCTTGACTCACGGAGTTTTGTCGCCGTACCTACAGCGAACGTCCCAGTGAGTGTCGGTACATGCGGCAGATGGTCCACAATACCCATGGCAGAATCCCTAAAGGCTGCGCAAAAGTGGATGAGCACTTGTCTAGACACCCATGAGCAGTGTCAGAAACACAAACAACCGCGTACATATCCGACACGGCTCCTCGAACTTGGCAGCCACAAAGTCCGTCTGGTACTGCCACAGGAAGAGGAACTAACGGGCCCGTATGCTGCTCTGAGTTACTGCTGGGGCCCAAATCCTAGCTTCATCCGGCTAACGGCCGGTAACATGCAAGATTTTCGGCTCGGAATCCTCTTATCAGATTTACCCATTGCTTTCCAAGAGGCAATTTGCTTCGTAGAAGGGCTCGGAGTTCGCTACCTCTGGATCGATGCTCTCTGTATCATACAGTCTGGCAGGGGGAGTAGTGAAGACTGGCAATTGGAGTGCAGTCGCATGCAAGAAGTGTACTCGAATTGCATCATCAACATTTCTTTGGTACAGGCTGCGCACCCGGACCAAAGCTGTATGGGAGGTTATAATCGTAAAGCGAATCTGCCTTTCACTACAAATATGGCTGTGCGAAGGATGAATGGAGATTTTACCGGCACAGCTCCTGCCTTCACTGTCATACCAAACCAGTACTTCCAACATTCGCTTTATCAACAGCCCCTCGGAAGTCGCGCATGGGTCCTACAAGAACGCCTGTTGGCTACTCGCGTCTTGAGCATTGGCCATGGAGAACTTTTCTGGGACTGTGAACGGGTTCCAAACGCAAGCGAATCTCTTCCATGTGGCTTCACACTTTGTCCTAACCCTAAGAGGGCAGTTTTGGGTGAAGCGCTGGGTCTTCAGATACCTTCCATTCCGCATACCTCAGACAGCTGGACTTTGGAGGATACTTGGTCTAAGATCCTTGAGGAGTATAGTGCGAGGCAGCTCACATATCCCCAAGCGGACAAGTTGATTGCTATTTCGGCTATTGCAAGCTGCATGCGCTATGCATCAAACGACACGTATCTTGCTGGCCATTTCTGGAAAACGCTCCTAAGAAGTCTGAACTGGAGAGCAAATCGTGCGCCTGGACATCCATTCCGTGCTGATGAGAAACCACCACAAAGGCTGCCCAAGTCCTCTAGCCAGATGTTGGATGGCAGCTGGGTGGTCACGCCAACATGGAGTTGGGCATCGATGAATGGCCGACTGAGAACGCGACCAACTGTTGGAGTGTCTTGGACAGTTATAGCAATCGCAGAAGAGTACAGGCTTTTCCCACTTGATAAAAACGAGCGAACACCACGTATGGAGAAGATGATGCTGTTGACCATTCGAGCCTGGTCAAGACCTATCAAGTGGACGACGCTGGGTGGGCCGATCGGCTATAGAAATGCAGAAACTTTGAAAGAGGAGGGGTTTGGACATCTCTATGTCACTCTGGATGAGCCGAACGAGAAGCCCGACAACGGAAGCATGTTTCTACTTGCGGCACTTGTTCAGGCAGAAAATATAGTGGAAGGCTTGTTGCTGAAAGAAGCAAACCTGTGTCAAGGCAAAGTATACGAGAGACTGGGGCAATTCCGGGCACCATTCGACCGCGACATTGGGACGGAATGGCAATCGTTGTTCACTGATGGACAGCGCTCCATAATTATGTGCTGATGTAGCTAAGCCGACCATTGCTATTTCAGTCCGATACTCATTCGATGAACAGCATTACGCTGTACAGAAATCCTGCTAGTCGGCCATCGGAAAAGGTTGGGAGGAACGACTAAGACATAGAGGAGTTGAGGGACCACATTGTATATCGAGATGATCGCTGTTCGGAGCTATGTTCCGAACAGCGAGGCCTCCTTCGCAGATCGAATGCGGTCTATAGGCCTTTTATTTTTCACTATATGGGGTATCATCACCACACGAGTCTGATCAAGATCACATCGACAGCGTTCAATTTCTTCCAATTTCCAACCCTACATAGGCTCGCCCGACAACCATTCATTTCCTTGCCAAGCTCTACTTATCAGCCGCATCCAGCGGCTTATTCTGCCCATAGTTCAGCGTCTTCTCCCTCTTCTTCGCATCCGACTCCTTCGGGTCATGCTTCATGTTGTCCTGACTCTCCGTTGTCTCCTCCGTCGCGCCTGCTCGGTCTTGCTCTGGGTGGCTGACGGGGTTTTGTATCGAGGCATGATCCCCATCGTTCTTGTCGGTCTGGCCAACTGAGGCGCTCTTGTTGATGGACTGGCTCTCGGCGCTGCTTGCTTGGGGGTTTGAGACGTTGGATGATTGGCCGGGTGCGGCGCTGCTGGCGTATGTGCGGGTGATGACTGGTGCGAGGACTGAGATGAGGTGTGTCAGTGATCGTTCTTTTGTTTTGGGGTGAGGATAGTTACCTTCGCTCCGTTGTTGGAGTGAGCGGCTCGCGATGGGCGCTGAGCGCGAGAAGCTTTGCAGGAATCTTGATGCCATCGTGTTTCTAGTGTTGTCGAATAGATTGCAGGAATTTACAGGTATAAAGTCGTTGTTTGTAGGAACTCACAGCAATATGTCTACGCATGTTTATCACACACCCTCCTTGACGTGCCTGTGATGTTGCCAAAACGTCATCATCAAGCCGCAAGGCCGATCTATAGGGGCTCGGCATCTGCTTCCCGTACAAATCCACTCTTATTCATCTATGACAGCTGCGGAAAAGCATGACACCGAACGTCAGTGCTTTCATCGCTACTTTTTGTCGACGTTTGCCTGTGCCGTAGAGCTTGCGCAATCAAGATGATGACGTACGCCAAAGAATTCGCGACGACATGATCAACGTGGGAATACATCTACGCATCACGGTACCAAAAATTGCAGCGAGTAGAGCCCCAGAGAGTTCGGGATCGCATTGTGGTGATTTATCATGCGCTAGGTTGGAGATACATGGATGCCCAGGTGGTGCCCGCCATCGCGGATGGTCACGTGATGCCCCGCTCCCGGCCATCGGACTTTCCGACCCTGCCAACCGCCTTCATTCGCAACCACCCAACCTACTATACGACTTCCAACGGCTTGTCGGACTACCAGCTGATCCAGACCTATCTCTGATGAGTGTCGTTGGCATATTTTGTCGCGACGTCGGCGGCACGCGATGCTTTGGGGCCCGGAGATGAAGAACACCAAGTGTTACAATTACTAGCTCTTTCAAGTCTATCGTACAACCCGCTTCTCTCAGATTTTACGAGATACCTACAAGTAATCCGCATCAACCCAATTCTCCTTCTCAAAGTTTACCCCAAACAGATCCGACGCCTTGATCCGCGCATCCCGCTGCGACGAGAAGTTTGCCCTTGCCTCTGGATTTGCGCCGGGCCCGTAGTTCATATACTCCTGATACACAATATTGTCCACACTCTGCACATCGTCCCACCTTGCCCATCCCTCCGGCTTCACCACGCCGCTCAGATAGCTATCCTGGAAAACAACCCTCGAGTACGGTCTCCACGGCCTGCCAAGGAAGGTCGAGTTCGTGCCGTTGGTACCGGAGACGTTGACCTGGTTGAAGACATAGATGCTCGTGTTGTTCTCAGCTTCGCGACCGTTGGCGGTGACCCAGCCAGGACCAATGGACTCGATGTCGATCTTGTCGAACCACGCGATGGCGCGCAGACCGAAGATGAAGTCTACCGCGCCATTGACGAAAGACTTTGCGTAGATTTGGCGACCGATGTTGGCGTAGATGGTGTCTTGGTAGCCGGTGAACTTGCAGCCGTAGAATCCTTGGTTCGTCTTTTGCGCGCTCAATGCGAGGGCTTGGCCGTTCTTTTCCGCTGCGCCGAAGGTGTTGGCGATGTTCAGATTGTATATGCGGATGTTGGTTGTGTTCAAGCGGAGGGTCGCTGTTGCGTCGTTGTTGGCAAGACCGGGTGTCTGGCGGGAGAGGTTGTATGTCAAGGTGACTTCGTTATCCTTGTAGCCGCGAGCGTCCTTCGTGGAACCTTGTATGGTGATGGGACCAGCATGAGGAGGGATGTAGACTTGTTCGTTGTATATTCCGGCGACGACGAAGATCTTCTGGGCATCGGTTTTGTTATGCAGTGCGTCTACTGCGGCACTGATGCTGGGGTAGCTGCCGTGGGTTGCGCCGTATGCATCGACGACTAACGCGCCTCGGTCGGGCTTTGTTCTTGTGTACTTATCGGCAGACACCACAGAAAGGGTACTTGCAAATGCAAGGAACTGTATCAGACGAGACACCATGTTGATCGGCAGAGAACGAGTGACCTGGTATTCGGTACCCGTCCATCGGAACGGCCGGGTACTTATACTAGATTGACGAAATGCACCCCTTTACGCGATTACTACAGTCTGTAATTATTCCGTCGCGCTTACCTCTACGGGCCGACTATTGAACATGCGCGCTGTTTGCCATTGCCATCGTGACTTTGCGGGGAAGTGTGGAGGAAGCATCGTTGATGTTGTATCGTGTGATTGGTGGCACAAATCGTTCCGTGGACAACTTTACCCCAGATTGTTTAACCATCGGCAACGGAATCTGGGGAAGCGATGTCTAAGTATGCCTGATCTTGATGTTTTGTCAAGCGGACGGATGCGAACGGGAGCGATCTCGGATTGCTTGGGTTTGAGGTACATAGGTACAAAGTAAGCCCGATTGATTACTTTGGTAGTCGCGCCGCGCGGCGACTGCCAACGTCCTTCTTGGCTCGACCTTCTTGAACGCGCATTCTTCCACTCCGAATTCTCTCATGCATGCGACTATTTCCTCTTTTTGTAGGCATGAGTTTGGGATTTCACACGATGCTGATCGCGTGCGGGCAGCAACAACGAACAAGCCTTGGAGTGGACGCGACGACAACCGAAGTACCACCGCGCCTTCCTCGATATACGAAACACACCCTAGTTCGTTTGCCGCTACTCCCTAGATGTAGTGATAATATGACACGGTTGTTCAAGAGCAAGGAAAGATGTCCAGTTCTGCCTACGATGGGCTGCGATTCCAAAGCCGAGGAGACGGTGAGCGCGTTTGCAGTAGATTTTGCCCCGAGTCTTGAGGCTATGTTCTCAAGCAGCGCACAGTAACTGGGTATGAACAGATCATCGGAGGTTCTCGTACCAAATGGCACACCGCATAAAGTCTGTACCGCGTCGTCACGATGGTCAGTAGGTCAGAAGCCGTCGCGATCCGGACTCAGGCGACGGGCCAGTCGCATTGGAGTAGTACACCGATTCGATAGGAGCTCGCGGTTCACCTCAGCGCATGATAGAGTTTATGAAGAATAATTCTGCTCATAACAATATGAAGACTCTATTCAGTCAAGAGATCAGACCACCCTCAGCGCGCCCCTACCCCGCGTACGCAACTCGCGTTCACCGTCGCATCCAACCCACCGTTTGCGCAATGACGCAACCTCCAAACAAACAGACTGAGACACGCGCCGCGACCACAACAAAGAGATATCCCCCGTCGCCTAGACTCGTAGCCAGCTGCAACCTCACCGTACCTCTACACTCGCATTGCATATCTCTGCAATACAGCCACTGACAAACACCAGCGCACAAAGCACATCACACTATACACACTACACCTACACTACAAACCCCCGCGCCTCAAAACAAGATGGCCCAAAACGACTCAAAGCACCTCCTCCCCATGACCTCCATCCTCTTCGCCGACACCAATCCCTCTTCACGGCCAAACACATCCCACCACCTCGCGAACCCCACACTCGCCAACCTCAAAGACGCGCAAGACACCAGCATCACCGCGCTGCCCCAGCCTGTCACCGAAGCCGAGGTCATCGAGTCAGACGGTTTCTGGAAGAGATTGTGGGCTAAGATCAAGAATGCGCTTGGTTTCGGTGAAAGGGAAGTGGAGTATGAGGAGGAGAGGGAGATGTGCATTGGTGAGCCTTTTGGCTTCGTGCATATTGGGACGGGAGGGAATAGGCCGTTGTTGGGGCCGGGTGGGGTGCCGAGGGTTGGGGGTGGGGAGGAGGAGTGGGATGATGTGGAGTGAGGGTGAGAGATATTCGGGGTGGTTTGGGGGTGAGATTGTGGGATTATGAGGGGGCGTGGAGGATGATGGACGTGTGAGAAGTGGTGGATGTGAAGATGAACTTGGTGGTAGAGGACTACATGGGTATGATACTGAACAGAAGCAAGGAGGAATCAACCTCGAAACGACTACGAATATACGAAATCCTCCATCTCACTTGCCCTGGCTCTCGACACTCACGTTCCAGTTGTTAGGTGCCCGCCACCAGCGTCCTAGTAGACTTCCTTCACTCTTGCCACTGCTACCTGTGATCATGCGATTCGCATCTGGCCTCTCAATCTTGACATCCTGTGTCTTAACAATCTGCAGTTTGACATCTTCGCTGCCGTTGGTTCCAGCCTCAGGGTCATATGTAGCACGATCGCTGCTTCCAGTCCGGTATGCTTTGCCCTTTGAGCCGGAGCCCTCGTCGCTGATGATACGTTCGAACTTGCTTTGCAGGCTGGGGTAGTAGCGGATGAGGACGGCTTTGATGCTAGGTGCGCAGGCGACAATGACGGCGAGGTGGTTCTCCACGACAGCGCAAATCATAGACGCGGCGTATTGGAAGGGGAAGTCGCCCATGGTGGCGAGTCGGTGGACGAAGTAGACGCGAGTTGCGCTTGCAGCGAGGACGAGTCCACCCAAGGCGAAGAGGAAGTTGACGGCGATGCGGTGGTGGCGCCTGAGCTTAACATTCCAAGTGAAGATGACGGGGAGGATATAGAGGACGGCATCGCAGGCTACCATGAAGACCGAGTTGAAGTAGGAGAAATCGCTCAGGTTGATGCAGTAGCCCTCGATGGTTGGGTCCCACCATTTTGCCACGGGGACGCATTGGAAGATGCTGGTTACGACGCAGGTGAGACCGAAGGAGAAGGCGACGATGTGCATGATGAAGATGCAACGGCGGGCCCACGGCTCGAAGGTGAGCTCAGCGTAGAAGATGAGTAGCGAATGCTTGACGGCCCAGTTGACGGAGAAGTAAAAGATTAGGGCGGCCATGACCATCTAGGGTGCTGAGTTAGTGGGTGGAAGATGGTGATCGTGGGGTGGGTTGATGTACCTTGAGGAGCATCTCCATGTTGGCTGGGTCGATATCTGCCTCGTGTAGGCCTGCTCCGAGACGAGTGGCGTACATCTGGATGCATGAGAGGACGATGGCGCAAGACCCGGCAAAGACAGCAAGAGCTTCATGTCAGTTAGTATGATGGCTCGTGTGGGAACAAGTAGACTGAACTTACCATCATGCCATCCAAAGCTGCTCAGTATCTTGATCTTTCTCCCAATACGACAGCTAATAGCGAGTGAAGTCAACACAATCAGTGTCAAGTTGACAGCAACGGTAGGGGCGCGTAGGTCAGACGACATGATTGGAACAGTCAATCGAGTCACCGAGTTGAGTGGAG
>Ga0265780_10006807_pt1 | contig 14136 bp, 12 predicted proteins | sample P1T30metagenome_FD_192432 | JGI IMG/M metagenome (GOLD analysis project Ga0265780, IMG submission 192432) | Plant litter microbial communities from East Loma Ridge, Irvine, California - P1 T30 | ecosystem: Environmental > Terrestrial > Plant litter > Unclassified | place: USA: California... | reverse complement strand
CGTTGGTATGTATTTCGGCGCCCTGGGGCGAGGTAATCACGCGCTCCTTTTTATAGAGGCCGGCGTCTTTTATTTCTTGCAGCGTCTGCTGAAGGTCGGCTTGAAGGGTTCCGTACATGGGAGGTGGGGTAGGGATAGCGAAAAATCTCAGCACTTTATACGCACTGTCCAAAACTACACAACAGTTTTTACCTGTTCTTTTGCTGACAGCACAGGCATAAAACTCAAATTGAACAGGAAAATGCAAACTTGGCTCGAACTCGAAAGCCGATTTAATAGCCTAGCGCCTTTAGCTCAGCATCTTCGCATTAACTACCAATGGGGCGCTGCTGGGGAGTATTGGAGTATTACAGGTATGTCTCAAAATAACATCACCTCCCACTTCAACGGACTTGCGCAAATTGCTGGGGACTTTTTGAAACAGGTGATACCTGAAGCAGACCAGATACAATCAATCATAGATGAGCCACATTCACAACAACGTTGGTTTCACGCACTGAAAGAATGGGGCGGTTGCTTCCAGTATCTACACCATGTCCGGCAAGTAAGTGACAATGGTGAGGATATGGGCTTCATATATACCGGTCAGATTGCTAATGCTGTAGAGTCATCTGCAAATTTTTGCTTGTTCCTCCATTCCAAATACCCAATGCCCGATAAACAAAAATTAACTACCGGCATGACTGTGAATAACTACGTTGTTAACAGCCAGGTAGGAATGCTTAATAATGGTGAAATAAGCCACGTTAAAAACATTTCAAATAGTATAGGACGTCTTGAAGAGAGAGGGCAAAGCACTATAGCACAGGCTATAGGAAACCTTTTAGAAGCTGTCGCAACCTCAGATGAGATTGACTCTGAGAGCAAAGCAGTTGCACTTGACCAACTAGAGGAATTGAGTAGACAGGCTGTATTAAAGCAGGATGAGCGCTCGAAGCCCGGCGTATTGAAAGCAATATTTATAGGCCTAGGCTCTACACTCGGAGCCGTTGGCTCTCTAGCTGGGATATGGGATACATGGGGGCCAGCCATCAGCTCTTTTTTCCAATTTTAAAGCCTCATCTTCTAAACTATTTCCCAAAAAACGCCTGCACACCCTGCCGCCCGCTGGCCACCAACTGCTCCTTTTGCTCGTCCGAAATGCGCTTCACTTTGGGCCGGAAGCCCATGGTATTGATGCTGATGGTGCGCGGCCAATCGCTGGGCAGGGCGGGGTTGAGGTTTTCGAGCGTCACGGTGTAGAGCGCCCCGATGTAGGACGAAAAATCGTGGATGTCATACGGGGCCAGCGCCTGGCGGCCGGTGGGCAGCGTGTCGAGAGCTATTTGCTCGGCGCGGTCGAGGCGCAGGCCCAGGGTTTCGGGGTTGGCGGTGGTGCCGGGCGGCAGGCCGGCGGGCAGGTACTGCGGCTGGTCGAAGATGTGCAGCGGGTAGTTGGCCAGCAGGCCACCATCGACGAGTACTTGCGTGGGCTGGCCGGCTTTCGGGCGGCCCTGAATCACCTTATTGTCCGCATCGAGCAGCACGGCCCGGAAGTACAGCGGAATGCTCATGCTGATGCGCACGGCATCGGCCACGCGCATGGTGGGGTGGGTTTCGTAGCTGAATACCTGGGTTCGTTGCAGCGTGAGGTTGGTGCCGGTGGTATAGAGGTCGCGGTAGTGGCCGGGCTGCGCCAGGGTTAGCGCGTGCAGCTCGGCCAGCGTAAGGTTGGGGCGCTGGGTCTGGCGGCCCACCAGCTCGCAGAGATACTTGGTGAGCTGGTCGCCGCGGTACCAGCCGTACTGGCGCAACAGCCGGCTGCCGCCCCCGATAAAAATGAATTGGCCGTCATTTAGCCGCTGCACGGGCGTGCGGTTGATGATGTCGATAATGGCGGCGGGCGAGTAGTCCACCGCCAGCAGCGCCGCTTGAATGGCACCCGCCGAGGTGCCGCCCACCCGCGTAATGTGGGCCAGCACGCCCCGGCTTTCCAGCTCCTGCAAAGCCCCGCCGTAGGCAATACCCCGGATGCCGCCGCCCTTCATAATGAGGTTGCGGTAGGGGGAAGCTGGGGCTTGAGCATAGCTAGGCGGCGCATCGCCAAGGGGAGCTAACAAACTAACCATAAGAAGTAAGCGCTTAGTCATCGCGCTAAAGATACCATTTATGCCGACCCAAGTTGCACGCCGGGGCAAACCTCGCCGCTAGCCCCAGCCGTATCTTTGCACTACGCGCTTCCCACCCCTCCTACCCACTTAGTTTGCTTTCCATGGAAACCTCGCCCAGCGATACTGGCACCCCCCGAACACCCGGCACCGTCCTCGTTATTGGCGCCTGCGGCCAGCTTGGGCTGGAGCTCACGGCTGCCCTGCGCCAGCGCTACGCCCCCGAAGCCGTAATCGCGGCCGACGTGCGCGCCCCCAAAAACCCCGAGGCGCTGGCCGGTGGCCCCTTCGAGCTGCTCGACGTGCTGGATAAGGCCCGCCTCGAAGCCTTGGTGCAACAGTATCGCCCGGTGCAGATTTATAATCTCGCGGCGCTGCTCTCGGCCACGGCCGAAAAAGACCCGGCTTTCGCCTGGAAGCTGAATATGGACGGCCTGCTCAACGTGCTGAACGTAGCCGTGCAATACCAGGTGCCGCAGGTGTACTGGCCCAGCTCCATCGCGGTATTTGGGCCCGACACCCCGCGCGAGCACACGCCACAGGTCACCATCATGAACCCAAATACGGTGTACGGCATCAGCAAGCTAGCTGGCGAGCAGTGGTGCGAGTGGTACCACCGCCACCACGGCCTCGACGTGCGTAGCCTGCGCTACCCCGGCCTCATCGGCTACAAGAGCCTGCCCGGCGGTGGCACCACCGACTACGCCGTAGACATCTACCACAAGGCCGTAGCCGGCGAAAGCTTCGAGTGCTTCCTCAAAGAGGACACGTACCTACCCATGATGTACATGCCCGACGCGCTCAAGGCTACGTTGGACCTCATGCACGCCCCCACCGACAGCATTAAGGTGCGCACTAGCTACAACCTGGGCGCCATGAGCTTCTCGCCGGCCGAAATCACGGCCGCCATTCAGCAGGAAATTCCCGGTTTCCACGTCACGTATAAGCCCGATGGCCGGCAGGCCATCGCCGACTCGTGGCCGGCCAGCATCAATGACAGCGCCGCCCGCCAGGACTGGGGCTGGGCGCCGGAGTTTGACCTGGCGCGCATGACGCAAGACATGCTGGCGCACTTGCGGGTGGCCGAGCTGGCGTAGACGATAAATCTATTGAGGTACTAGAATGCCCTGCTTGTGCACACAAGCAGGGCATTCTAGTACCTACGCAGCTACTTTATTTGGAGCCGGCCAACGGTCACGCCCGACTTCACAAAATATATTCCAGAAGATAAGTCCTTGACATCAGCATTAATCTGGCTAGTATAAGCGGGCACCAAAATTGTGCGCACTGTGTGACCAAGTTGGTCGAGTACTTGAAGAACCTGCGGTTCAGCAACCACTCTACTCCATGCAATCACGACTTGAGTGGTAGCAGGATTAGGTGCAATTGAAAATGCACCGACCGCAGAGAGTGGGCGGGTGGCTAATGCTATACCTGCGAAGCGAGCCACAAAGGCCCCCGTACCGTTGCTGGTAATAGCGTAGGGGCCAAAGGCCGCATTGCCAGTATAAAGCCCACCTATGATAACAGAACCGTTGCTGCCAGCTACCACATCATAACCCGAATCATCGCCGGCGCCACCGGCGCGTACCGCCTGCGTCCAAGTGCCAGTTGGGCTAAGGGCAGCCAAGAAGATATCGCGTCCACCAACACTAACTAGCGTCGTATTACCAAAATCAGCATTACCAGTGAAGAAGCCGGTAACCAGAACGTTACCATTGCTATCGGATACTAGTCGACCTGGCACATCTAGGGTAGGTCCGCCTGCTCGAGAAGCTTGTATCCAATTTCCGGCAGCATCTAATCGGGCTACCAGTATATCGGCGAGGCCAGCACTGGTGAGAGCTTGTGTGCCAACTTGGGTAGTACCGTAGAAATAGCCGGTTACGGTCGCGTTGCCAGCACCATCCACTATTACGCTACTTCCATAGTCGCTGTCTGTGCTGCCAGCTCGTACTGCCTGAACCCAACTACCTGCAGGGTTAAGCCTTGCCACAAATAAGTCGGTATTACCTGCACTCACCAGCACGCTACTTCCGAAGGTAGCAGAGTTGTTAAAATACCCAGCTATGGTCAGATTACCCGCTGCATCTAAGGCAATAGAAGACGCTGAATCAAAGGCTGGACCACCTGCCCGCACGGCCTGGGTCCAGTTACCCGTGGCGCTCAGCCAAGCTACATACACATCAGCAGCCCCTGCTCCCAACAGAGTAGTAGCGCCGATAATAGTATTTGTGTAAAATGCACCCGTAACAACCACATTACTATTAGAATCCACGGCTATTTGTTGCGCATATTCGTCGTCTGTGCCTCCAGCACGCACGGCTTGCGTCCAGGTACCACTTGCATTGAGCCGAGCTACAAAGAGGTCGGTTCCGCCCGCACTTGTCAGCGTAGTGGAGCCAAACATACTGGTTCCAGAAAATGACCCACTCACAACGGGGTTTTTGGCCCCATCTAAAGCCAAGCTGTACAGATAATCCAGCCCAGGCCCACCGGCGCGTACTGCCTGCATCCAGGTACCCGTAGCGCTAAGCCAAGCCACGAAAATGTCAGAATTACCAGCGCTAGTCAGCGTAAATGCGCCCAATGTGAGCGTACCCGTAAAATTGCCTGCTACAATGGTAGTACCTAAGCCGTCAGAAGCTAATACAACGTTATTACCACTTGCTCCTTGGGCGTTACTCACCCATTGCCAGCTTTGTTGTGCCCGCACTGGCTGCCCGAATAACGCTATCCATAGAATGAACCAGCAAATCGTATAGTATTTATTCATATACACAGAGACTTTTACTCAGATGAACGACCGCAAATGCAGTTATTGGGTGATGCATTCACCGTTCACTTCTCCACAAACTGGTCTTGATTGCTGCAAGTATAGGCGATGCCTAAACGATATGACCGATTTATTTATCGAAGCTGACAATAGTACAAGCGAGAGTCTCACGTAGCTAATAAAGAAAAGCTATTACTCACTTTACTTGCAAGAAAAAAAGTGCATTATAAGTACACTATTTATCAGCCAGTTAGATAAATACTTCTAGCTGCCGCCCGTGCGGCGCGGGTAGTTGAAGAGCGCCGAGGTAGCCCAGGGCACCAAAAACACGGCCACCGTGAGCACCGTCAGGCCCACGTCGGCACCCTCGCTTTTGAGGAACGTGGTGAACGAGCTATTGGGCTGAAAGTGCTCGAAAAGCGAAAGCATCAGCTTGAGGCCCAGAATGCCGATGACCACGAAGGCCGCTGTTTCGAGAAACGGATACTTGCCCATGAGCAGCACGAAGGCCTGCGCCACCAGCCGCATGGCCAAAATACCGATAAATACGCCCGCGATAATGAGAATCAAATTATCGGTGAAGGCCACCACGGCAAACACGTTGTCGATGGAAAAGGCCAGGTCCATGAGTTCGATGAGGGCCACGGTGGCCCAGAACTTACCGAATAGGCCGAGCGTGTTTTTGTAGAGCCAGCTTTTCTCCTTCTCGATGTGCTCGTCGTCGTGCGCGGGGCCAGCCCGAAAGTGGTCCCATACGAGGTACAGCAGGTAGAGGCCGCCCAGGGGCTTCAAGTACCAGAAGTCGATGAGGAAGGAGGCGAACACAATGCACACGCCCCGAAATATATACGCCCCAAATATGCCATAGCGCAAGGCTTTTTTGCGTTGGTCGGGCGGCAGGTCGCCCACCATGGTGGCGAGCACGGCCGCGTTATCGACCGAGAGCAGGCTTTCGATAATAACCAGGTTACCCACGATGGCCAGCGCGGCGAGCGGATTGTCGAGGATTTGCTGGACGTATTGATTCATGCGGAAGGAGTAAGGACCGTAAAATTACTGGGGCAGGAAGCGGATGCGGCGCTCGGGGTGGTCGGCGGACCAGCCAAAATCGTGGCGCAGGATGAAGGCCACGTAGTTAGAGCGGTTTTGGCCGCCGTCAAATTGGGTCATCCAGAGTAGCTCGCCGCCTAGATTTTTGTTGAAAACCCGGCCTATGCCGCCCCACACCCGGTTGCTGTCAAACGGATTGGGCTGGTCGCTGATGCGGATTTCGTCTTTCAGGGCCAGGTACCACTTGGGGTTGAGGTCACTTTTAGGGGCCAGCGGCAGGCGCAGCGACGCCAGGTAGCGAAAGCGCAGCCGGAAGCCGGTGGCCGTCCAGCGCTCTTCTACGCGGTAGCGGTGGATGAGGCGGGCGCGGTTAAACTTCTGCGTCGCAATAACTTGCTGATAGAGGCGGTTTTCGCGGTTGTCGAATTTCTCGACTTGGTCGGCCGTGGTGTAGGGCTGCAATTGCAGGTACATGTAGCCCGCGCCCACCGAGAGCGGCAGGTTTTTGAGGTTGTACTGTAGGTTGGCCAAGCCGAGTAGCAGGCGCTTGTCGGTGAGGCCGCTGTAGGCGCGGTACTGCGCGCCGAGGTTCAAGTCAAACCGCTCGTTGAGCGAGTAGGTACCCGTGTATTGCAGCCAGCCGTTGTAGGCCGCGCGGTTGCTTTGGGCCTGGGCGGCGGTGCTCAAGAGGAGCAGGCAAGCGAAAAAGAATAGAAGCTTTTTCATGGGGAATAAGTAGCTTGGGTGGGAAATATGGATGTTATTGAAAGTCAGTCCTAGCGCGAGGCCCCACCCCCAGCCCCTCCCCTCCGGGAGAGGGGAGCCGACCGTAAGCAGACGCAACCAGTCGTCAGGCACCCCACCCCCGGAGGGGAGGGGCCGGGGGTGGGGTTTTGCGTTACACCGGCACCACGCCCAAAATCAGGCACACCACGAGCATCACGAGCACGGTGCCGCAGGCCCATTTGAGGGTAAAGCGCTGGTGGTCGCCAAAATCAACGCCGGCCAGGCCGGCCAGCAGGTAGGTGCTGGGCACCAGCGGGCTGAGCAAGTGCACTGACTGGCCCAGCAGCGAGGCGCGGCCCATGGCCTCGACCGACACGCCGAACTGCGCGGCGGCCTTGGTCACGAGCGGTAGAATGCCGAAGTAGTAGGCATCGTTGCTCATGAAGAAGGTGAAGGGCGCGCTGGTGATGCCCGTAATGATGGGCAGGTGCGGCCCCAGGGCATCCGGAATCAGCGTGACGATGGTTTGCGACATGGCATCGACCATCTTGGTGCCGGCCAAAATACCGGTGAAAATGCCCGCCGCGAACACCATGCCCGCCACAATCATGGCGTTGCCGGCGTGGGCGTTGAGGCGGTTGCGCTGCTCGCCGAGGCGCGGGTAGTTGATGAGCATACCCAGGGCGAAGGCGGTCATGAAGAGCACGGGCAGCGGCATGATATCCATGAACAGGCCTACTAGCAGCGCCAAGGTTAGCAGGGCATTGAGCCACAGCAGCTTGGGGCGGCGCAGGCTCACGTCTTCGTGGTTGGCCTCGGCCACCAGCTCGTCGGCATCTTCGGTGATGGTGATAATGCCCAGGCGCTTGCGCTCGCGCTTGCCGAAGATGTAGGCCACGAAAATGACCCAGCCGGCTGCCACGACCATGGCCGGAATGAGGGGCGTAAATACCTGGCTACTATCGAGGTGCAGGGCCGAAAGCACGCGGGCCGTGGGGCCGCCCCAGGGCAGAATATTCATCACGGCGCTCGACAGGAAAGCAGTGGCCGTGAGAATGAGCGGATTCATTTTCAACCGCTTGTAGAGCGGCAGCATAGCCGCCACCACGATGATGTAGGTGGTGGTGCCGTCGCCATCGAGCGATACGGAGAGGGCCAAAATGGCGGTCCCAATGACTACTTTGAGCGGGTCGCCGCCCACTACTTTCAGGATTTTGCCCACGATAGGGTCAAACAGGCCCGCATCGGTCATGATACCGAAATACATGATGGCGAAAATCAGCATCACGCCGGTGGGCGCGATTTTCTTGACGCCTTCGAGCATCATGTCCCCGATTTCGGCCCGAAACCCGCCGATGAGCGCAAACAAAATGGGGATGAGGATGAGCGCCGTCATGGCGAACATGCGCTTCGACATGATGAGGTACATGAATGTACATATCATCAAAAACCCGAGGAGGGACAGCATGGGCGGGAGGGGAAAGGGCGAAAAGTGAGGGCTCACTAACAGTGTGCCCGAAGACTGGGGGCGAAGTAGCCCGACGATTTAGAATACATTTGGAATAAATTGGCTTTTTAATGAAAAGCCTGTTTTTAATTCCGTCATGCAGCGCGTACTAAAGCCTCTCGCTCGGGGCAAACCACGCCGGCTTAACGTCCTATTTCCCCACCCGCCCACCTTATGAAGCTGCTGCTCGTCGAAGACGAACCCGACCTGCTGGCCAGCGTGGTTAGCTACCTGCAAGCGCAACAGTATGTGTGCGAGGTAGCCACGACCTACGCCGAGGCACAGGAGAAAATGCTGCTTTACAGCTACGAGTGCATCGTGCTCGACCTGACGCTGCCCGGCGGCGATGGCCTGGACCTGCTGCGCGAGCTGCAACGGCAGCAGCGCGGGGCGGGCGTCATTATCACGAGCGCCCGCGCCGGGGTCGATGACCGCATCACGGGCCTGGAGCTGGGGGCCGACGACTACCTACCCAAGCCTTTTTACCTGCCCGAGCTGAGTGCCCGCATTGCGGCGCTGGTGCGGCGCCGCCACTACCAAGGTACCAATTTGCTGCAAGTGGGCCTGCTGAGCGTGGATGTGCCGGCCCGCCGCGCCACCGTGGCCGGCCGGCCGCTCACGCTCACCCGCACCGAATTTGACTTGCTTTTGCTGCTGCTGGCGAACCAAAGTCGCGTGATTACGAAGGGCGCGATTGCCGAGCACCTTTCGGGCGATGCGGCCGAGCAGTTCGATTCCTTCGAACACGTGTATGCGCACGTCAAAAACCTCAAGCGCAAACTAACTGAAGCGGGCGCGGCCAACTACATCAAGATGGTGTATGGGCTGGGCTATCGGTTTGATGTGAGTGAGGAGTAGCGCGGACCATGAGCGGCGAGTACAGGTCCTCCTGCTTATTTCATCAGCTTACCACTAGCTCTAGTATGCGTTTTTTAATTCTTCTGGTAAGCTGCTGGCTAGCCATTTGCCCTGCGGTGCGGGCGCAATCGGCTAGCGCCGCAGTGGCTGATACGGTGGGGCTTACGGCGGCATTGCAGCGCCTTTGGCAGGCTTCTGATTTGCCGGGCTTTGCGGTGGCCGTGGTGCGGCCCGATGGCATTGTGTACGAGCACGGCTTTGGCTATGCCGACAAAAAGCAGCGCCGGCCCTACACCCCGGCCACGGTACAAGGCGTGGCCTCGGTAAGCAAAACGCTGATTGGCGTGGCCTTGCTGCAAGCGGCGGCCGAAGGCAAGCTGCGCCTCGACCAGCCCATAAACGAGCTGCTGCCCTTTGCCGTGCACAATCCCTATTTCCCAACGCAACCCATTACCCTTCGGCAGCTCGCCACTATGACGGCGGGCCTCACCGACGACCAGCGCTTTTACAACAAGCGCGCGTATGCCAAGGGCACCAGCGCTGCGTTGAGCAGTGAAGAATACCTGCGCCGCACCTTAAGCACTGCGGGACAATGGTATAGCCGCAAGCGCTTTTTGCCCCACGCCCCCGGCACGTACTACGCCTATAGCAACGAAAGCGCGGCCCTCGCGGCCCTGGCCATCGAGAAGGCCGTGGGCCAGCCGTATAGCAGCTACACCCGCCAGCGCATTTTGCAGCCGCTGCGCCTCACCGATTCGGGCTGGTCGGCGGCCGAGGTGGCCGGGGCCCCGCTGGCGACGCTCTACGACCCGCGGGGCCGGCCAGTGGCCCCGTACTACACCGTTACCTACCCCGATGGCGGGCTGTGGACGAGCGCGCACAGCCTGGCCCGCTACCTGCACAGCATCCTGAACCCGGCCATCGATGGCGCGCCGCTGCCGCCGGCCGCGCGCGATTCGCTGCTGCGGCCCCAGTTTTCGGCGGCGCACCCGCCCCAGCACCTGGACCCCGCCGAGCCCAACCAAGGCTTGTTTTGGGCGCATCGCCGCAACGGGACCGTCGGCCACACGGGGGGCGATGCGGGCATCAGCGCCTTTCTATTTCTGGACCCGGTGACCAACGCGGGCAAAATCTTTATCACGAACACCGAGCTGCGCGATGATACGGCGCGCCAGTTTAAGGCCATCTGGCAGCAGCTCGACCAAGTGAAATAAAGGCAGCCGACAGCGGCGAAAAGCACACTACTTTATTTACTAATAAGCGCTTTGTGAAGCTCCTCGCCCGCACCACCATTATCTTTTTACTGTACGCGGCCGTGGTGGCGGTGGCGGGCACGGCGGTGTACTACACCATCATCCACAAGCTGTACTACGTGTATGTCGACCGCACTCTCACGCGGCGCAAGCTGCGCGTGAAGCGTAGCATGCGCCTAGAGCTGCGCACGCACGCCGACCTGGCGTTTTGGCACCGCATCGACCACAACGTGGAGTTTACGCCACTAACGGCGGTGCTCCACCCGGCCCAGCCCGACGAGTTTCAGGACCGCATGATGCTGAACACCATTACGGGCCAGCCGCAGCAGTACCGGCAAATAGCCGAGGTGGTGTGGTTTCAGGGCCTGCCCTACCGGCTGGAAGTGCGCACATCGGTGCTCGACAACCAGGATTTGCTGGTGGGCATTATGGTGGCGGGCACCATTTTGCTGGCGGTGCTGCTGGGCGGCATGCTGGTTATTCAGCACATCCTGACGCGGCGCTACTGGCGGCCGTTTTACCACACGCTGGGCGTGTTGCAGCAGCACCAGCTCGACCAGCACCACGCGCCGGTGCTGGCCCCCACCAATATCCCCGAGTTTAAGGCCCTGAATGCGGCCATCGCCCGCGTGCTGGCCCGCCACCAGCGCCTGTATCAGCGCCAGCGCGAGTTTGCCGAAAACGCGGCCCACGAGCTGCAAACGCCACTCGCCATCTTGCGCACCAAGCTCGACCTACTGGTGCAGGCCCCCGGCCTGACCGAGGAGCAGGCCGGCCACATCGAGCCGCTGCTGGCCGTGACGCAGCGCCTCACGCACCTCAGCCGCAGCCTGCTGCTGCTCACGCACCTCGACCAGCAGCTCTTTTTCGCCACTGAAACCGTAGACTTCGCGGCGGTGGTACGCCAGCTGCTGAGCCAAATGAGCGAGCAAGTAGCGGCGGGCAGCATCGTACTCACTACCGAGCTAGTGCCCAGTTTTTTGGTGTCGGCCAACCGCTCGCTCATCGAAATACTGGTGAGCAACCTGCTCAGCAACGCCATTCGGCACAACCTACCCGGCGGCGAGCTGCGCGTGGTGCTCACGGCCCAGCAGTTCACGGTCGAGAACACCGGGCGGGCGCAGGCGCTGCCCGCCGACCAGCTTTTTGCCCGCCTGCGGCCCCAGCCCGGCCGCCTGCCCGGCAGCGTGGGCCTGGGCCTGCCCATTGCCCGCCAGATTTGCGAAACCTGCGGCTTCCTGCTCAGCTATCATTACCAGGAGCCCGGCCACCACACCATGCGGGTTAAAATGTAGGGTAAGCTTTAGCTTGCCAGCGGCCGGCTGCGTAAGCACCCGCACTGGCAAGCTAAAGCTTACCCTACACCGATGATAGTACACCCTTCTCCCACCGGCTGGCAAATCATTTACCAACAGGCGCACGCGCTACTGGCCATGCAGCTGGCCTGGGCCTGGCCGCCCTTTTTGGCCCCCGACCGCTGGGTGGGCCTGCTGGCCGCCGTGGCCCAGCACGACGATGAGCAGGCGCCCTGGCACGGGCGCGGCGGCCACCACGGCCTCACGCCCGCCGGCGCCCCGGCCAATTTTACGCAGGTGGCCTTTTCTATCGAGCAGGCTGCGGGCGTGCTGCACGCGGCGCGCTTCCAGGGGCGCTGGCGCAGCCTGCTCACCAGCCTGCACCTGAGCACCTTGTACGAGCCACTGCGCGGCAGTGAGGCCAAAATCACGGCTTTTTTGGATGAGCTGCGGGCTGACCAAGCGCGCTGGCTCAAGGAGCTGCACCTCACCAAAACCCAGGCCCGGCAGGCCTATGACCTGTTGCACTGGTGCGACCGGCTCTCGCTCATCTTGTGCCGCCAGGAGCTGCCCGAAATGGGCCGCGAAGTCGAAATATATCCTGACCCGCTGGGCAGCGGCGCGCACCGGGCGGCGCATTTCGTGAGCCAGCCGCAGGGGCCGGGCACACCGGCCGTGGTGCGGCCGTGGCCCTTTGCCATGCCCCAGCTAGCGGTTAGCGTGGAGGCTAGGCAGCTGCACCAGCTTCAGTTTAAAGATGATGCCGAACTGGCCACGGCGTTGCGCCAAGCCCCAATAGAGACGCTGTACTGGGAGCTGCGCAAGTAGCTTTTTTGTTAATTATCAAGGCATTGCCTTTTAAAATACAACGACTTGGCCCGGATATGCGTCTTTATGGGCTACTTATAGAACCCTATTTTTTCTGCTTATCGCACTACAATGGCGCATTATAAATTTTCGGACGTTCTGGCCATTCTCAAGTCGTCGGCTTCAGAATTTTCCAGCAACAACTCCTTTCGGCACGCGGCGGCGCTCTCGTATTACACCATTTTTTCGCTGCCGCCGCTGCTGCTCATTGTCATAACTACGGCTAGTGCCGTGTATGGTGGCGAGGCGCTTACGGGCCAGATTTATGGGCAGCTAAAGGGCTTGGTCGGGGCTGACGCGGCGGCTTTTTTGCAGGAAAGCATCGCCAAATTCACGCTTCAGCAGAAGGGTAGCGTAGCTACCGCCGTGGGTGTGGGCACGCTAATTTTTGCGGCCACCACCTTTTTCGTCACACTCCAAGAGAGCATCAACGACATCTGGAACCTGAAAGTCGAAACCAAGGGCATTGGCGTGGGGCAGTACTTACAGCAACGCCTGCTCTCGTTTGGCCTCATCCTGAGCGTGGCCCTACTACTACTCATTTCCTTCGTGGTGAGCGCGGTACTCAGCATCTTCACGGGCTGGCTCCAGCGGCACATCCCGGAGGCGGGCGTGATTGCCATCAAGCTGGTCGATTTTACACTATCGCTAGTCGTGACGACGCTACTTTTTGCCCTCATTTACAAGTTTTTGCCCGATGCCATCATCCGGTGGCGCGATGTGGGCATTGGCGCCTTTATTACAGCGGCGCTCTTTATTATTGGCAAGTACTTGATTTCCTTTTACATCGCCAAGTCCAATCCCGGCTCGGCATTTGGTGGGGCGGGCGCGGCCATCGTGCTGCTCGTCTGGATTAACTACTCGTCGCTCATCATCTTTTTCGGGGCTGAGTTTACGCAGGAGTTTGCCGATGCCTTTGGGCAGCGTGTGCAGCCCAAGGCCCACGCCATTCGGGTGAAGCTGGTAGCCGTGCCGCCCGCCGAAACCGAGGAGGCCATTGCTACCGGCCGCCCGCAGGCTACCGGCCGCTGGCGCGCCTAGTCGCCTAAAGCCTGACAATAAGCGCTATCCACATCATTGCAAGCCTTTTGCAAGCAGGTTCTTAGGGTATTTCGGCTCGCTTGCTATTCGCAGAAAACAGCGCAGCCAAAAGTCAGAAACAAAGCAATTTAGGCTTGCAACTAAGCGGGGCCGACTACGCATCTTTGCAGCAGCCGAGTTATTCATCGGTGCTTCATCGATATGCGCTTTTTACTACTGCTGGGAGGATTATTGCTGGCCGGCTCGGCTTGGGCGCAACAGCCGGCGCTACCGGGCGCGCCGCAAGTGCCAGCTACGCCGCCCGCCGCCCAGCCCGGCTCAGTCCGGACGTCCGAGCTGCCCGTAACGAGCGTCACGGGCCGCCACGAGGTTATTGGGCAGGTGTACAGCGTCGAAACCGTTGGGGGCACGCTATTTAATGGCACGCTGCTGGCCGCGACAGAGGAAACGCTAACTTTCCAAACCAAGGAATTGGGTGCGGTAACGCTGTTGCGCACCAACCTGCGGCAGCTTGCGCCCCTAACGGCCGAGCAGGCCCGGCGCGGCTTCGACTACGTGGGCAACGGCACGCGCATGTTTATTGCCCCCACGGCCCGCAACCTGCACCGGGGCGAAG
>Ga0265780_10006806_pt1 | contig 14137 bp, 10 predicted proteins | sample P1T30metagenome_FD_192432 | JGI IMG/M metagenome (GOLD analysis project Ga0265780, IMG submission 192432) | Plant litter microbial communities from East Loma Ridge, Irvine, California - P1 T30 | ecosystem: Environmental > Terrestrial > Plant litter > Unclassified | place: USA: California... | reverse complement strand
TAACAGTTTGTTTTGAGAGCCCGGATTTCCGGGCTTTTTTGGTTTTATTCTCCGGCCTTACCGAAAATCCGAACACGTTTAATCGTCCGCATTTGAAATGCGGATGTAACGAGCGATTGTATCGCCTTTAATACGTCCCCATTCATTATGTGATTCCCATCATTTTAATAGACCTGTTTTTAACTGAATTTTACCCTCGATTATGATTCTGTTTAAACAATTTACTTTCGATTCGGCACATTTCCTGCCAAATGTACCCCAGGGACATAAGTGTAATCAGCTCCATGGGCATACCTATTCGCTGACTGTGTTTGTTGAAGGGACACCTGATCCCGAGATGGGCTGGGTAATAGATTTTAATGAGCTGAGTGCAGCAGTTAAACCAGTGATTGAAGAGCTCGATCATAAGTTGCTGAATGACATTCCCGGGCTGAAAAACCCAACCAGCGAGCTTGTTGCCGTCTGGGTTTGGGACCATATTAAACCCAACCTTTCGTGTTTAAAGAAAATAGAGTTGAGGGAAACTCCAGGTTCAGGGGTGGTGTACGAAGGTTTTTGATATATTCGGGAGCACATACCGGAAAATTTAACCGGCCTTTAAAAAAAATAATTACCCGGAAAGCCGTACCCTGCTTTGTAGTAAACAAAAAAATGTTTATTATAGAAAGGAAGAAAAGGTATGAAAACCTCGAGGCTGCACCGAACATCATATTTTAAACACATAAAAATGAAGATCTTAAAATCTGTTACAACAAGTTTATTACTCGGCGCAAGCTTTTTGTTTATAAAATGCGGAGGTAATAATCCTTCGGGTCCTGCTTCGCCGGTGCAGAGTGTTCCCGAAGCTCCCCAGATTGACCTGAATGCCAAAAGTACCTCTAAGGGAGTAGGTAAGTTTACATCTGTGGAAATGGGCAAGCTCGATGTGGGTATGGCTGAAAAAGGAGAAGCGATATTCCTTTCCCGATGTGCAGTTTGTCATAAAAGCTCTGACGAAAAACTGGTAGGCCCGGGATTAAAGGGAGTCACAGAGAGGAGAGAGCCGGAGTGGATCATGAATATGATTGTGAACGCGGAAGAGATGGAACGCAAAGATGAAATAGGAAAAGCGCTTAAAAAGGAATACTCGCTGGCAATGCCTAATCAGAGCCTTACTGACGAAGAAACACGACAGGTTCTTGAATATCTGAGAAAAAACGACCAATAAGAACAGATAAATCAACAAGACCACAGTTTTAGATCCTTTTTATTTTTATATACTAATATTTTAATTTTTTTTAATAAGTATTCTATATATATTAAAAAAAAATATTCATTTTTACTCTTAAACACATTCATTATATGCTTAGGAGTAAAAAAAACGTATCATTAAAACTTTCGGGATTGGTTGCAGCATCCCTGGTTTCATTGTTAGCTTCTGCCCAGACAATAACCAAAGAGCAGAATTCATTGTTGCTTTCCGCCAAACAAGGAAGTGTTATAGATCTTCCGGGTTTTCTGCCTGTAAAGGATCTTCCTGAAATTAAATACGAAAAGGTTGTGCTTCCCGGACCGCAGTTTATCATCTCTGATGATCCGGAGTATATAAGAATTCCTGAGGGTATCGCGTTGCAGGAAAACGTTGTGCCCGGATCGGTGCGTTTATATGTTTATAATGTGAACGGGGTAAAGGAACCTGCCAAAACAGACCGGAAAATAACCGCTGTTATTAAGAATAACGGTAAGTCTGATATGCATATCAGGATGTTAAAATATTCCTCTCAAAAGCCAAGTGCCAATTATTTTCAGATTGGGAAACAGGGACTTGCAGATTTTTTTGCTTCAGAGGGTGATACTAAGATCAGAACAGTTAAACCGGGAGAGGTTGTATCAATAGATCAGAAGCTGGAAAAAAATATAGTTAAATACGATGAGCTGGTACATGGCTTTTATGAATTTGTAATTGATCAGCCGGCCCAGATCAGTATACTGCAGACGGATCTGAAAACTGCCGGTCCGGTAGCGCTGAAACGTATTAAAAGTGTGATTCCCACCAGTCATAACAATGCCGGCAGAGGTTTATTCGGTGTAAGTAACTATGAAGTAAATACAGCAGGCGTTTTTGATACCAAAAATGGAATTTCAGAGATTATAGTGGCAGATGGCTCCCGCGACCAGTGGGTAACCGGAAGGGAAGGAAGCAGCGGCGCTCAGGCAAAGCTTGCCGGAAACTATGGTGTAATGTACAACGTAAATATGAAGTGGAAGAGTTCAGATGGTAAGGGGCTTGCTCTTATAACCTGGAACTCCCGTTCCGGAGATAACAAATGGTGCAACGGAATGGCGGCTACAATGGTAATGAGCAAGGGGAAATTTGATGCCGGCATTGTTAAACTTCCATCTGATAAGCTTACAACGAAGGGTGCTCCCGAAGCGATCCTTGTCCAGGTATTCCCTCCTGCAGCAAACGGGGAAGAGCAAACGATCAATTTTACGTACTCCCCTCCCGGAGCCTCGTGTTTGCCTACTCCGCTGATCTTTGTGCCGGTGGATATAACACAGGTTAAATGATTGAGAAAATAATTTGTAAGCTGTTTGTGCTTTTATTGCTCCCTGTAGTTATAAAAGCACAGACAGGTAAATCAATAGCTTCTTACGATACAAGTTATAATAATTATTTGTATGATAGTCGCCTGGAATATTTCAGAGGGTTGCCCGTTTCTGATGGTGAGATTGTTTTCGTAGGGAATAGTATCACTCATTGGGGCGACTGGGCTGAACTGCTCGGTAACGACAAGGTGAGAAACAGGGGTATAGCAGGCGATATAAGTTACGGCGTACTTGCAAGGTTAGATGAGATATTAGCAAGAAAGCCAAAGAAAATATTTCTTATGATCGGGGTAAATGATATTGGCAGGGGTATACCGCTGCAGAATACGCTCGGTATATACGAGAGAATACTCTTGAAAATTATTTCGGATTCGCCTTCCAGCAGGATTTTTGTTCAAAGTGTCTTACCTATTAATGACACATTAATTAACAGGAAGTATTATACCGGGACAAATACTCAGATCAGTACTATGAACAAGTCGCTTGCCAGGCTTGCCTCAAAATATAATATCCCATATATTGATTTGTACACACTTTTTCTTGATGAAAGTGGGAGACAGATGAAAGCCTTATTCACGTATGACGGAATCCATTTGTCTGCCAAAGGTTATTTATTGTGGACCGATTATCTGAAACGCGAAGGTTATTGCTGTTACTGATTTCCTGACAGCCCTTATTTACTCTTATCGATATGAAAAGACTCAGTTCGACCTTTTTTCTGCTTTGGGCAAGTTTATCTTATGCCCAGGAGACGCTGATACTGAAATCAGATTTTTTGAAGACTAATGATTCCGTTTACGTCTACAAACCCCCGGGTTATTCCAGGAAGAATATTTATCCTGTTGTGTTTCTGCTTCATGGACATACTGCTGATTACAAGGCCTGGAGCCGTCTTGCCGATCTTCAGAAGATGGCAGATAAGTATAAGTTCATTATTTTTTGTCCCGATGGATTGAAAAAGAGCTGGTATATAAATTCCCCGAACAAAGACAGCGTGCAGTATGAGAGTTTTTTCCTGAAGGAGTTTTTACCTTATGTAGAGAAAAACTACAGTGTTGATACAAAAAGAATGTTCATTACCGGCGCCAGTATGGGCGGACATGGAGCAATGTGGCTGTTTTTAAGACATCCTGATATTTTTTTAAGTGCTGGAAGTACCTCGGGGGTGCTCAATCTCAGGTATTCAGGATTTAAGAAAACAACAATAGCAGCCCTGCTCGGGCCCTATTCTGAAGATAACAGACTATTCGACGAATATTCTGTGGTTAACCTGCTTGAAAATATAAAAGGTATGAACAAACAGATTATTTTTGATTCGGGAACAGAAGATTATCTGTATATCACCAGCAGGATGTTCAGGGAAAAATGCGACGAGTTAAAAATTAAAGCTACTTATACGGCGCAGCCTGGTGCACATACCGGTACGTACTGGTCTCATTCGATTTCCTCACATTTTGAGTTTTTCCACAAGCTGGTTTCAGAAAGTAAATGACCGCCTAGTTGTTTAATTCCAGAAGCCTGTTTCTCACCAGGAGGCAGGCTCCGATTACCCCTGCTCTCTCTCCAAGCCTGGAGATCTTGAGCTGTGTATCTGTGTTTACAAGGCTTAAGGAGTATTTATTTACAGCACTTTTTATAGGCAGCCTGATATACTCACCCGTGCCTGCGAGGTTGCCGCCGAGCAGTACCAACTCAGGATTAAAAAGATTAATAAGAAGTGCAATTGCTCTGCCCAGGTTTTCACCTATTGCTGCGATTAGTTCTATAGCAAGAACATCATCATTGTTTGCCGCGTCAATAATATCTTCAAGTTCAATTTCTTCAGGATCGCGTTTAACTGAAGAAGTTGATCCGCTTTTGAGTTTTTCCTTGAACATGCGGAGAAGAGCCCATCCTGATGCTTCTGTTTCAAGGCAGCCTTTTTTGCCGCAATGGCAAATAATTTCATTCTTAAAAACAGGCATATGTCCAAATTCACCCGCAAAGCCCGATTTGCCATAATATAACTGGCTGTTTAACATGATGCCCATACCCAGGCCATAATCCAGGTTAAGAAAAAGTACATTTTTTTCATCTTTAACCACTCCGGAAGAGAACTCGCCATAGGCCATTGCTCTTGAGTCGTTTTCTAAAAACACCTTTATTCCCAGATAGGACTCAATGACTTTGCTTAAAGGTTCTTCATGAAAATGGAAAAAACTATAGCTATAGCCAGTCGCATAGTTAATTCGCCCGGAAAGGTTGATCCCTATACCAAGTATTTTATCCTTCGGTGCCTGGAGTTCATTAATGAAATCGTCAATAAGGCGGCATAGTTCATCGAGTGATTCTTTGTTATTGCTCAATTTATAAGGATGGTGTTCCGTGGTTTTCACCATATTCTTCTGGAGGTCAGATATTCCTATGTTGATATGGCTCTGTTTTACGTCAACACCGATAAAAAATGCTGATTCTGGTACTAGTCCATATAAGTTAGGTCTTCTGCCTCCGGTAGAATCAATCTTTCCATAATCCTTTACAAGTCCGTCACTTATAAGCTCATTTAAGAGATTGTTAACTTTTGGAGCGCTTAAAGCAAGTTCCTTGCAGAGGTCAGCAATCGTGGAATTTCCCGAATTGGCAAAGTAGGAAATAACTGATTTCTTTATGTTGATATTCTTGTAGGCTACACCTGTAAGACTTTCGCTGCTTAGTTCTTCAAAAAAGGTCATTCGGTATTGGAAGAATGTATTAAATTAATAGTTTAAATATATCATAAATTATTCATCCTTTTTTAAAAATCTTTTTAAAATATATTAAAAAGTTCTTGCCTCATATTTTTCTTATTTATATATTGCGGTAACAATTATAAACTACAGCTGCCAATTTTTCTTTTGCTGTTTCATTTTTGGAGTTATTATACTGCTTTATTAAACTGATGGCCGGTTTTTTAGGATGATTCTCATCTTGTCATTTGGAATTGGCGTATTCGCGTCTAAGAGTTGAGTTTAGATGTTTTCTTTGTTAATTATTGTGTTTTTTTATAGAAAAGTACCTCTTTTTTTGCGTTGGACGTCTGTTTTTTATCTGTTTTTGTTTTTTAATTTGAAAAATTATAAAAAATGTTAAAATAAGTTATTAATATTTTTTAAAAAGTGCTTTTTTTATTTATGTTTGCTTGACCGGAAGGTGGGAGAGCTTTCAAAAAGGTAAACGGTGAATCGAATTATAGCAAATGTCAATATATCATACAGTGCTTAAACTAATTATCAGGGTCCTTTCTTTTAGTGCGTTATTGATAGCTTTTCCCGTGCTTCTGTTCGCTCAGGAACTAAAGACGGGCTTGCTTATTATTGGCGGCGGAGCCAGCGGTACCACTGCCGCCATTCAGGCCTCAAGAATGGGGGTAAAAACCATACTTATAGAAGAAACAGAATGGTTGGGCGGTATGCTTACATCGGCAGGCGTTTCGGCCATAGACGGTAATCACAATCTCCCATCTGGTTTGTGGGCTGAATTCAGACAAAAACTATATGATTATTATGGTGGGCCGAAGAATGTAGAAACAGGATGGGTGAGCAATACCCTTTTTGAACCTTCGGTCGGAAATACTATTCTGAAAAGCCTTGCCAGTAATAAAAATCTGGATATATGGTATAATACCAGGTTTATATCCATGGAAAAAAAAGGAACTGGATGGCTGGTAACTGTACAAAGGAAGAACAAGAAGGTTTCTATTGAGACAAGCCTGCTGATTGATGCGACTGAGCTTGGAGATGTGCTGGCAGCAGCCGGTGCAGAATATTCCGTTGGGATGGACAGCAGGTATAGTACGGGAGAGGAGTTTGCCCCCGAAAAGGCAAATGATATTATACAGGATCTGACATATGTTGCTATTTTAAAAGATTATGGGAAGGGTGCAGATAAAACGATTAAAAGGCCCAGGGGGTATGATCCGGCATTGTTCAGCTGCTGCTGCGATGTAGCCGACCCTTCGGCCGATGACAATAAGCCTAAAATTGACTGCAGTCAGATGATCACGTATGGCAGGCTGCCTAATAATAAATACATGATCAACTGGCCGAAATGTGGCAACGATATATACCTGAACATAATTGATCAGACACCAGAACAGCGCCAAGAATCATTAAAAGCAGCTAAATTACGTACGCTTCAGTTTGTTTATCACCTGCAGACCGCTATGGGCTTTAAAAACCTGGGTATTGCAGAGGGTGAATTTCCAACTGCCGACAAACTCCCGATGATTGCTTATCACCGGGAGGCCCGGAGACTTAAAGGGCTTGTACAGCTCACTTTAAACGATGTAGCCCGTCCCTATGAACAAAAGAATGCACTTTACCGCACAGGTATAGCTGTAGGTGATTACCCGATAGATCATCATCATTTAAAGAATCCTGACGCCCCTGCAATAGAATTTGTTAAGATTAAGGTTCCGTCTTATTCCATTCCTCTTGGAGCGTTGATCCCGGCGCATACAGACGGATTACTTGTGGCCGAGAAAAGTATAAGTGTTACTAATATTGTGGCAGGCGCAAGCCGCTTGCAGCCTGTGGTATTAACAGTAGGACAAGCCGCCGGCGCGTTGGCGGCGGTAAGCATTAAAAATAATCAGCAACCCAGAGAGGTGAACATCAGGGAAGTGCAGCAGGCACTACTTGAAGCAAATGCTTACCTGATTCCATTTATTGATGTTAAACCCGGCGATGCCCATTTTAAAACTATCCAGAAAATAGGAGTTACAGGAATTCTGAAAGGCTTTGGGCTGCCTTATAAATGGGCTAACCAGACCTGGTTCTATCCGGATAATACAGTAAGCGAGTACGAGCTTGTAAGCGGACTCAAATCTTTTTACGGAGAATTCGCAGAGTTGCATCCTTCAGGAAAAGCTGTCGCTGCAGATTTTTTGGTGCAGGTATTCAACGCGAGGAAAATTAATATCTCGGAAGAGAAGATCAAAAGCCTGATGAGCTCGCGCGGAATTGCAAACACGGGAGTGCAGGGCGCAGCTCTTTCAAGAGCGGCAATAGCAGAATTGCTTGATGTGGTTCTGAACCCCTTTATCGAATCACTGGATTTCACAGGAAAAATAAAAACCCCTAATAATTAAGTTCCAATCTTTTACAAAACCATGAGTATTTATGTTAAAACTATTTACTAGAAGACAGAAGCTGCTAAGCCTCACGCTTACCACGCTTATCATGTTATTGTTTCAATATCATGTACACGCTCAGACTAAAACTGTTGGCGGAAAGGTTACGGACAGCAAAGGTGAGGGATTACCCGGCGTATCAGTTCTCCGGAAAGGCGAAAATACGGGTACAACGACAGATGCTGAAGGCCGTTTCAAGCTTCAGTTGAACCCCGGCACAAAAACACTTGTATTTACATACATTGGTTTTGAAACCCGGGAAGTGAATGTTACTTCTGCGGCAGAGATCAATGTGGTGTTGAAGGAAACATCATCACAGCTTAGTGAAGTGGTTGTGGTTGGGTATGGAACACAGAAGAAAAGTACACTTACCGGTTCTGTATCGCAGATTAATGGTAAAGAACTGGGTGAAGCGCCGGCAATGAACGTTACGAACCTGCTTGCGGGAAGGCTGCCAGGCCTGGCTACACTTCAACAATCAGGCAGACCAGGGTATGATAATTCGTCTTTGAGGATCAGGGGAATAAGTACGACTTCAGGAAGCAGCGCCCCTGTTACCATAGTAGATGGGGTTGAAAGGGAATTTGCTAATCTTGATCCCAACGAAATTGAAAGTATCTCGATTTTAAAAGACGCATCTGCTGCCGCCACTTATGGTGCCAGGGGCGCAAACGGGGTTATTCTCGTTACAACAAAACGCGGCGCAATAAAGAAACCCACCATATCTTATAAAGGAGAAGCCTCTCTTACCTCTTTTACAAGATTTCCTAAATTCTTAAACGGCCCCGACTATATGGACTGGTACCGCAAAGGAGAGGTGATGGACAATGAGTATCTTACACATAACGGATCTGATCCGGTACCATATACCTATTCGGATGAAGAAATCGCCGCGTTGAGAGATGGGACTAATACCAATCCGTTTTTTGGAAATACAGACTGGATGGAAGAACTGCTGGGAAAAGACAGTTATGCTCAGCATCATAATATTTCCCTTAATGGCGGTACCGAAAAAGTGAGGTACTTTACCTCTATCGGGCTTCTAAACCAGGACGGGGTAGTAAAAAATAATGACTTTAAAAGATATAACCTTAGGTCTAATGTCGATGCCAAAGTAACTGAAGCATTTTCCGTATCATTCGACCTCGGTGCGAGGAAAGAAAACAGGAACAGCTCTGGTATACCGGCAGATAACGGCTCTTATATGAACCCGTTTTTCCAGGCCGTACGTATGCTTCCAAATCTTCCAAGATATACACAAGATGGTATAGCAACGGCTTCACGTGCTGGAGCCGGAGTGGTAAGTCCGCTGGAAGCTGTTGATAAATCAGGTTTTCAGGATTACGAAACAGGCGTGCTGCAAAGTGGTCTCACACTGAAACTGGATGTTCCGCAGGTAAAGGGGCTACAGTTGAAGATGCTCACCACGTACGACAGGAATTATCAGCAGGCAAAAACCTGGGTGCAGCCATATAACCTCGCTTACAGAGATCGCGGAAGCGGCGGCTGGGTTTGGGTGAATTCACAACCTACTGGTATTACCACTAATACGCTGAGACAATCCTCGGCTGTGAATAACCGCATTACCTGGCAGCCTTCAATTAATTATGACCATACGTTCGGCGATCATAATCTTAAAGCTCTTGCGGTATATGAATATTCCCAGTATGATGAAAATTCATTCTCGACAGGTGCAAGGAACTTTGCACTGACAGATCTGAAAGAGATTGACTACGGCAGCAAAGCAAGTACAGATTTTATTTCCTCTACAGGAAACAGCGGACAAACAAAAAGATCGGGTGCAATAGGACGTCTTAACTACGATTTCAAAAATAAATACCTGGTAGAACTGGTTGGACGGTATGATGTTTCCATGAACTTTTTCGGTTCTGATAAAAAAGGCGATTTTTATCCCGCGGCTTCCATTGGCTGGGTAGTCAGTGATGAGCCATTTTTTGAAGGACTAAAGGATAAAATAGATTTCCTGAAATTTCGAGGATCGGCAGGAAAGTTAGGTAATGATGTTTTACCTTCGGGATCTTCATTCCCTTATCTGCAGACATTTTCACTAACAACAACTCCTACTATGGTGGTAGGCGGTAACGCGGTATCTGCTTTATACACTAACAGCTTGCCAAATCCAACCTTGTCATGGGAAACTATGACCGCCTACAATGCGGGACTGAATGCCAGTTTATGGGGCGGGCTTTTTGGGATTGAGTTCGACTGGTTTTATAAACTCACGAAAGACATAATTAATACACAGACCGGACTTTTTCCTTCATCTATTGGAGGTTACCAGTATGCCGCAGTTAATTACGGGATGGTAGCTAACCGCGGTTTTGAGCTGGAGCTCACCCACCATAAGAAGATAAACGAGTTTGATTATTCGGTAAAGGGAACGTTGAACTGGGCAAGGAACAAGATCTTAAGGATTAATGAAGCCTCTAATGTTCCAGCTTTACAGCGTTTGGTTGGAAAAAGTGTAGGAACAAAGTTTGGTTTTGTATCAGAAGGCTTATTCCGGAACTGGGAAGAGGTTGATTCCTGGGCTACTTCGCCCAGCGGTGGCGCGGCCCCTGGTTTTATAAAGTATAAAGACCTGAATGGCGACGGTCAGATCAAACAGAATGACGATTTTACAGCTATCGGAAGAAGTAATACTCCGGAACTGGTATATGGCCTGAATCTGAACTTAAAATACAAATCTTTTGATTTTTCAACTTTATTTCAGGGAGCCGGCTTAGCCGATATCGCTCTAGGCGGTGGTTATGAAGGATCTGGCGGAACTTCAGGTGTAAGTGATAATACGCCCTTTACCCGTTCTTTTTATAACCTGGGAAATTCACCTTATTATCTTGTAGAGCAAGCCTGGACTCCTGAGAACCCGGATGCAAAATACCCGCGTTTATCGGCCAACCGGTCTGGTGCTCCTAACCATAATGGATGGCAAAACTCACAATATATTGTGAACGGTGCTTATTTAAGATTAAAGTCAATTCAGGTCGGCGCGGCATTGGGCCCTAAAATGCTGAAGAAATTAAGTATGCAGCAGTGCAGGATATATCTTGCCGGGTTTAACCTCTTTACATGGGATCATGTAAAATATCTTGATCCGGAAATGCCAAACGTTAATAATGGCTTCTATCCGCAGCAGAAAATGTACACCCTAGGTACTAACATTACATTTTAATGAATTGAACGATGAACAAGCTATTTTCAAAACATATAATAAAAGCTTTCGTAGTGGCTTCCCTTTGTTTGGGAGCGAACAGCTGCAAAGTAGAAGTGGAGCCTACAGACAGGTATACTGATGTAACAGTATGGAAAAATCCCGGGAATATTAAACTGTATATATATGGGATGTATAACGAGTTTAAGACATTTTCTTTCGGGAGAATTCCACTTGGCTACAATAATGCCACAGATGCGCTGGCAGACCTGATGAAGTATACTTCGACTTCGGAAGGTAACGGATCAGCAAACCGCCTTGCTTTTGATCCTTCAAGAGTTAATTCCAACAGCCCGAATATTAATTACTGGGCAACAGGTTATGAACGGATACGCCGGGTCAATGAGTTCATGATGGGAATGGATAAGTATGCTACGATCGACGATAATCTGAAAAAGCAGTACCAGGCTGAAGCCCGTTTTATCAGAGCCTATTGTTATTTCTGGCTGGTAAAAATAAATGGCAGTGTTATCCTGCTCGATAAAGCTACTACTGACGGAAATAATCCAAGGTCTTCTGAAGATGACTGCTGGAATTTTATTGCTGCCGACCTGGCTTTTGCAGCTGAAAATTTGCCGGTATCCTGGCCTGCATCTGAGACCGGCAGAGCAACGAAGGGAGCCGCCTATGGTATGCTCGCACGTACCTGGTTATATGCAGCCTCTATTGCAGACTACGATAACAAACAGTTCAATACAGATGCTTTAACGGGAGTACCGGCAACTAAAAAAGATGCTTATTATAAAAATGCAGCCAATGCCGCAGCCGAGGTAATTAAACTTGCAGATGCTGGTAATTATGAGCTGGAGACTAATTTCGCTGATGTGTTCACTAAGGCGAATAGTAAAGAGTCTGTTTTTTCTGTGAACTATGTACGTCCTAATGTAACACACGATTTTGATAATTACTTTGCCCCTCCGAGAGATCTGAACCAACCTATAGTTGCAGGTGTACCGACGGCAGAACTTGTTGACGAGTTTGAAATGAAGGACGGCACAAAGTTTTCATGGTCCAATCCTGCCATGGCTGCAAACCCCTATACGAACAGGGATCCGCGGTTTTATGCTACTGTGCTGTATAACGGTGCTGCATGGAAGGGCAGAACCATGAACACAACGCCAGGCGATGCGCTGGAAGGTTATGTAGAGTCTAACTCTAATGCTGATCCGCGCAAAACGGTTACAGGGTATTATATCAGGAAAATGCTGGACCCCGCCAATACCAATATTCTGGTTGATAAAAGTGTTCAGCCATGGCATGAAATGCGTTATGCGGAGGTATTACTTATCCATGCTGAAGCTGCCGCAAAATCAGGAGATATAAACTCTGCCAAAGAATCACTGAATAAAGTACGGACCCGTGCAGGTCTTCCCGGAACAACAGCATCGACTCTTGCAGATATGATGACAGCTGTTGAACATGAACGTAAGGTTGAACTGGCATTCGAAGGTCACCGGTACTGGGATCTGCGCCGCTGGAGAAAAGCACATATTGTTTTAAACAATACCCGATTCCATGGCCACCGTATTACTCAGGTTGGAAGCAGTACTGTATATGAAGTAGTTGACATCGATAAGCAGAACCGCTCGTTCCCTGCAACATTTTACTATATGCCTATTCCTCAGGCTGAGATTACAAGAAATAGTGCGATTACACAAATTCAGGGCTGGTAAGCATTCTTAAATTATAAAGTTAAAAATCTGATAGATGAAAAAGATTTTTCAAATACTGATGTTTATGGCGGCTGCTGTAACATTATTCAATTCATGTAAAGAACCGGATCCGGTAACTCCTAATACCGGCAATACAGTGGCAGATATCCTGGTTAATATTCCGGGAGTAAAAAACCTGTCGTATAATGCTACATTCTCAGCGAATAAGGATACGGCTTATATTAATATGCCCTTTTTCTATCCAGAAGAGTCTGATAATGCCATTAACCTGCAGCAGTTGCTTGTAAGGGCAAACCTGCCGCTTGATGCGAAGATCAGTCCCGCTCTTGGCCAAATGGACGTAAGCAAACCAATTAATCTTACCATAACTTCGGGAAGCGGCGAAACCTCTCACCTGGTGCTGGTTGTAAGGAAGGTAGCTGACCTGGCGGTGAAGACGGCTAAAATACAGATAGGAACGGGTGCCTCTGCGCAAAGTATTGATGCCATATTAAATAATAACGAGATCCTGTTCTTTATTGTTCCGGGCGTAGATGTAAGCCATGCTGAACTGACGATCACAGTTAATAAACACTCTTCTGTGTCTGTACCATCTGGATCCGTCATAAATCTGAGCAATCCGGTGCCTATTACTGTAACCGGGGTCGACAATACTACCAGACAGTATACATTAAAGGCCCAGGAACCAGCAAAACTTGCATATGGCGTAGGCATTACCCGGAAATTATGGACCAAAATAGGATCTGAAGTAGGTGGAGGCGGAATAGGTGCCCATACAGAGACCAGCCTGGCCGTAAGCGGCGACAACCTGATCCTGGTTACAAATTCTACACCTTCAAGGTACAAAGTATTCAACAGGATGACGGGCGAATATATTAAGGACATGGTTAATCCTGCCGTTACAGGTTACCGTTCATTCCAGCTGGCAGCGGATAGCACAGGCCACCTGTTATCTACCACTTATGCAGGAACAGGAGGCAAGTTCTACCTGTATCGCTACAATGACGCGAATGATAGCAATCCTGTTAAACTTGGCGAATGGACCAATACGACCAGTGCAGGCGGTATGGGCAGAAGAGTAAGAGTGTATGGCGATCTTAGCAAGGATGCACTGATCCTGGCTACAGGAGGGCAAACCAAGCTGGTTCATAAATGGAGGGTCGTAAACGGAGCCCTGGTTAGCGCCACTCCGGAAGTCATTACATATGAATCATTTGTTCCGGCAACCGCAGGTGCAGTCCATTGGAATTTCCTTGCAGACGCACAACCAACAGGCGCTTCCGCTACAGCTAACTATTTCATAAACTATAACGCAGAAATAGCCCTGGTGAACGGTGCTACCAATCAGCGTATCGCCGCATTCGATGTGAGCGCTGTAAACCAGACATTCCATGCTCCGACCAGTTACTTCAGGTTCAATAATGCAAATTGCCTGGCCGTGGTAGAATATCTTAACTCAACGCTGAGCCAGGCCAAAGTATCGGTATTTGATGT
>Ga0265780_10006803_pt1 | contig 14141 bp, 20 predicted proteins | sample P1T30metagenome_FD_192432 | JGI IMG/M metagenome (GOLD analysis project Ga0265780, IMG submission 192432) | Plant litter microbial communities from East Loma Ridge, Irvine, California - P1 T30 | ecosystem: Environmental > Terrestrial > Plant litter > Unclassified | place: USA: California... | reverse complement strand
TAATAGTTAGGCATTTTTTTAATTTTCCAGCCCTTCTTTCTGTCGGTTACCAAAAAGGCGGCCACCCGGTTTTTCTTTGATAAAGGCGGCAGTACTTTTACCGTTTCAAATTTCATTTGCATCCGCAGATTCTCCAGTTCAGGCTGTCCGGTAAAAGAAAGAGTGACCGGATAGATTTCAATATTGTCGGCATAATAGGAAACAGTATCTTTGTTTATTTCCGTATATAATCTCGCGGGTTTCTGGGAAAAGGCAATCACTGACTGCATTATGAGAAATAGGATCAGAACTTTTTTTATCATTATCTATTATTAATTTGAAACTGTTTTACCATCCAGTAACCGGAATGGCTTTTAAACCAAATCATTTTTCAGGGCTTCCTCTTTCGTGCTGAGGTAGCTGTATACCTTTAGAGGAACAGAATCCGGATGCATTTTCAATCCCTCGGAGGCAGCCGTTTTCGCTTCCTCCGTTTTTCCGGCGCGCTCCAGTGCTTCATATTCGTAAATATACATGATGGCAGGAACTGTTCCGTAAAAGCTTTTTGTTTCATCTTTCAGCAACCGTATCATTTCGGTCTGAAATTCCCGATCCGTCTTTTTTCCTGCGGCGGCAGTATGGCTGATTTGCTGCTGATACATCAGAAACAGCATCAGGAGATGGATGTTTTTGTTCCGGGATCTGAAGCCAGCTTCCGGACTTTTTCTATGGTTTTGGGCTTCATCTCATCATTTTCGGCCTGCAGGTTCTGCGCATAAAATTCATCCAGCAGATTGTAGATGGTTGTATCATTCCCATCGGTTTTGGATTCTTTTTTTATTTTTTCAAATACTTCTTTTGCCGCAGCGGCTGTCTGTGAAAATGAATGGATGCTGAGAAGAAAAAATAATAATAAGACCGATTTTTTCATGGACATATTTTAAGGTTTAAATATAATTATTTGTCTTGGAATTTCATATTTAAGCCGGAATAAACTTTTAATTTTGCGGTTATATCTTTTCACCATGTATTCCTGAAGCACAGCCAAAAAGATATTTTTCATACGTAACTTTCAATCCATGTCTTTCGAAAATATTTTTACTTCTTTACTGTTTTCAAATTTTTCAGTATAGATCCAAAGCATTTTATAATCTTTAGGATTTCCCAAAAACAATCTGCCGAGGCTGGGAATTATTTTGCTTAGATATAATTTATAGGCAAAATATAAAATAGAATAATCAGGTGTTGAAACTTCTACAAAACTAAATTTTTCTTTAGGCTTTAGAATTCTTGTAACTTCTTCAGCCAGTAGCTCCAGTTGTTGAATATTAAAAGTTTTTAGTCCGTAATCACAGGGTATTATATCATAATGATCAGTTAGAAGGTTATTTTGCAGAATATTTTCACATAATAACTTTAGATTTCCGTTAAATATTTTTACTGATTTTCCTTTTGTATTTTCAATCATCTTTTCTGAAAAATCAAGCGCTGTAAAACTGGAGACCGGAAAATTTTTCTTTAAACAGAACCAGTTTCTCCTAGTCCGGAAAGTAAATCAATAACATTCAGATGATCATCAGATTTTCCTAATTTCTTTAAAAATTGTTTTCTCCATCGTATAGAAAAACCGAATGATGTAATATAATTCATTCTTTCATAGGAACCGGACATATGATTGAATAATGTCCTAACATACTCCGGATCGTAGATATTTTTCATGAAAGTTTATATGAATATCAATTAATTTCAATGTATTATAGGTTGACTTATGGATTGATTCTTCTATAAAACTCATTAATTATTTTTTCTTTTTCTTCACGGCTATTGTCAGATTTGATAATATCTATTATAAAGCCAGCCCCGATAGGGCTGTATCCAAGATTCAGGCATGCAGAATTAATTAAATTTGCATTTAAAATAGAAGCATACGGATCAAACAGTTTATTTTGCCTTTATTTAGGATGGTTCAGTTCCTGATTGATTTTATCCGTATCTTTTTTACTCTTAACCTTTTTCAGGTTTAGTAACTCTTTCATATAGGATAAGCTATACAGGTTCATTCCTGAATTATCGTTGGATTTTATAGTATCTGTATGGTAGTGTGCCATTCCTTCTTTCGTCAAATGTTCAATATCCTTTATCAATATAATTTCTTTTTCATTCTTTCTTTGGTAGACAGAAATTTTAAAACGATCTTCAGGATAAGGGTCTGTTGTCAGAGGAATGCTGTCAAGACTTTCTAACTTTACTATCAAAAGATCAGACTGATTTTCATTTATAGAACATATTTTATAATGTTTTTTATATTTTTCTATATTAAAAGGTTCTAAAGAAAATGTCGTTGAAGCATATAGTGTATCATTAGATTGTCTGAAGACATGCATTTCATCTTGCCCAACAAAATAATAAGGCTGTTTGAATATCTGTGAATTTATTGAACTAAATAAACCCAGAAAGAAGATGAAAAAAAGATTTTTCATTAATGATAATTTAGGGTTCTTTCGTATATTTCATAATAATATCCAATAGATGCGTAATCTACTCTTAGTTTTCCATTCTTTAACTTTATGTGTAGGTTACTTCCAATTCCGGCGCATTGAACAGATTCTAATGTAAAAATGCTATCAGCTTTGTTGCGTTTTTCCATGTAATATTTTCCATTACTAGGTGTTTTTATGTTATTTCCATCTCGGCACAAATTACTATTAGATGAAAATATTCCATCTTTTTCTAGCGTTATTTTTCTATCACTTTTAACATTTTGAAACTTATGTTGAGAAGATGGCAGATATGAGTCATCACCAGAATAGATTCTTATAAGTTCCCACTGTCCTACCAACGAATTTTTGTAAGAAGTGCAATTTAATAATAATAGAATAATTAATACTGAACATATATTTTTCATAAGATAACTATTTAAATTTTATCCATTTTTTAAACATCCACCAATTTGTAAAACCTAAAACTATAACAATAAAAATAAATAAAATATTGGGATGAAAATTGTCAAAATATATAATAGATATTAGATAGAAAATTATTGGATATACTATTTGAAGCCATAATTTATTTCCTATCTGACTAATAATAAGATATAAAAGTAAATAAATCCAAAAGTAAAAAATAATAACTAAAAGTAAAAAATCATAAATTATTAGTGTGCTAAATAGAAATAATAAATCGTCAATGCTTGATTCGCTTCTAAGATTAATGACTTTATACAATTTAATATCAGAATCAGAATTAGAAATTGTTCCTATTAAAATCTGCAATGCATTTTTAAGAAAAAGTGAAATATACATTATTCCAATAAGTATACTTATATCTTTTATAAAAGCTGTTAATTTTTCTGTCATTATTTCTTTAATTACATCCCAAAGAACTTAATGCAGCATTACCTTTAATGTAATTCATTACTTTAATATAATTAGGTCTGTATCTTACTGCTGTTACTTTATCTGCACTTCCTCCTCGCGCAATTACATACTCTGATAATTTATCTTGCATGCTGTTCCACAACTTATCTGCGCCTAAAAAAGCTCCTGTTTGAATTAAATAATTTAACACAATAGAATTGTCTGAATAATTATGAGAAACTCTATCCACTCCTCTTGTATAAATATACATTGCATTATCATTTGGATCCATATAGTAGCTAAATAATCTATTTCCTGCAACAGGATGTATGCCGTCATGTGACCAATCTAACGGTGCTTTTACTGTTGTAAACATCCATGAATTTGTCCAATATCCAGAACATACAACTGTACCGTCATCAAATGGAATCTTAATATGTATAAGTGTACCTAAGGGATTATTAGAAAACCATAATCCTGTATCATCAATGGCATAATGATCATCTTTAATAGGGACGAATTTTTCAGCAAACAAGTTTATGTTTTTTCTAAAGAAATCAAAAAATTCATCTGGTGTGTATTTTTGATTACTATTTGGCCTATTAGGTAAAGAACTAATTTTAACAGGGAATAAATCCATATTTATTTTTGTTCCTAGTCCGTTATCTAAATCTGTTAACTGCCAATTATCATAATAATTGGTTTGATTCTTAATATTTTTCATTTTTGTTTTAACACTTTCAGGAATTTGATGTGTTGCAACACTTTGCCATAAAGGTAATTGATTACACGGAATATCCAATAATAAATTTGGATTTTGAACTAAGGCATCATCTAATGCTTTAATTCTAGTAATTATCTCAGCTTTGTTTAATATGTCAAGATTTTCTTTAACAAAACTCAGGACCGCAACTCCTAAATCAGGATTATGTTCCATCAGGATGTTATTAATTAATGTCCAGTTTTCCTGATAGCTTCCATCTTGTTTTAAGAAACTGACGATGTTTGCAAAAAGTAAAGTATCTTGTGTTATATTTGAGGCTTTCATATAATCGACCATTGATTTAAGAAAATTAAGATGTTCTATTGTTGGGTCAGTGTTATACAATCTGGCAAGATCCATTCCTAATACAAGATGAGAGTCATACCATGAAAGTTGAGAAGGGTTTAGTTTTAACCTGAAAATTCTGTTCATTTCTATTAGTTCTGCTTCACTTTCGGCGTAAGGTGTCGTATCATAGCCCCCTGATCCGCTATCACCCGGAATTCCTCCAGGATTAGATGGCGAGCCGCCATCATCGATTGATCCCGGGCCGCCGGCACATGTGTTTACAATAGAGATAATGGTTGGATTAGGAGCTCCGCCTACAACGCACCCTGCATCGTTTCCTGAAGAATGTATACCTTCAGAACACCATCCTGTTTCCCACGTTATCATGTAGCATCCTATGGCATCTGTTTGTACTCTGGATTGTGGATCCAGGTGTAATTTATCAATATCAAAAATCTTTATTTTATTTTTAAGATCGAACCTATTTAAACTTTTAATTTTCTAAGGAACAAAATAGAAAAAGCGAGATAATGTAGATTTATCCATGTGATGTTCAATGTTTCATATCTTACTAATAAGGCTTTAAAACTATCAAGCCAGGCATTGGCTTTTTCTATTTTAAACCTTCTTTTGTAAAGCTCATGATCAAAATATTTTTCATCTTTAGTCTCTCCGTTACGGGGATTATCTTTAATGTTGGCAATCATTTCTTTTTGTTCCAGTATATGTCTTAATTTTTTACTGTCAAATCCTGCATCTGCATTGAGAAATAAACCTTTATGCTCTATTTCAGCATCATTTAAAAGAGAAAGAATCTTTTCTAAAGTTTCTTCAATATTATAAAGATCATGATGTTCTCCACTTACCGGTTCTCCCAGAGAAAGCATCTGTCCCTGATTATCACAAAGAAAAATACAGTTGCTGGTATTTGATGATTTTCTTCCCTGATAACCCACTGATTCCCCTCCTGTTTTACTTCTTGTGTGACTCCCGTCTAACTGGACGCAGGAAAGATCCAATTCCCTCTTATTATTCTGCAAAAGAGAGATCCAGATTCTTTTGAAAGAGCCGTCTTTACTCTATTTACTGAAATAATAATACACAAGCTGCCAGCTTATTGTTTCTTTTGGAAAATATTCCTTCAGACTTAATTCACGCCACTGGCAACCTGTTTTCAAACGTTTTATAATAAGCCTGAAGATTTTTCCTAAATCAAATCTTGTAGAAAATCCCCTTTTCCCTTGGCTTAAATGAGGCAAAATCCATTTTTCCAATTTATCTTTGCTTATGAGTTCCAGAATTTTAGTCCTTTTAGTTTGCAATCCAAAATTGCTAATTTTCTCGGAACTCTTTTGTTACAAAAAAAGTTTAAATAGGTTTAACTCTTTCATATAAGATAGGCTATACAGGTTCATTCCTAAATTATTGTTAGATTGTATGGTATCTGTATTGTACTTTGCCATTCCTTCTTTCGTCAAATGTTGGATATCCCTTATCAGCATAAGCTCTTTTTCATTCTTCTTTTTATATACAGAAATTTTAAACCGGTCTTCCGGATAAGGATCTGTTGTTAAGGGAGTGCTGTCAAGACTCTCTAATTTTATTATGATAAAATCAGATCGCTTTTCATCTACAGACCATATTTTGTAATGATTTTTATATTTTTCTGTATTGAAAGGCTCTAAAGAAAATGTTGTTGAAGCATATAGTGTATCATTAGATTGCATGAATACATGCATTCATCTTGCCCAATGAAATAATAAGGTTGTTTGAATATTTGCGCACTTATAATTAAATGAAATTAAAAGAAATATAAGTAAGTTTTTTCTCATAAGGGAATTATTTAATGTACTTTTTAAAAATATACCAATTTAATATTCCTAATATTATAGCTACTAATAAACAGAGGAAATTTATTTAGGTATTAAAAAATATAATAGCAATAAGTAAACTTCCCTGTTTCTAATTCATACTGTCAACTATTTTTTTAACTTCTTCATATGAATTTTTATGCTTTATTATTATTTTTCCTTTTGTATTTATAGCCAACCATTTTTTATTTAATGTGACAATTGATAACCCATTACTAAACTCATTGCAGTAGTCATATTTGATAGGAATTAAAATTTTGCCTACTTTATTAATGAATCCGTATTTGTTTTTTATTCTGACCTTCGCTAAGCCATCATGAAAATCTCCGAAGACCATATAAATAAAATCAGTTAATTCCTGACCTTTGTAATTGAATAATGCCTGTAAATTGTCTTTCTCTAAAACAATTAAATTATCATTTAGAAATATTATTTGATCATATTTACATGGAATAATCTCTTTACCTTCAAGATCAAACAAACCATATAGACTTTTTACAGAGCGTAGATCTCCAGAATCATTTGCCTGTAAGATTGTATCTATATGCTTGGTGACCTTATAAAAATTTTTGTTTTTTTGTATGTAATAAAAGTTTGCGGGAATTATGATTTTTAAATTTTTATCCATAATCCCCACATTATATTCTCCAAAATATTTCGCCTGATACCCAAATAAGAAATGGTTATTTTCTATATGCTGAAGAAGATTATATCTAAAAGGAATAATAATATTGTTCTTTTTATCAATGATTCCTGCTGAATCATTTTTATAAACAACGGCATAATCATCTACGAATTTTTTTGCAAGCTGATATTGTGGTTTTATAACAACATTATCCATTTGGTCTTTGTATCCCCATAATGTATCTCTATTAAAACTTTTTAATTCCTGACCTTTTAAAATTAATGGTAAAAATAAAAAACAAAATGATCTAAACAGGAAATTACTTTCTTTCATAAATCCATTTTTTAAATAAATAATAAATTACTCCTGAACAACTTAATATTATTAGTACTGATCTTATTATACTATCTATTCTTTCATTTTTTGCTGTAAAAAACTCTGCTGATAAATAAAATATAAGTGTAAGTATTAGTACAAAAATGTAATTGAATTGAATAATTTTATTTTTAAATAAATAGAAAATGATCATTAAATAAATGAATATATATATGAAAAGGTATATTATGAGAATATAAAAAAGCCAATAGATACTCATAAAAAGATCTATGATGCTATTTATAAGAGTCAAATTTACATTAAAAATTACAACTAATAATATTACTAAAATAGATAAAAGAGCAACTTTTAATATTTCTTTAATTATTTGCATCCCAATGAACTTAATGGTTTATTTCCTCTTAAATAATCTTTTACTTTTACCCAATCTGGTCTGTATATTTCCGGCGACATAATTGTAGCACCATTATCTCCGCCTCCATTATCTTTTACAAATTTTTTGATTTTAGCCTGCATGCTAGACCAAAGTTCATCTGCTCCATTAAAAGCCGGATTATTATTTGGAGAAAGATTGTTAAAAATAGGTAAGTTAACTCTATCTAAACCTCTTGTATAAATATACATAGCATTATCATTTGGATTCATAAAATAACTAAAAAATCTATTGCCAGATACTGGATGCTCACTGTCCCACGGGCTCGTAATTGTAGTGAATACCCATGTATTACTTGTTACTCCCGAGCATATAACCGTTCCATTATTATGCCCAACTATAACTGGGATATAAATACTAATAAGCGCATTTAAAGGATTGGTAGAGTTCCATAATGCAGTATCATTAACCCCTAAATCAGTATCAACAACCGGTGTAAATGTTTCTGCAAAATCATTAAGGTGTAATCTAAAATAATCAAAAAATTCCTTAGCTGTAAATTTTTGTGTTGTACCTGGCTTATTAGGCAAATTGGATATTTTAACGGTAAACAAATCCATGTTTAATGACTTTCCCTGTGCATTATCTAAATTCTGAATTATTAAATCATCTTGATACCAATGAGTCTTTGTGTTTATATTTTTTAATTTATCCTTCACACTTTGAGGTATTTGATGATCAGCCATTGGTTTCCAGTCATCTAATTTATTACACGGAATATCTAATAATAAATTAGGATTTTGGGCTAAGGCGTTATCCAAGGCTTTTATACGATTGAAAATATTGGGGATATCTTCGGTGTCAGGGTTTTCATTTACAAATTTTACAATAAAATCAATGACCTGTTCAGCTTGTGACCAGCTTAAATTATTTTGGGATAAATAATTTATAGTAGCTTGTTGTACATCTAGATTACCATTCACAAAATTTGCCCAAAATTCTGAATTCAGGAAGTCGGGATTTGTCATAGCATAATTAATAATCCATAATCCTACAGCTTTTACATCTGGTGAAACAGTTCTTGGAGCATTACAATCAAAAGTAAAAACGTCATTATTGGCAAAAAAGCTTACCATTTCCCCGCGCAACGCTCTGTTAGCATAGGTGTTGATGAAAGACAGCTGATTTGAATTCAGCTCCAGAGCATTCCAATGCGCACCCGTTCTTTCACTGCATATTCCCCATCTCGGATAATCAGGCACAGGGGTGGTAACCCCATAATTACCGGGGCCGGGTGAAGGATTATTATTGCCGGGATTGTTATTTTCACTGCCGCCCCCGCCCCCGCCAATAGGCGGGCAGTTGTCAAAAATTGTCAAATAATCATTGGGCATATAAGCGCCGGATTGCGGACAATATTGCCCATTGGTATGATGGCCTTTAAAACCACAGTCTGCACTGGTGGTTTGGATTTCGTAACACCCTGTTATAGATGAAGTGGTAACAAAATTCAATTTGCCGGTAGTATTCGAAATGTTATCAATATTATAAATTTCAATATGCTGATTATCATATTTGGTAGCACCCACACGAGGATATTTATAGAGATAAGATTTAAAATTTTGTTCACCGACTTTTTTATGCAGAACTAAATTTTCAAAAAAGTCTTTTTGGTTATTTCTATACACGGGAAATGTATAGGAAACAGTATTGCCATCTGTTGTTTCTATGGCATATGCAGAGTCTATTATTGCACCATCAAGAATGTTTTTACCTGTAGATAATCTATTCTTAAGAATGTTTTCACTTGTTTGGAACTTTCTATTAAGTCCATTAACGGATCTGAATTCATCAGGAAATACTTTTCTTGAATGGATTTTGCCTTGTGATAGCGCATCAGATTGGGATTCGTCAGCAAGACTTTCAGTCCTGCAGGAATTGATTAAAGATATTGTAAAACATAGTATGAACAGCTTTGCAAATGCTTGTAGATAATTTCTTTTCATGGTGTTTAAGTAATTTTCTGCAATAATAAAATAAAATACTGGGTGCCCAATACACTTTCACGGAAAAATTATTACTTTTACGAAAATAATGTTCACTCTTATGGAAAAGATCATCAAAAAGATCGCAGAGATCCGCAGCAAAAAAGGGTTTTCGTATGAGAATATGGCGCAGGACCTGGATCTCAGCACTTCTGCATACCGTAAAATAGAAACCGGGGAAACCAAACTGACGGTTGAGAGGCTGGTTGATATTTCTAAGATCCTGGAAACCCCGTTAAATGATTTGCTGGATACTGAATCTCAAAAAAATTTTAACCAGGAAAATAAAGATAATGCTCATGGATTTCAGGGATTTAATGACAATATTTTTAATGAATATTCAGAAGTTTCCAAAAAACTTATTGCTAATTACGAGCAGCAGATCAAAGACCTGAAAGCCGAAATCGAACACCTGAAAAGCAAATAAATGAATTCAATCGTAATCAATATCGGCAACAGCAATATCCGGTTCGGGCTTTTTAATGAAGATAACTGTGATGTATCATGGGTGGTGAATACAAAGCCATACCGTACGCCGGATGAACTGTATGTCCAGATGTCCATGCTGTACCAGACGTATAAAATAGAGCCTAAGGAAATTTCAAAAGTGATTATCGGTTCGGTTGTTCCTCAGCTTACCAAGGTGATGAATGCCGCCATCAAAAAGATTCATGATCTGGATCCCGTGATTGTAGACCGGAATACTCCTTCAGGCGTTGTGGCAAAATCCAAGCAGATGGGAACGGATATTTACGCCAATCTGGTCGCAGCCCATAACCTGTATCCCGACAGAAAGAAAATCGTACTGGATTTCGGGACGGCACTTACGGCAAGCTGTGTAGCCGAAGACGGTGAAACATTAGGCGTAATTATCGCCCCGGGAATCATTACAGCTTTAAATTCCCTGATCAGCCAGACGGCCCAGCTTCCGGGAATCGAACTGGTAAAACCGAAAACTGTATTGGGATTGGATACCGTCAGCTGTATGCAGAGCGGAATGGTGTACGGCTTTTTAGGAATGGTAGAAGGTTTTATCGACAGGATTAATGAGGAAGTAAAGGATGATTGTTTTGTTGTGGCCACAGGCGGAGTTTCCCATGTATACAAGCCTTTGACTAATAAAATCCATGTGATGGACAGGCTTCATACGTTGAAAGGACTGTACTTTTTAGGAAAGGATATATAGTAAATGTAAAGCTGGGGTATAAGAAATCTCAACCTGGTTTTACCGCCGTTTCGACTGAAAGAATTCCCTGACAATGGAAGCGCATTCGTGTTCCATAATGCCGGTTACGATTTCCGTTTTCGGATGGAGGGTAAGGTGTTTATTGATAAATCCACGCTGTTCGTCCCTTGCTCCTATGACCACTCTTGAGATCTGCGACCAGGAAAGGGCTCCGGAACACATGACACAGGGTTCCAGTGTTACATATAATGTGCAGTTTTTAAGGTATTTTCCGCCTAAAAAGTTGGCAGCGGAAGTGATGGCCTGCATTTCTGCATGGGCAGTAACATCATTAAGTGTTTCGGTAAGGTTATGCGCTCTTGCAATAACGCGGTTATTGGAAACAATCACACATCCGATCGGGACCTCATCTTTTTCAAAAGCGATTGTGGCTTCATTAAAAGCCATCTTCATAAAATATTCGTCGGTAAACATTAGTCGAAAGTCATGGTTAAGGGAAGCTTAAAACGGTATCTTACGTTATTGCCTTTAAAAACAGCCGGAGCAAACTTTTCAGAAATGGAATAGAGTGCGATTTCAGCCTGCCTGTTGAAAGTGAAATTGGTTCCCTGTGCCTGGACGTCGCTAATGGTTCCGTCTTTTTCTACAATAAAAGCAACATTGGCTTTTACGGTTTTTTCATCCGCGTAGACGCCGTCTATATAAAATAGATTGGCCACTTCCTGCCTCAGTGCATTGATGCCTCCGGGATAATCCGCAGATTTTTCTGTTGTGGAGATCAGGTCCGGGTGATTGCCTGAGATCATGCCTCTGGTCTGAATTTTCCTGAGATCTTCCAGGTTTTTTACTTTCAGCAAAGCTCCGATCAGTGCCACATTTTCTATACTGTCCATTTTCTTCATGAAAAATACAAAGTCGCCTTTTATGGCATCCTTGGACAGGATATTGGTCTCGGCATCATACTTTTTCTTAAACTCATTATTAAGAAGCTGGCGGTGGTGGTTATAATAATTCTTTACATTCCTGAACTCCTCCGCCTGCTGCGAGAAGCAAAGGGATGAAATCATACAGAAAAGACAGAAAAAAAGAGGCTTCACTTTGATATATTTATGTAAATGTAATTAAATATTCTGAGATGTGATCACCTTCTCAGCTTTTCAGGTAGCTGTTCAGCGACTCCTGAAGGTGGTTGCGGATATCTTCTACCAGGTGTTCCGGTTCAAGGACCTGAACTTCTTTTCCGTAAGACAGGATCTCCTGCATAAAATCGTAGGTTGGGTGAAGAAAAAATTCAAAGAAAATTTCTTCCGGGGTTTCCCTGATCTCTTTCTGCGACTGGTGGAGCGGGAAGCTTTTGATATATTCTCCCTGATGGCGGCTGCATTTAATCATGATTTTCTGAGGGTTTTGTTCCGCTAAATTCATTACGCCGAAGGCATTTTTAAAATGTTCCCTGAAATTGTATTTGTATTTTTCACGGAAACGGCTTTTTGTAACGTCCAGATAATTGATGCGGTCCAGTCCGAAGGATTTCAGCATTTTATCTTTCGTATCAATGGCAATCAGGTACCAGCGGTCTTTGGATTCTTTCAGGGCCAGCGGATGCACTTTCCGTGACGTCATCAGCTTGTTTTTATAATTGTAATGCTCAAAGGAAATGATCCTTTTGTTACGGATGGCAAAGAAAAGGTCATAAAAATGCTCGACACCGGTGGGTTTTCTGCTTTCAAAAAAGATAAAATCTGCAAAATCCGGATGCACATTCAGCGCGTTGCTTACCTGAAAAGACTCCAGTAATTTCTGGTTATACTCATCCACTTCCATGATCGGGCGGCTTTCGATGTAATAACGGTTGTCTCCTTTCTTTTTGTTGTGAATGGACAGGTTGAAAAGATTTGAAATCTCCCGGATATCCCTTTGCAGGGTACGAATTGAGTAGCCCTTGATTCCTGCATCCTGGAATTCGAAGGAGTTGAGTAGGTAGTCCTCCAGCTGAGAATAGGTAGCCGGAGAACTTTCCAGTCTTTTGATGATCAGGGCATATCTTGTCAGGTAAAAATCTTTTTTCATCCGGGTATATTTTATGGCAGCTCTGCTGCGTTTATTTGATCGAATGGAACGCAAAGCGTTTCATGATTAAAGTTTCTACCACAAAGATATAGGCTTAATGCGACAAAATGTGTCGTGTTTTATTTTTTTGTGGATCTATTTATAAATTATTTTAATCTTTTACCAATATTAATTTTTAATTTTAATTCATAGCCTTGTCAATTATCTTTCTTAAGTTATCAATATCTTTAATAGATAAATCTTCATTGAGTATGATTTTGTCCTCTTTTAAAAACGAAAAATCATTTAATTCAATGCACATTTCAAATAATTTATTGTAATCAGAAATAATTAAGTCATCTTCTAATAAATAATATTATAAGTTATCCTTCCTTTTTTTTGCCATTGTAGGAGAAGTAAAAATTATTTTTTGCCAAAATAACAAGTTTCGTATTAAAATAATTAATTTCTCTTTGCCTAACGTTTCGACCGCCTTAACTAAAATGTTGTTTGGATATTCGGTTTTAACATGCACCTCAATTTCTTTTAAAGATTCATATTCAGGGTTACCTACTCTATTCGCGCGAGCTTCAAAGCTTGTGCGGTAAAAAGGATTTCAAGGTTTTTTACACTAAACTATTGAAACTTTTCAAATTGCATTTCGTTATTCTGAAATTAAAAATTAAAAAAGAAGTGCTCCATACATTTGTAGCTGGAGCACTTTCTAATCGATTATAATTAAGCATATCTTGTCCGGTAAAAATCTTTTGGATGATTTTATAAGATAAATATGTGGGCTTAATGCAACAAAAGGTGTCGTATTTTATTTTTCCCAGGCATAATTTCCATTTTTATCAATCTCGATCTTAGCTTCTTCAGGAAAGATTAATACGGATAATGGTTTTCCGTCTTTATCATTTATTGTTATGATGTAATTTCCATACATTTCATTAGGAGAAAACCCTTTTGAATAATCATACCATCCAACCCAATAATCCATATTCAATTCATTATCTTTATCTTCTTTTTTCCAAAAATTTAATTTTATAGGATATTGGTCATTATGATCTAATTTTAAATCTTTATAAACCTTAGCTATAGTTTTTTTTATCTGAGCTTCTGTATGTTTCATAATTATTTATTGAAGCTGTTTAAACTTATTTAGAAAGAGAGTTCCAAGAAAATCAGCAATTTTGGATTGTAGTTTAAAAGACTAATAATCTGGAACTCATTAGCAAATATAAAATAGAGAAGTGGATTTTACCCCATT
>Ga0265780_10006801_pt1 | contig 14142 bp, 9 predicted proteins | sample P1T30metagenome_FD_192432 | JGI IMG/M metagenome (GOLD analysis project Ga0265780, IMG submission 192432) | Plant litter microbial communities from East Loma Ridge, Irvine, California - P1 T30 | ecosystem: Environmental > Terrestrial > Plant litter > Unclassified | place: USA: California... | reverse complement strand
GCGGCACGGACTGGATGCCTGAGCTGTGCCGGTCCTGCGACCAGCGCGAGATCGACTGGGGCGGCTGCCGCTGCCAGGCGTTGGCGATAGCCGGTGATGCCGCCGCGACCGATCCTGCCTGCGCACGGTCGCCAGATCATCATTGGATGGCGGACGCGATCGCCGAGGCCGAGAATGCGCCGCTCGACCTTATTCCGCGCCGGCTGCAGCACAACTGACATGGCTGTTGCGCTTCGCACGCTCTACCCGCCGATCGAGCCTTACGAAACCGGGATGTTGGATGTCGGCGATGGTCACGTCGTCTATTACGAGCGTAGCGGTACGCGCGGCGCCAAGCCTGCGGTGTTCCTCCACGGCGGCCCTGGTGGGGGCATCTCGCCCAATCACCGCCGCCTGTTCGATCCGGCGCTCTACGACGTCATGCTGTTCGACCAGCGGGGTTGCGGTCGATCGACCCCGCACGCCAGCCTGGAGGCCAACACCACGTGGCATCTGGTTGCTGACATGGAGCGACTACGGATGCTCATGGGTGTCGAACGTTGGCTGGTGTTTGGAGGTTCGTGGGGATCGACGCTGGCGTTGGCTTATGCCGAAACTCATGCCGAGCGAGTGAGTGAACTCGTGCTGCGCGGCATCTTCACCGTCAGCAAGTCCGAGCTCGACTGGTATTATCAGCGCGGCGCATCCGAGGTGTTTCCCGACAAATGGGCGCTCTTCCAGACACCTATCCCGGAAGCCGAGCGCGGCGACATGCGTGCAGCCTATCGCAAGCGGCTTACCGGGGACGATCCGGACGCGCAAATCGAGGCTGCCAAAGCCTGGAGCGTGTGGGAGGGACAGACACTGACGCTCTTGCCTGATCCGGCCATTACCTCGGGGTTCGAGAACCCACACTTCGCGCTCGCCTTTGCCCGGATCGAGAACCATTATTTCGTCTATGGCGGTTGGCTGGAGGAAGGCCAGCTGATCCGCGATGCCGCACGCCTGCAGCACATCCCCGGCACGATCGTCCAAGGACGTTACGACATGGTATGCCCCGTTCGAACTGCATACGCGCTGCACAAGGCGTGGCCGCAAGCAGACTTCCGCTTGATCGAGGGGGCGGGTCACGCGTGGTCGGAGCCGCAGATCCTTGATGAACTAATCCGTGCCACTGAACGCTACGGATGCAAGATCTGCTAAACCAGCCCTGATCGCATGAGTAGCTGCGAGCAACGATTTTATGATCGAGACAGATTTTGGATCGCTGCTCTTAGGACGGGGCATTCGTCCACATCCAATCGCCTCCAAGTTTCCAGACCGTTTAGATGCACAGCATGCACAAACTCGCTGTTGGTGATATAAGGATGCGTGAGCGGCTTCGACAGCGAATGAGGTGCAACAAGGTGAGAGGGTCGTGTGGCATTCGCGTTCGATTGCTGCGACCATGAGGCGATGAGTCATGTCGCGACGATGGGCGGGATCACCGCTTAGGACGTCCAAGCCTTGATGGTCGCCACGGTTGAGCATCGCTATAAATAGTTTAACCGTGCGCCGAAAAGATCGGGTGGCTCACCGATAACGACAGCTGCGATACCTCCCCCAAAACGCGCGCTTCCCCGCGAGGGAGCGGTTTGGTGGCGCGAAGCACCCCGATCACCAGTCTTCAACCGAACGATATGGCTAACGCGTTCGTTTGCACCTTCAACCGCGGTTATGTCCGTAAAACCCCCGGCCAGATGCGCAGAGCGTTATCGACAACTTGCCTGGCCGTTCACTCATTATAAAAAAGTGCATCCAGACCGCTTTGCGCTATTGACCACCCCGCGAGTTCATCGCGCCAACCTGCGAGGCCTGTAGGCCTTGAGGGGGGCAACACAGGAGCCGATGTTGACCATTCCATCAAAGATTTATGCGGTAGCGGAGAAGCCGGCGCGCAAGAAATGGAGCGGTCAGCTCTATATCCAGGTACTCGTCGCGATCGCGCTCGGCGCGGCGCTCGGGCATTTCTATCCGACGTACGGTGCGGCGCTGAAGCCGCTCGGCGACGCGTTCATCAAGCTGGTGAAGATGATCATTGCCCCGGTGATCTTCCTGACGCTCGTCACCGGTATCGCCGGGATGAAGGAGCTCGGCGCGGTTGGCCGCGTCGCGGGCAAGGCATTCGCCTATTTCCTGTTCTTCTCGACTCTGGCGTTGATCGTCGGCCTGATCGTCGCCAATGTCGTCCAGCCGGGCGCGGGGATGAACATCGACCCCGCCTCGCTCGATACCAAGGGCATCGCCGACTATACGGTCAAGGCGCATGAGACGACGATCACCGGGTTCCTGATGAGCATCATCCCGGACACGATAGTTAGCGCATTCACCGACGGCAACATCCTGCAGATCCTGCTGATCGCGATCCTGTTCGGCATTTCGCTGAGCCTGGTCGGCGAGCCTGCCAAGCCGGTGCTCAACTTCCTCGAGCGTCTCAGCCTGATCGTCTTCAAGCTGGTCGGCATCCTGATGCGCGCAGCCCCGCTCGGTGCGTTCGGTGCGATCGCCTTCACGATCGGCAAATACGGGATCGGCAGCCTCGCCAATCTCGGCGCGCTGGTCGCGACCTTCTACCTGACCGCGGCGCTGTTTGTGTTCATCGTACTCGGCACGGTCGCACGCCTGACCGGTTTCTCGATCTTCAAGCTGATCAAGTATCTGAAAGCCGAACTGTTGCTGGTGCTCGGCACCTCGTCGTCCGAGGCTGCGCTGCCCAACCTCATTCAGAAGATGGAGGCGGCTGGCTGCGAGAAGTCGGTCGTCGGGCTGGTCGTGCCGACCGGTTATTCGTTCAACCTTGACGGTACCAACATCTACATGACGCTGGCCGCGCTGTTTATCGCACAGGCGACGAACACCGACCTGACGCTGGGCCAGGAACTGCTGCTGCTCGTCGTCGCGATGATCTCGTCCAAGGGCGCCGCGGGTGTCACCGGTGCGGGCTTCATCACGCTGGCCGCGACGTTGTCGATCGTGCCGACGGTGCCGATCGCGGGCATGGCGCTGATCCTCGGCGTCGACCGCTTCATGAGCGAGTGCCGCAGCCTCACCAACTTCATCGGCAACGCGGTCGCGACGATCGTTGTCGCCCGCTGGGAAAATGGTCTGGACCGAGACAAACTGAACGACGCATTGAATGGCGAACTGCCCGATCTTACGGCCCCCACTACGAAATCCGTGGCCGTATCCGCCTGACATTACCGGGATCCCCCGCCCGTGTTTGCGGGGGATCCGACCAGTTCCGAGGTGTTTGTTATGATCCGTTTATTCGTCGGCAGCGCCGTATGTGCGCTTATTTCTACCGTCGCGGCGCCCGCGTGCGCGCAGTCGCTCGACCCTTCGCAAACCGGATCGGCGCAGACTGACCCGACGGCCGGCAATCCGCCAGTCGGCCCGACCACGGCCAAGTCGTCGACATCGCCGGACCATGGGTATCCAACCGATGCACAGGGATACGGCGCGACAACGGGCGGCTACAATGTCTCACGTTGGGCCGAGGACTGGACCAAGTACAAAGACCCTGCGAAGCGCGACGACTTTCTTGATTCGTTGAAATACATCTCAATCGACGACTCATCGAACACCTATCTCACGTTGAGCGGCGAAATTCGCGCGCGCGTGAACTCCACCAGCAACCAGGGGCTGGTCGAGACCGACGCGCAGCGGCTGGACATCCTTCGCGTCGTCGGCGGTGCAGATCTGCACATTGGCGATCATTTTCGTGTGTTCGGCGAACTGGCGAACGGCACGGTGGGCGGCGTTAATACCGGTGCAGTAGCCGCAACACAGCGCAACGACCTCTTCCTGCAACAGGCATTTGCGGATGTGTACGGCAAAGTCGGCAACGTCGAAGTCGGCGTGCGTGGCGGTCGCCAGGAATATACCGATGCGATCAGCCTGTTGCTGTCGGCGCGCGACAACAATGCCTTGATGTTCGTGCTTGACGGTGTTCGGGGCTGGGTAAAGGGCAAGACGGTGCGCGCCGACGTGTTCGATTTCAACTTTGTCAGGAATGGCACAGAGGGGATCTCCGACGATAAGACTAACAATGACACGCGCTTCAGCGGAATCAGCGGCGGTGTGGTCATTCCCAAGACGTGGTTCGGTGGATCGAAGCTTTATTTCGACCCGCTGCTGTGGCGCCTGCGTAGCCGGAACCAGTCTTGGGGCGGCGTCCGCGCTCGCGAAGAACGCATTTATTATGGCGCCCGCCTGTGGGGCACAGCTGGTCCGGTCACGGTCGATTACACCGTGACGCGTGAGGAGGGGGATTTCAACGGTCGTCCGATCAAGGCGTGGCAGGTATTTCTGGCGCAAACCTATCGCCTGGGCAAGGCGACGACTGCACCGAGGATTGGCTTGCGCGGTGACTACGGCAGTGGTGGCGATGCATTTGACCAGACTAAGCCGCTGCGCACGTCATTCTCCCCATTCGGCAACAACATTTATTATACCTACGGTGTGTTCGTTGGGCCGATCAATTTCTTGGCAGCCGCACCGAATGTAAGCTTCACGCCAATCCCCAAGGTCCGCGTGACGGCCGAATACGAATTCATGTGGCGATCAACCATACGTGACGCAGTCTATCGTTCGAACGGCATGCCATATGCGGGCACTCAGAACGTCGATGGGCGCAAAATCGGTGATGCTGCGCGACTGCAGGCGGTATGGTCTATCACGCCAAGACTGTCATTCACTGGCCGCCTCGAGCATGTAAAGGCTGGCGATGCGCTTACCAATGCAGGCTATAAGAGTTCCAACTTCGGTGCGGGTTGGCTCAGCTTCCGCTTTTAATAGCATTGCAGCTGGGTGGCGACGCTTGTCGGTCGAAGGGTTGGCACAGCTGTCGTCACCGGTGCTCTTTTGGAGATCCTCGGACCGTTCAGCAGCTATTTGAACGGTGGCTTGCCCTGCTCGGTGCGACATTGCTAGCCAGCATATCCCGACGAGAAGCTAGTGGTCACCGGGCTATGTCGGCGCGCGGGTGAGGTCGTCGACGTGTTGGCGGATATCCTGCCGGCGCGCAGCGTGAAATCGCGACATTCGCGTTGGGCGATACTAGCGGTACCGCCGCTTTTACAGCCGCGAGGGGCAATTTTGGAAACCGTTCGTACATGACCGATCACACAATACAGTAAGCTAGCTGACATCATGTCCTAACAATCAAAAGCTGACTGCTTGTCCTCCACTAGGGCATTCGTTTAACTGTCGCAAAGTGGTAGCATACGCAACGTCCGAAACTTAGCACTTTTGCGGCATAGCTTAGCTGCTGCTCATCAAGGGCCGCCTTACCGTGGCCGGGGTGTGGCATTCTCAAAGGCCGAGAGGATGGGGCAAGGTCCGGCAGTCCCAGCTGTGCAATCTTCCTCCAGCTTCGCCAGCCACGCACGAAGCCGGGTTTTCACACGCTCTGTTCGATTTTTGCATCACCGCAGCGACTGAGTTTGGTGGGTTGTACACCGGCCGCTTCCGGGCAGCGTCAAGGGATGGCGGATATTGTTGCTGGTTAAATTGTTGTCGTCGAAGTTCCGCTACGAATGGCGGCATCCACAAAGGGACGAACATGCTGATATTGGCGATGGCCGTCGCAATCACGCAAGCGCCTCCCGGAGTCAGTGAGTCGCCTAGACCAGGTACAATTACGGTAGATCTGAGCGGTAAAGATCCCGCCTGGGAAGATCGTGGCGAGGCTGCTGATGACGACCCGTTTGTCAGAGCGACCGGAAATGCGTTGGGAAATGCTAACTTCCTCGTTCTACCCCGCGGCACCCACAGTCGTTACATCGCCAGTGTCGAGGTTAGCCAGCAGCAACGCGGGTCTGTTACTGCCAACGGTGTCGAGGCAAAACCCGCTGGCAACATCGGCAACTGGGGCGGTGGTGTTCGGCTAACGCTACCTTCAAAAAAAAAGAATCTGCGCGACCTGATTATAACGCGACTAAACATTCAGATGCGTCGACGTAGCGACGGCCAGCTTGTCTGGTCAGGCAGTGCGCTCACCGCCCAAGTCGCAGGGACCGGGGCGGGCTCCATTGCGGCGATGAGTGTAAAACTAGCGAATGCAGTGGTCTCGCAATTTCCTGTCACGGTGCAAGGGCCGATTTCGGTTCCATGACCAACCTTGGACATGCCGAAAATTGATCACTTAGGACCGCGTTGCGAAAGGGACCTTTTGCGACGCGATGGACGCTACCTTGGCCATTTACTGTCGCAAAACTAGCCACTTTAGAGACGTTCGAAACTTAGGTTATTCGAGACATTCGGCGCACTTCAGTTAAGCGTGTGAGCGGACAGCCTCACGAAGAGCGCTCGTGAGTTCGTCCGCCGAGTAGGGTTTGTGCAATAGATCGAAGCCATGGCTGCCTTCCTGAGCGAGCACATGGCTGTATCCACTGGCGAGGATCACGGGCATCGCCGGCAGCTTTTGCCGAACATGCTTGGCGAGTTCGAGGCCTCCCATTCCAGGCATAACCACATCCGAGAAGACAACATCAAATCCATCGCCATCATCGCCCAAACGCTTGATTGCCTCCTCTGCGCTGGAGACCCAGACGGTGTCATAGCCAAACTCAGCAAGCATTTGGGTAGAGAAGCGGCCTACCTCGACGTTGTCCTCGACCACAAGCACACAGAGGCCCTCGCCTTCCTTGCCAGTCGTATCTGCGTCCGGGCGAGCAGCAGTCAGCTCGGCCTGCTCGGTTTCTGGCAGGAAAAGTGAAAAGGTAGTTCGGCCAGGCTCACTTTCGACGCTGACATCTCCGCCCGATTGCTTGGCAAATCCGAACACCTGGCTGAGACCCAGTCCAGTGCCCTTGCCGACCTCCTTGGTAGTAAAGAACGGCTCAAAGATGCGGGCCAGGTCGTCGGCAGCGATACCGCTGCCGGTATCGGTTAGGGACACGGTGACGAACGGGCCGGCCGATCCGCCATGGCCGCGAATAGGAGGCATGGCCTCGCCACAGCGAACCGCGATCGTCAATGTACCCTCGCCATCCATCGCATCCCGCGCGTTGACTGTCATGTTGACGAGCGCGGTTTCGAACTGATTAACATCTGCGGTTACCACGCATGGCTTCTCCGGCAGGTCGGTGGTGATGCTGATCCGGGCTCCCGTCACGCTATCCAGCATCTCCGCCACGCCACCAAGCCGGGTGCGGACGTCAAATACCTCCGGTTTCAGCGACTGGCGTCGGGCAAAGGCAAGCAGTTGGCTGGTGAGCTTGGCCGCACGCTCGGCCGTGTTGCCAATCGCATCGATATATCGTTCACGCTTTTCGGGGGCAAGATCGGGGCGACGCAGGAGGTCGACCGAGCCACGGATGACGGTGAGCAGATTGTTGAAGTCGTGCGCCACACCGCCGGTAAGCTGGCCAATGGCTTCCATCTTCTGACTCTGGCGCAAAAGTTCTTCGGCATCGATCCGCTGCCGCTGCTCGTCCTCCCATTGCGAGGTACGTTCCAGCACGCGCTGCTCAAGGGTCTGATTGGCATGGCGCAGCGCCTCCTCCAGCTGGCGGCGGCCTCCGATGTCTTCGGTGGTGCCGTACCATCCGGTGATCTCACCGCGATCGCTTCGGCGCGGCAAAGCCCGTACCCGAAGCCACCGGTAGTCGCCATCGGTCGCCCGGATACGCGCTTCAACATCATAGGGTTCGCCAGTCGCTACCGAATGCTGCCAGGCAGTGCTCATTGCTGCGAGATCGTCCGGGTGGGGAGCCGTCATCCATCCCTCACCCATCGAGCTTTCCCGAGTGAGGCCGGTCAGCTCCAGCCATCGCTCGCTGAAGCCGGTAATCCTGCCCTGCGGATCGGCAGTCCAGGGAATTTGCGGATTGAGTTCGACCGCGGCGCGGTAGTAATCCTCGCTCTCGCGCAGACGGGTTTCCGCACGATCTCGCTCCGTCAGCGTCCGCAAGCGTTCAACGGCAGCGGCAAGCAGGTTGGCGTAGCCCCGCAGGAAGTTGATGTCTTCGTCATCGAACGCCCGCGGCGTCCGGCTGTCCACCTGTAGAAGACCGAATGGCTGGTGGCCCTCTGAGCCAAGGATGATGACGTTGACGAGCGCTTTGACACCGTGGTCCCTGATGAACTCGGCGTACTCGAAGCGTTCCTCCTCATCGATGTTGTCCGATGTCACCGGATCGCCGGTCTTCAGTGCGTGACCTTCCGAAGAGTTCGCTGTTGCTTCGACCGTGACGTGTCCAATGATGCCGGGCTTCCAGCCTACGCCTGAGCGGACCAGCAGCGTTTTGCCGTCGTCCTGCAGTTCCATGACCTTGGCGAGATCTGTACCCAGAGCCTCACCCAGCAGTCGGCAAGCCTCGGTGAGAATTTTTTCAAGATCGTCGCAACGAAGGGCCATCTCCCCAAACTTTGCGAGTACTGCCTGCTGTCGAAGGACGGCCTCTTTGCCATCCCGTTGTCCGCTATCAGGTGACTGCTGTTTCATCGTTCATCCGCGCGTATCCCGCGTTCACAAAGCGCAGGTTCTGCGAAAGGAAACGCAGCTTCGATCCATCAGGTTCAAGGGAGACCCATTAAGGGTTAAATGTTGCGGAATTGGCGACATATAGAGGTTGAAGACCGAAGACTCCCGCGACAATGCCGCGGAAGTCATAGGTGGTATGAGTTAAGCTACCTCACTCAGACATTGATCTCCCCCTCGTCGCTACCATCCCAGTAGCGGATTGTCTTCGCGTCGACCCGGATCATTACGACACCGGGTGTGTCGATGCCCTCAGGAAAGTACCGATCGAGATCCTTGGTCCAGTGATCGGCGAACGCGGCTTTGTCCTCGATCAACAAAGCGGCGCCTTCGACAGTTACAAAAAGTGGGGGACCGCCAAGCATACCGACGGCACCGGTATAGCTAAGCGTGACGCGTGAATCGGCGCGCAGGTCAGTAACCTTCCGCGAGTTTTGGTAGGCGAAAAAGTAGCTGTCACCTTGGTATTCTACATCGCCGTTGTTGCTCATTGGGCGGGCTGTCAGGGTGCCGTTGGGTGAGCGAGTGGCCATCATCGTGAAGTCCAACTTTGCCATCTTCTTTGACAGGTCGTGTAGGCTGAGGTCCGACATCGTGTTGCTCCTTCAATGTGGGGCCATGAAGTTTGCCCGAGCGATTGCAACGAACGTAGTGAGGGTTCGGTCGCGCGAGCCAATGCAACCGTCGGCACACAGCCGAAGGCACGGCCAGACAACGATAACATAGCGGCACGCCTTTCATACGTGTCATGATGCCGCAACGGAACTGACCTAGGCGCTGCGCTCTGTAATTGGAGTCACACGCGTGGTCAGCTTATCCCCCCTGATGCCAGACGAGCTGGTTTACTGCGTCGCCAGCGGCTCCCCGGCGACAGCTGCTCAGGTTTCCCAACTGGCCGCCCGGATATGGGCGGAAGCCGCTCCGCATCGTTCTGCGTTCGCATGGGGCAATCTTTCGCCAGCGGCATCTGATCGGCTGATTGCACTACGATCGGCTACAATGGCGTTGAACGGCTGCTGATTCCGGCCAGATGTAGGTGCCCCCAAGGCTGATCCTTAGCGGCATTCATCGAAAAAATAGCGGGGCGTGATCCGTCGCGGCTTTCCTCGATCAGGTTAGTATCGCGGACTAACCCGCAAGGTACCTACCGGCCGCGGCAACTTGCGGACGGCGTCATTGATGCCGGGCTCAAATGCGCCATCCAGATCTGCAACCGCGCCTAGAGCATGATGGATCGTACTCCGATCTGTCACTGTGAGACGCCGATAGCTTTTCGGACGTGTCAGATAGCCAAGCAGCCACGAACCGAAGCCGCTCGACCAAGTTTGATGGACGGTGTCCGACATCCGGGCGAGTTGGTCATATGCTACCAGCGATCGCCGCCAGCGGTGTTCATCGAAATCGAGTGCGCCATCAGCAAATCGACGGCCAACCTCGAGCCCGCGCAACATCAGTGCTCGCGTACGTTCTGGGGGCATGGTCAGGTTGAGGCCGCCTTCGTCCGCCGAAAGCATGACATGGGCAATGCGCTCGCGCTGTCCAGGCATCGTACTCAGCAACTGATCCTGCCATTCTTTCGCCGCCCTCAGGATCGATCCGAACAGACCACTGACGGACACTGTCTCGCGCGCCGGCAACCCAAAGCCTTGGCGGGCGGTGGCAGGGATGAATACCCGCTGGTCCCCGGTCGTAGTTCCGGGGGGAAGGTCGTCCAGGCTGAGTGCGAAAGTCGGTCGAGCAGGCAACAGGGCATCGAACAGGTGGATAGGAAAATTGCTGCTGATGCCGCCATCGGCAAACAAGATACGCCGGTTTTCGATTATCGGCGTAGCGTCGGTGGCGCGCTGAAGCTCGGCGTTCGCGAAGTCGCGGACATGGACCGGTACCGCTGCAAACAGCAGCGGAAAGGCAAGGCTCATCCGCGCGGCAACGAGGACCGGCAGATCGACCGGGGAGGGAAAGCTTAAGAGCCCAGGCATCTGAGCCGGTTCGGCACCGGATCCCGCCATCCACTCGCACACATCGCCCGGAAACAGTCGCCGCCACTCGGTATCGCTGTATGCCGCGGTGATGCCGAGGGTTGGCAGCGTGTGCGGCCGCCCCATACCAAGGTTGGTTGTAATAACGCGCAGATCAATCTGCTCGCTTGAGCCGGTTCCTCGCAATTGGCCGAAGGTAAGCGGCGGTCGGCTCCGCCAGTCTTCACCGAAAGCGATGTCTTGGATCGCTGCATGAAGCCAGCTGGTCAGCGCGGGCCCGTTCCCGCCAGATTGATCGGTGCCCGGGCAGACACCAAAGTCGCTTTGCGGCAGTTGCGTTCGGATAAGCGTTTGCACATGGACGAGTAGGACGACAACCAGCCCGACAAGTGCTCCAAGAACAATACCCGCCAGTCCGGCCCTCAACGCCCACATACCGATCGCCCCGGTGACGGTACCGACCATAGCTTGAAACGGTGCGACCAATGGCAGGCCTGCAATCAGCCGCAGCGCGCTGCTGCCGCTCTGGGCGCGAAGCAGATACCGAAAAAGGCGGCGGTAGCGAGGCTCGGGCTGGAACAGTGAGGCCATGCGCTCGGGTAGTTCGTCACAATGATATTGCAGGCGGACAAAGCCGGCAGGATCACCACGTACCGTGCGCGCATACTCGGCCGCTGCTGCCAGCGACGCTGCGATCGCGCCAGCAGACGTGCCGCCAATCGAGCGGAACCGATACCGACGAGCAAGCTCCAGAATAGCGTATGGATAGACGATGCCGCTTGTGACGCCGCCCTTCATGACGATGTCGCATTCGTCCGCGGGCGATGCGAACATATCGGCTGTGTAGACCGGGAAGTTCTGGTCGTCGCGCATACGAGGTCCTCGGGTGTTCTATGATCGTCGCACAGACGTCACCGGCCAACTATAGAATTTGGTCATGCAGTGTTTTTACGACAGCCTCATGATCCGTCCGGACGCTCGATCTCGTCGTTGGGCCAAAACGCTCAGGCGTATCGTCCTAATTGCGGCGGTAGCGGTATATGCCCCCCCTGCCCTGGCTAGCGATGGTGAATTGCACACGTTCCACTGCCTGTTCGGCTGTCCCTTGGGGGCGCCGGCCACGAACGACACCGTCGTGCGCGAGATCTACACGCTGTCGTCCAACGACCTAACCAAGCTCGCGGACTGGGTCGCATATCGCGTAACGCCCTCATCGATCGGCCCGTCGTCGAATCGCGACTGGCGCGCCGACCCTTCGCTTGCTGCCAATGAGACGCTCGCCCCGGAAGCTTACGACGGGGCCAATCAGGCTCTGCGGACTGATCGCGGTCATCAAGCGTCGCTTGCGGCATTCTCTGGCACGCCGTTTGCAGCTGACACCAACATCCTGTCGAACATCACCCCTCAGGCTTCGGCGCTGAACCAGGGGCCGTGGAACGCACTGGAAGGGCAAGAGCGCTCGCTCGCGCAACGACTGAACACCGCCGTCTACGTATACACCGGACCCTTGTTCGAACGTCTCATGGCGCCGTTACCCGCCGGGCCGGTTCTGGAACGCGTTCCATCAGGCTATTGGAAGGTCGTGGCGCTTGCGGATGGCCGGATCAGCGCGTTCGTTTTCGATCAGGCGACACCGCGTACTGCAGACTATTGCAAAGGCCGGGTATCTCTTACTCACGTCGTGCTTCGCAGCCGGTTGATCCTATTCCCGATGGCCAACGCAGCGTCGTTTCGAAGCCTCGATAGCGAAATCGGTTGTACGTCCCCGCCCCCGCCCGATCCCGCCCCCTCGACAATTCCGCCTGAGTGACAAGACTATGTCCGACGCTGCAGCGCTCCGAAAAAGTCGTGTTGCTGCGATAGGCTTCCGCGTTTCAAACCGCTCTTTGTGTCAGACCATGAACCTCAACGGCAAACGCCCACACTGCCTTGACGTTGGCATCTAGGCGGCGCTTCAACAGAGACCCACACCCCTCACGGTGACGTCGGCTACAAGGATCTTGGCGATGCCGGCGCCTATGATTGAACTGGTCGGGCCCGCGGCCGTATCGATGCTATCGATGGGGAAGATGATCTCAAGTACGTGCGAGTTCGGGACGGGAAGACCATCGTCATCGATGACGATCGGCCGAGGAGCGATTTGAACGCAGTAATGCATCGGTTCGGCATAGCGTGTCATTCTGAATGGCGGCCATACGACTTGGTCAGTCCGACGTCATCGACCTACAACGGGCTATTCAGCGACACCTAGACTAATCGCGAAAGCAGCCGCTCGTTCACCGGAAATTGGTGCCCCCGCTGCGTGCGCCCTTCAGGCGGCTCGCGCGTTGTAGCCCCGACATAAGGGGATGGCATTTCATGAAAGTCGCACCGCTAGCTTCCGCGCTCCTCCTCGTTGCCTCGCCGTCGGCCGCCCAGAGCAGCCCTCAGGACAACGATAAGCGTCCGGTGCAGGCCTACTTTAACGAACTGACCCCGCTAAAGCCGGGGGTCGCTTTCGCTGCCTCATTGAAGCTGCCCCGCGGCTACCGCGCCACCGTATGGGCGACCGGCCTGGGCAACACACGCGTCATGGCGGTGGCACCGGACGGCTCGGTCTACGTAAGTCGGCGCTCGGAGGCCGATATCGTCAGGCTGATGGATGCGAACCGCGACGGCCGTGCGGACGGCCCGCCAACCGTCATCGTCAACCGACCCGGCCTACACGGGCTGACGATCCACGACGGCATGCTTTACTTCATGACCGCCAAGGAGGTGTTCCGCGCAGCCCTGCGACCGGACGGCGGCATCGGCACCATTGAGACGCTGATCGATGACCTGCCCGACGCCGGGCAACACCTCAACCGTACTCTGGCCGTCGGCCCGGACAACATGCTTTACATCAGCGCGGGCTCGACCTGTAACGCTTGCGACGAGTCCAGCCAGGAGAACGCGACGCTGATCCGCGCCAGCCTTGACGGAAAGACGCGGCGGGTATGGGCCTCGGGCTTACGCAACACGATTGGCTTTGGATGGCACCCGCGCACGGGTGAACTGTGGGGCTGGGACCAGGGCATCGACTGGCTCGGCAACGACCTCCAGCGTGAGGAAGTCAATAAGATCGAGCGGGGCAACCGCTACGGCTGGCCCTACGTGTTCGAAAACGGCAAGCGAAACCCTCAGGATGAGCCGCCCGGCGGAATCACCGCAGCGCAATGGGCAGCGGCGTCGATAAATCCGGTGTTGATGCACGTCGCACACTCGGCGGGCATGCAGATGGCCTTCCATCCGGGCGGCGGCTTCGGCCCGGACGTGGCCGGTGACGCCTTCGTCGCGCTTCGCGGAAGCTGGAACCGCAAGCCCGCATCGGGCTACGAGCTGGCGCGCATCCGCTTCGACGCGAACGGTCAGGCGACCCGCGTCGAGACGTTCGTCAGCGGGTTCATGAGCCGCGACGGCACGGGCCAGTACGGACGGCCTTGTGGCGTCGCAGTCATGCGCGACGGCTCCCTCCTGCTCTCGGACGACGCCAACGGCGTGATCTACCGCATCACCTACGACAGCGCCACCGGCCAGGCCGCGCCGCTTGCCCCCCCGCCCGGCCCCATGCTGGAGCAGGCGGCACGCGGCACGAACGTCCCGTTGGCGCTCACGCGTCCGGAAACGCGTGCAAGCTGCTCG
>Ga0265780_10006800_pt1 | contig 14142 bp, 9 predicted proteins | sample P1T30metagenome_FD_192432 | JGI IMG/M metagenome (GOLD analysis project Ga0265780, IMG submission 192432) | Plant litter microbial communities from East Loma Ridge, Irvine, California - P1 T30 | ecosystem: Environmental > Terrestrial > Plant litter > Unclassified | place: USA: California... | reverse complement strand
CGGCCTCGTGGCCGACACGGGCCATGGCCTCGCGGGTCTGGCCCCCGACGTGCGGGGTCAGCACGACGTCGGGTCGACCGCGCAGGGGGTGGTCGGCGGGCAACGGCTCGACCGTGGTGACGTCGAGACCGGCCCCCGCGAGGTGACCGGCGTCGAGCGAGGCGACCAGCGCCTCCTCGTCCACGACGCCGCCGCGCGAGGTGTTGACGACCACCGAACCCGGGCGCATCAGGGCGAGCTCGCGCGCGCCGATCAGGCCGACGGTGGTGGGCGTCAGGGGCACGTGGACGCTCAGCGCGTCCGACGCCGCGAGCAGGGCGTCGAGGTCGTGGGGCTCGGCTCCGGCCGCCCGGACGGCGTCGTCCGAGAGGTGCGGGTCGTGGGCGACGACGCGCATGCCGAGGCCGTCACGGGCCGCGTCGGCCACGAGCCGCGCGATCCGCCCGAAGCCGAGCAGCCCGAGCGTCGCACCGTGCAACTCGCGCCCCACGAAGGAGGCGCGGGTCGGCACGGTCGCGGAGTCGTCGGCACCCGGGTCCCCGGCCTCCGAACCCCCGACCGGCGGGTGAGCGGCCCCCGCGCCTCCGCCGCTCGACCACGCCGCTCCGAGCCCGCGCCTCGTCACCATCAGCAACGCGACCGCCAGCTCGGCGACCGACCGGCTGTTCGCGGCCGGGGTCGTGGTGACGGTGATGCCGAGCTCGGCCGCGGTGTGGACGTCGACCGTGTCGAGGCCGACACCGTGCCGCGCGACGATGCGGAGCCGCGGTGCCTCGCGCATCATCGCGCCGTCGACCCGGGCCGTGCGCAGCAGCACGCCCTCGACCTCGGCCGCGACGTCGGACCAGCCCGCGGCGTCGTCCCCCCAGCCGAGCCGCACGTCGGCCCAGGCGCGCAGAGACGTGACCACGTCGTCGTCGATCGGCCGCGGCACCCAGACGACGGGCGCGCGGGCAGCCGCGCCCGCGTCAGTCACGCGGCACCAGCTTCCGGTTCGCCGCTCGGCGGTCGCCTTCTCCGCGCAGCAGGTCGTGCGTCGCCGCCACGACCTCGTCGACCCGGGCGGCCGGCACGATCGCCACCCCGTCGTCGTCCCCGAGCACCCAGTCGCCCGGCGACACCGGCACGCCGCCGACCGCGATGGTCTCGCCGGTGCGGAACGGCCCGGTCTTCCACGGCCCGGCCGGTGTCACGGACCGCGCGAACACCGGCACACCGACGCGTTCGAGCTCGACCACGTCGCGGGCGGCGGCGTCGAGCACGATGCCACCGACGCCGAGGGCCTTGGCCTTCTCGGCCACCAGCTCGCCGATCAGGGCGCGGGTCTCGTCACCGCCACCGTTCACCACGAGGATCTCGCCCCGACGGATGCGCTCGAACGCGGCGTGCAGGCCGGCGTTGTCGCCCGGCCGGGTCCACACGGTGAACGCCGGGCCCGACAGGGCGGCACCACGCCAGAGCGGGCGGACACCGTCTGCGACGCCGAAGCGTTCCATCGCATCCGAGACGGTGGCGACGGGGAGTTCACCGGCCGCGGGCAGCACCGGTCGGAGGGGCCGCGAGGCCGGGGAGGCGGAGGGGGTGCTCATGGTGCTCCTGTCGTTCGGGGGTGCGGGGTCTCTCGGTCGGTGGCGGTGGCGGTGGTGCGGATGCGGGTGCGGTCGGTCAGTCGAGGGCGGGCGGCAGCCCGGTGCGGGCGAGGTCCGAGGAGGCGCGGCGCAGCTCGTCCGCGAACCGCGCCACCGCGTCGTCGGTGAAGCGACTCGTCGGCCCACCCAGGGCGAGGGCGACGGGTCGGCCCGGCGGTCGTCCCGGGACCAGGACGGCGACGCCCGAGTTGCCCGGCTCCCGCGTGCCGTGCGACACCGACCAGCCGTCGTGGCGCGCCTGCTCGACCCGGGCCCGTACGGCGTCTCGGTCGACGGGCAGCACCGGCGCCGGCGAGAACGGCGTGGTCGGTCTCGAGCCACCCGTGCCCGGGAGCGCGGTGGCGTCGACGTCGGCGAGGGTGTCGTCGAGTGCCTCGACGGGCTCGCCGCTCAGCAGCACGGCGCCCGCGGCGCCGATCCAGAGCGGCAGCTCGTCGCCCACCTGGACGACGTGACGGAGGCTGTGCGGGCTGGGCGACTGTGCCACGACGACCCGGGCCACGCCGCGGCGGACGTAGAGGCTGACGGTCTCGCCCGTCACCGCGGCGAGCGCGGCCATGCGGTCGGTGGTGGCGGCCGGCACGGCCCAGGCGCGGGCGGCGAAGGCCCCCCAGTGGATCATCCGCGTGCCCACGCCGACCCGCCCGTCGGGCCCGTGCTGCAGCATGCCCTCGGCGACGAGGGTGTCGACCAGGCGCAGCACGGTCGTGCGGGGCAGGCCCGAGGTCCGCACGAGTTCGGAGAGGGTCTGCGTGCTGCGTTCGGGCGTGAACGCCTGCAGGACGGCCAGGGCCCGGCTGACGGCCCGGACGCCGCCGGGGTCGGCACGGCCCGGCGTCGCGGGGGACACGGGCGTCGGGGACGGTGTCGCTTCAGCTGGTGTCATCGTGTCGACCTCTCGCCGGGGAAGCGTGGGGCCCGGGTGGGGCCGCCCTTGCGGGGACTTCCACGGCGAAGCTACCATCAGGCGGACACAGACATCCACCAGGCGGACATCCTTCGAGGACGGGTCCACCGGTGCGAACCGCTGCAACCATCACAAGGGAGTGATCGTGTGGGCAATCTGATCGACAGGAACAGGCGCAGGGTCGTCACGGGGGCCGTCGGCGTCGTCGCGACCGCGGTGCTCGTCGGCTTCGCGGCCGTCGACGCCGGCGACGGCACCGCGGGCGCCGACCCCCGGGCCAAGCTGACGATGATGGCGCCCGCGGCGCCCGGCGGCGGGTGGGACCTCGCGGCTCGTGAGTCGCAGCAGGCCCTGCGCGCGGCGTCGATCGTCAACAACGTGCAGGTGGTCAACGTGCCCGGCGCCGGCGGCACCATCGGCCTGAGCCAGTTCGTCGGCCTGGGTGCCGACCCCACGAACCTCATGATGACCGGCACGGTCATGGAGGGGGCGATCACGGTCAACGGGTCGGACGTCGACCTCTCGGACACGACGCCCATCGCCAAGCTGGCCGAGGACTACGAGGTCTTCATCGTCCCGGCGGACTCGCCCTACGAGACGATCGACGACTTCGTCGCGGCCTGGAGCGAGGCCCCGCACACCCACCCGATCGGCGGCGGCGGACTCGGCGGGACCGACCACCTGCTCGCCGGCCTGTTCGCCCGCGAGGTCGGTGTCGACCCCGGCGAGATCAACTACGTCTCGTACGCGGGCGGTGGTGAGGTGCTGACCGCCCTGCTCTCGGGCACGGTCGAGATCGGCGTCAGCGGCTACAACGAGTTCAGCGACCAGATCGAGGCCGGCAACCTGCGCGCCCTCGCGCTCTCGGCCGAGGAACCCGTCGACGGCATCGACGCCCCGACCTTCATCGAGCAGGGAATCGACGTGCACCTGCCGAACTGGCGCGGTCTCGTGGCCCCGAAGGACATCACCGACGCCGAGCGCGACGAACTCGTCGCGATCGTCGACGAGATGGTCGCCTCCGACGAATGGCAGGACACCCTGAGGCGCAACTCCTGGGCCCCGGCGGTGGTCACCGGAGAGGACTTCGCCGACTTCATCGCCGAGGACCAGGCCCGGGTGAACACGATCATCGAGGAGCTGGGGCTGTGAGCGGCGTCATCCGGACCGTCTCGGTCACCCGTCGGGCCGTGGTCGTCGCGGACGGGTTCTGGCGCCGACGCACGGGCCTGATCGTGCCCGGGCTCATGCTGGTGATCGGGCTGGCCCTCGTGGTCGGCACGGTGACGATGCGCGTGCCCGACACCGCCACCTCGCCCGGACCCCAGGTCTTCCCGGCGATCGTGGCGGCCCTCGTGCTCGTCGTGGCCGTGCTGCTCGCGATCGACGTGCTGCGCAGGCCCGAGGCCGCCACGGTCGAGATCGCCCAGCCCGCCGCCCCCGGCGACGTGGACGACCTCGACCTCGACGGCGAACCCGTCGAGCGCCGCCCGACCAGCAACCACCGGGCCCTGCTCGGCGCCCTCGGCACGGTGGTGGTGTTCATCGCCGCCCTCACGCCGCTCGGCTGGCTGCTGGCCGGCGCCGTCCTGTTCTGGGGCATCGCCCGGGCGCTCGGCAGCCAGCGGCCCGTCTTCGACGTCTTCCTGGCACTGGCGATCTCGTCGATCGTGCAGCTCGCCTTCTCGGCCGGACTCGGCCTCAACCTGCCTCCCGGCATCCTCGAGGGGATCTTCTGATGGAATCGCTCGCCAACCTCGGGGACGGGTTCCTCACCGTCCTGACCCCGATCAACATGCTCTGGGTGCTGATCGGCGCCGTGCTCGGCACGGCCGTCGGCGTGCTGCCCGGCCTCGGCTCGGCCATGGCCGTCGCCCTGCTGCTGCCCGTGACCTTCTCGCTCGACCCGATCGGCGCGTTCATCATGTTCGCCGGCGTGCTCTTCGGCGGCCTGTTCGGTGACTCGATCTCGGGCATCCTGATGAACACGCCGGGCAACAGCACGGCGATCGCCGGCACGATCGAGGGCCACAAGATGGCCACGAGCGGGCGGGCCGCACAGGCCCTCGCGACCTCGGCGATCGGTGCCTTCATCGGCGGCATCATCGCGTCGGTGCTGGTCGTGTTCTTCGCTCCACGGCTCGCGGAGCTCGCGACGCTGTTCGGCCCGGCCGAGTACCTCGCCCTGGCGGTGTTCGCCTTCGTGGCGATCTCGGCCGTCGTCACCGAGTCGGTGCTGCGGGGTCTCGCGGCCCTCGGCATCGGGCTGGCGATCTCGGTCGTCGGCATCGACGGCATCTCGGGAGCCTCGCGCTTCACGGCCGGCGTGCCCGAGCTCTTCGACGGCATCGACATCGTCGTGATCACCGTCGGCCTGCTGGCGCTCGGCGAGGTCTTCAGCGTCGCGGCCAAGCGCGGCACCCCCGACGAGACGCCGCTCGTGCCCTCGCGCGGTCGACTGTGGCTGTCCCGCCGCGAGTTCCGCCTCGCGGCACCGGCCTGGCTGCGCGGCACGGCGATCGGCATCCCGTTCGGCATCATCCCGGTGGGCGGCGCCGAGGTGCCGACCTTCCTCGCCTACGGCACCGAACGCCGACTCGACGCCCGCCGCAAGGACTCGATGTTCGGTCGCGGTGCCATCCAGGGCGTCGCCGGCCCCGAGGCCGCCGGCAACGCCACGGCCGGCACGGCGATGGGCGCGCTGCTCGCGCTCGGCCTGCCGACCTCGGCCACGGCGGCCATCCTGCTCGCCGCGTTCCGCCAGTACGGGCTGCAGCCCGGGCCGCTGCTGTTCGAGCGCGCCCCCGACCTCGTCTGGGCACTGCTCGCCAGCTTCTTCGTCGGCATGGTCGTGCTGCTGATCCTCAACCTGCCGTTCGCGCCGCTCTGGGCCAAGCTGCTCAAGGTGCCGCGCCACTACCTGTACGCGGGCATCTCGGTCTTCGCGATGCTCGGCGTCTACGCGACGAGCGCGAAGATCCTCGACCTCGTGCTCGTCACGGTGATCGGGCTGATCGGGTTCCTCATGCGCCGCTACGGACTGCCGGTCGCACCGATGCTCATCGCGATCATCCTCGGACCGCTCGCCGAGACCGAGTTCCGGCGGGCGATGGCCGTCAGCGAGAGCGACCCCGCCATCCTCGTGTCGAGCCCGATCTCGGTGACCCTCTACGTCGTGCTCCTGCTCGCCGTCGCCGGCGCCGCCTTCCAGAAGATCCGCAGCCGCAGGACCGTCGCCCAGGCGATCGCCGACCGCCAGAGAGAGACCGTGTGACCCAGCCCCACGACCCCGCCCCCGACCGCCCCCGACCGCTCGACGGAGTCCGCGTCCTCGACATGACCAACGTGCTCGCCGGCCCCTACGCGGCGTACCAGCTCGCCCTGCTCGGGGCCGACGTGATCAAGGTCGAGACGCCGCACGGGGGTGACCTCGCCCGCCAACTGGGGGCGTCCGCAGAACTGAACCAGCGCCTCCTCGGCATCTCGTTCCTGGCGCAGAACGCGCAGAAGCGGTCGCTGACGGTCGATCTGAAGAAGCCGGGCGGGGCCGAGGTGCTGCGGCGGGCGGTGGCCGAGGCCGACGTGCTGCTCGAGAACTTCCGACCCGGGGTGCTCGAGCGGCTCGGCTTCGGCTGGGACGTGCTGCGGGGGATCAACCCGCGCCTCGTCTACGCGGCGATCTCGGGGTTCGGGCAGACCGGCCCGCTGCGCGGCAAGCCCGCGTACGACCAGATCATCCAGGGCAGCTCCGGCATGATGAGCGTCACCGGCACGCCCGAGACGGCCCCGCTGCGGGCCGGTTACCCGATCGCCGACACGCTCGGCGGGCTGGCGGCGGCGTTCGCGATCTCGTCGGCGCTGCTCGGTCGGGAGCGGACCGGGGTGGGCTCGGTCATCGACGTGTCCATGCTCGAGACCGCGGCGACCGCGATGGGCTGGGTCGTGTCGAACCACCTCGTCGCCGGCACCGACCCGCGGCCGCTCGGCAACGACAACGGCACGGCGGCCCCCTCGGGCACGTTCGCGACCGGTGACGGAGCGCTCAACATCGCGGCCAACAAGCAGGAGCAGTTCGAGTCGCTCTGCACGCTGATCGGCCGTGCCGACCTCGCCGTCGACGTCCGGTTCGCCGCCCGCGAGGACCGCAAGACCCACCGCGCCGCGCTCACCCGCGAGATCGAGGCGGCGCTGGCCAGCCGCGGCGCCGCCGAGTGGGAGGCGCTGCTCAGCGATGCCGGCGTGCCCGCCGCGGCGGTGCTGACCGTGGCCGAGATGCTCGACAGCCCGCAGGTGCGAGACCGCGAACTCGTGCACGAGCTGCCCTTCCCGGGCGGCGCGGAGGGCGACGACCCGTTGCGGGTGATGGGACACGGCATCCGCGTCGACGGCGTGCCCGGGGCACCGACCCTGCCGCCACCGCTGCTCGGGCAGCACACCGACGAGATCCTCGCCGAGCTCGGGTTCGACGCCGGCGAGATCCACGACCTCAGGGAAGGAGGCGCGGTGTGAGCGCCGACGACAGAGCAGACCTCGAGGCCCGCCTCGCGGCGGCGCAGGCCGAGACCGCTCGGCTCGAGGCGCGGATCGCCTCGACCACCGCCTGGTGGTCGACGGGCATCACCAAGATCGAGCCCGGCGTCATCGAGCTGCGCGGCTATCCCGTGCAGCAGCTGATCGGCAACCTCGGCTTCGTCGAGACCGTCTGGTTGATGACGCGCGGCGAACGGCCCGAGCCGGCGCAGGCCGCGCTGCTCGAGGCCGCCCTCGTCGCGAGCGTCGACCACGGCCCGCAGGCGCCGTCGATCGCCGGCGCGCGCATGGCGATCACCTGCGGGGTCGGCCTGAACTCGGCCGTCGCCAACGGCGTCAACGTGCTGGGCGACACCCACGGAGGCGCGGGTCAGCAATGCGTCCAGCTGCTGAACCGTCTGGTCGCCTCGCACCGCGACACCGGTGCGCCGCTCGACGAGCTGGCCGCCGCCGAGGTCGCGGCCCACAAGGCCAGGGGCGAGTTCGTGCCCGGGTTCGGGCACCGCTTCCACCCGCGCGACCCGCGCCGCGACCCGCTCCTGGCTCTCGTCGAGCGGGCGCGCGACGAGGGCGTGGTCGAGGGGTCTCACCTCGACGCGGCCCTCGCCGTCGAAGGCGTGTTGGCGTCCCGGAACGTGCCGATGAACATCGACGGGGTGTCGGCCGTGGTCTACGGCGAACTCGGCATCGAACCCGAACTGGCGCGCGGGCTGTTCGTGCTCTCGCGGTCGGTGGGCATCCTCGCCCACGCCTGGGAGGAGCGCAGCTCGGGCCAGCGCATCAAGGGTCCACTGCCCAAGGGGTTCCTGGCCGACTACACGGGCCCCGCCACCCGCGACCTCTGAGTCCCGGCCGCGGGTGTGTCCGCCTCACCCCGCTCACCCCGCACGCCGAGTGGGCAGAAGATGTTCTTCGTCCGCGTGCGGAGGGCATCTTCTGCCCACTCGAGCGGAGGGAGGACGGGGCGGACGGTGAGGCGCGGGTCAGCCGAGCGCGGCGGGGTCGAGGCCGTGCTGCTCGACCTCGATCGCCTGGCGGATCGTCAGCGGGTAGATGCGCGACAGCTCGGGGTTCGACGGGTCGCTCGAGATGTAGGCCACGCTCTCGACGTGCTGCTCGAACGCGTTGACCTTGTCGCGTGGTGCACCCACCACGAGCTGGAAGCCCAGTGAGGTCAGCGCCGCCAGGGCCCGGCCGGTGTACTCGGCGTCGGCCTTCACGAAGCCCTCGTCGAGCACGATCGGCGCGTAGGTCGGCACCCGGTCGGTGCCGTCGCCCAGCCGGAACCGCAGCGCGGCCCCGAGCACGAACGCGATGAGCTCCTGCCCCTCGCCACCCGACTTGCCGGCGACGCCCTCGTGCACGATCTGCGTGCCGTCGGCCCGGGTCTCGATGGCCCGGAACTGGTAGTGCTCCCGCGCGTCCAGCACCCGGCGGCGCCAGGCGTCACCGACCTTCGACTTCTCCTCGAGGTGGGCGAGGTCGCGGCGGAGCCTCAGGAACCGGCGCTCGACCTCGGACGCGTCCCGCGCCTCCTGGGCTCGTCCGTCCGAGGACGGTGCTGCGGACGTGCCCCCGCCCCCGCCGGTGTGCTCCCGCAGGGTGCGCTTGAACTCGAGCAGGTCGCCGTTCGACACCGGCCGCGGCTCGATGTCGAGCGTCGAGCCCTGGCGGAACTCGATCGACCGCAACGCCTGCGAGATCGGGCGGACGCCACGACGGATGACGTGGCCGTCCTCCTCGATCTGGACCAGCAGCGCCCGGAGGCTGTCGCCCACGTCGCTGCCGGCCTTCTCGAGCCAGCGCTGCTTCGCGTGCGGCAGGTCGTCCTCGACGAGCTGCCGGTGGATCGCGCGGACCGACGGCAGGCTCTCGATCGTGGCGTCGATGCCCGCGGTGCGGTCGAGCTCGAGGTAGCGCTCGAAGACGACGACGAGCGTCGACTCGGCGTTCGCCCGGTCGCGGTCGTGCGCGTCGACCTGGGCCCGCAGCTGCGACGCGGCGTCCCGGTGGAGCCGGGCGACGTCGGTCGCCTCGCGCGGTGCCGCGAACGGCAGCGGGGCGAGCAGGGCCCGCTCGTCGTCGGTCAGGGGCTCGGCGTCGGCGGCGTCGGCGAACTCGTCCTCGATGTCGACGAGTGTCGCGTGCTTCTCGTCGAGCTGCGCCAGCACCTGGTCGATCTCGGCCAGGCGGCGCGTCGCGGCGGACCGCTCGTCGTCGTGCTGCGTCGCCTCGGCCTGCAACGTCGCGAGCTCGGGACGCTCGACCGCGATGCGGTCGAGCTGGGCGCGCAGGTCGTCGAGTCGCGTCTGGGCGGGCGCGGTGTCGAGCTCGTCCCAGGTGAACTCCTTCGACCGGGCGACGGCGTCGGCGACCCGGCGGCGGTCGGCCGCCTCGGCCTCGATCGCGTCGTACTCGCCGCGGACACGGGCCAGCACGGCCTCGAGGTCGACGATCTCGTCGCCGAGCTCGGCGATGCGCGCGGCGTTGTCGAGGCCGATCCACGAGCGGGTCGCCCGGTCGTCCTTGACCACGCGATCGCGCGACCCGGTGCGGAGGCCCCGTCGCGTGACGGCGCCGCGGGTGCCGGCCGGACGCGGGTCGTCGAGGTCGTCGGGACCCTCGACGCAGAGCACGCTGCGATCGGCGACGAGCTCGTCGTGCAGCCAGCCGCGGAACGGACTGGCCGGATCGAGCCGCACCATCGCGGGCACGGTGTGGTCGACGGGGGTGAGCGTCGGCTCGGCCCCGGCGGTCGCCGGCACGAGCGTGACGCGTCCGCGCACGTCGTTCTCGTTCACCCAGCGGCGCACGGCGTCGAAGTGCGCGCGGTCGACGAGGAGGTGCGTGGCGAGATCGCCGAGCACCCGCTCGATCGCGACGGCCCACCCGGTGTGCTCGGGCGCGACCTCGAACAGCTCGCCGGCGTACGGCAGGCTCGACACCGGCACGCCCGCCCCCTCGGCGATGCGGCGACGTCGCTCGATCGCGTCGTCGGGCACGTTGCTGCGGCGCTGCTCGAACGACCGCTTCTGCTTCTCGAGGGCGGCGAGGGCGCGCTTCGTCTCGCCGATGCGGGCGGCGAGGTCGCTGCGGGCGTCGGCGGTCGCGGCCCGGGCCGCGGCGTCGTCGGCCTCGAGGCGGTCGGCGCGCTGTCCGAGGGCGGCGAGCTGCTCGTCGTTCCGGGGGAGGGGCTCGCCGGTGGACTCCAGGGCGGCGGCGAGCCGGCCACGGGTGCGCTCGACGGCCGCGAGCTCTGCCTCGGCGGCGGCCACGTGCTCGCGGAGCGACTGCGTGGGGTCGCCCCCGAGCTCGCTGATCCGCGCCAGAGCCTGTTCACGGGACCGGAAGGCGAGCTGCTCGTCCGCCTGGGCGCGCCTCCGGCGTTCGCCCTGCTCGCGTTTCTCGGTCGTGACGCGATCGACCTCGCCGCTGACCCAGCTGCCGACGCGTTCGGCCAACCAGACGCGCAGGCGGCTGGGCCCGTCGGCGTCCGCGAGCAGGCGGCGCTTGGCCGTTCCGTCGCGGCCGGCCAGCTCGTAGCGGTCGGCGAGCGTCGGCACGGACTCGAGCACGTCGAGCTTCTTGCGGGTCGTCTCGAACACGTCGTAGAGCGCCGAGGCCTCGCGGTAGGTGGCGAGGGTGGTCTCCCACCGGCTCAGCGCCTGCGGCTGCACGAGCACGAACTGCTTGAACAGGTCGTCGATCGAGAACACGCCCTTCGACGCCTGCGCCCGACGCAGCAGGGTCAGGGCCTTGAGCTGCGACTCGTCGCTGCCGCCGATGCCGAGCTGACCGCAGAGCCGCACCCGCAGCTCGGGCTGTGACGAGGTCGCGAGGTCGGTGGTGGGGTCGAGCAGGCGGGCGAGCGAGCCGCGGGTCAGCGGGTTCTGGCTCGTGCCCTCGCGGGTCACCTCGGACAGGCGGCTGAGGTCGAAGCGGCCCTGCACGAGCAGGTAGACGCTCGCCTGGGTGACGTCGTCCTGGCTCGCGGTGTCCTCGCCGATCCAGGCGACGCGGACGGCCGTGACGGTCTGGCCGAGCTCGGTCGACCAGGTGATCGCCGCACCGCTCGGGAACGCCTGGCCGAGGGGACGCAGGAAGCGCGTCGTCGTCCGGTCGGAGGCGGCGTCGCGCACCTCGTCGGTCTTGCCGCGCGCGTAGCTGTAGACCGTGCGCTCGGACCGCTGGCGGCTGTCGTCGCGGGCGGCCCGGTTGAACTCTTGCGGGTTGGGCATGATGACCGCGGCCATCGCGTCGAGCACGGTCGACTTGCCGCGGCCGGTGGGCCCCAGGATGGCGATGCCGCCGCGCCCCACGGGCATGCGGTGCAGGCCGGCGTAGCTGCCCCAGTTCAGCAGCTGCACCTGCTCGATGCGGTACTGGCCCGAGTGGAACATGCCGAGGTCGGGCGGGGTGTCGGCGATGCTCATGCCTGGGGTGCTTCCGGGTCGGTGTCGGTGTCGGCGTCCGTGTCGTGTGGGGGCTCGAGGTCGAGGTCGAGGTCGAGCGGGACGGCGGTCGGGTCGGGGGCGGGGTCGGGCTCGAGGGCGTCGTCCGACGGGGCGGCAGGGTCGTCGACGGGGTCGGGGTCGACCTCCGGGTCGGCGACGGTGACCACGTCGACGTCGTCAGCCGGGTCGGCCTCGGTGCTCGGGTCGCCGGTCGTGTCGACCGCGTCGTCGTCCTCGCCGGTCTCGTCCCCCTCGACCCCGGCGGCCTCGAGGTACACCCGCTCGAGGTGCGCGAGTCGGTCGGCGGTCATCAGCGGCACGATCGCGGGCGAGACGACGAACAGCTCGGGGTCGTCGGGCTCGGCCGTCAGCAGGTCGCGGGCGACGAGCGCGGCGATCGCGGCGTCGACCCGGCGACGGGCGCGCACCTCGTCGGAGCCCGAGTCGTCGTGGTACCGACCGAGGAACTCGGCCACGGCGTCCTTCGAGATCACGACCGCCTCGTCGAGGCCGTCGGTGAAGGCGTGCTCGCGGCGCGCGAAGACCATCAGCAGTGAGGCGTCGCGCGACAGCGGTTTCTCGCGGCGCAGCAGCACGGGGACGTCGTCCTCGCCGCCCTGCCGCTTGAACGCGACCTCGTGGTCGTGGTCGACGACCAGCACCAGGAACAGCTCCTCGAGCCGCGCCCGGATCTCGGGTTCGTGGGCGAGCAGGCCGGCCCAGGCCTCCTGCTGCCGGGCGCGGGACACGAACCGATGGGTCAGCAGCGTGACCAGTGCCTTGCGTCCGGCCAGCGGCAGCGCGTCCGAGACGTCGGTCGCCCCGTCGTCGGCGTCGCCGTCGTCGAAGGCGTCGCGGGAGGCGCGCGCCGACTCGTCGTCGGAGGGGGCGATCGCCTCGGCGAAGGAGGCGCGGGTCGCCTCGTCGGCGCCGGTCTCGTCCGAGGGGGCTGCGGGGCTCATGCGAGGTCCTTCGTGGAGGTCGTGCTGGTCGTGAGGGCGGGCTCGGCGGGGGCGGCGGGTGCGGCGTCGGGCGGGCCCGCGGGGTCGCGCCGGAAGACGAGGCGGGGCAGCGTGACCTGCCGACCCGCGCCTCCTGGGCCCGCGTCCGACGACGCACCGGGGCCGGCGGGATCGCCGACGAGCTCGACGGTCTCGGTGTCGTCGCCGACGACGCCGCGCTCGAGCGCCAGGTCGAGCATGCTGAGGACGAGCGCGAGGCGGCGGAACTCGGGCTCGGTGGCGCGGTAGACGTCGACGCTCGTGACCTCGTCGTGGTCGGCGAGCAGCCGGTCGATCGTCGCCGAGACGGCCGCCGTGCTCGTGCCCGAGGTGAGGCGGAGGGCGGCCCGGTCGGCCTCGGGCAGGGTCGCGTCGCCGATCGTCACCTGCACGTCGACCGTCGGCCGTGCGCGGTCGGTGTGCAGCTGCACCTGGCTGACGTCACGGACGTCGAGCGCCCCGAGGCCGAGCCCGTCGCCGTGCTCGACGGGCAGCATGGCGTGGCCCGGCCGGCGCTCGGCCCAGACGCCGCCCGCGTGAAGCGCCCGGTCGGCGAGGGTCAGCAGGCGCTGCTGCTGGTCGGAGCCCGACCGGCTGAGGAAGCGCCGCAGCGAGGACGTCCACCGGCCGTACGTCTCTTGCACGCTCTGCTCTTCGGCGAGCAGCGACGAGATGAGCGACTCGAGCTGCGTGCGCTGCCGCTCGGTGAGCTGTGCGGCCGCGTCGGGCTGCGCGAGGACCTTCTCGATGTCGGCGCGCATGACGTCGATCCCGCGCGACGACAGCATCTGGGCGAAGCCGCGGTACGCGCGTCCCTCGGGGGTCTGCTCGAGCAGGTCGTTGTCGCGCAGGTACTGGTCGACGAGCGCGCCCTTGCCGACGTGTTCGGAGGAGGCCCGGCGCGCGACCTCGCGGTGCCGCTGCTCGACCATGGCGCCGAGCTGGCGGAAGTCCTCGGGCAGCGACGCGGTCAGACGCACCACCTCGCGGACCTGACGGCGCAGCACGTCGGGAGCGGTGGGTTCGGTGCCGTGCCGCTCGATCTCGGCCTTCCGGCGCTCGAGCTCGGCGATCTGCTCGTCGAGGCGCGCGAGTTGCGACTCGCGGCTGGGATCGGCGAGGCCCGCGAGCTGTCCGACGGCGTGGGCGATGCTGCCGAGGCGGGCCTCGCTGACGGCGTTGTCACGCTCGACGAGGTCGCGCACGAGACGCAGCGCCTTGAGCGCGTGCGGCGACAGGCGGTACTCGGCGCGGGCGTCCGGTCCGGAGGCGCGGGTGCGGACGAGCCAGCGGCTCTCGACCCAGCTGCGGCAGTACTCGGCCGGGGTGGTCTTCTGCTCGGTGGGGGCCGGGGAGGCGACGGGCGTCGTGGCCGCGGGCCGCGCCTCCTCGGGGTCCGGCTCGGACGCCGCCTGCTCGGCGGCGTTCTGCTCGAGGGCGTCGGCGACCTGCCGGTGGAACCAGTCGGCCGACACCGGACCCTCGGCGTGCTCGAGGTGGCGGGAGAAGAGCGGCAGCATCCACCGGGCGTTGTAGCCGCGGAGCAGGGCCCAGGTGGGGTCGTCTTCGTACGCCGCGCGCACGTCGTCGCGGCTCAGGGC
>Ga0265780_10006799_pt1 | contig 14143 bp, 12 predicted proteins | sample P1T30metagenome_FD_192432 | JGI IMG/M metagenome (GOLD analysis project Ga0265780, IMG submission 192432) | Plant litter microbial communities from East Loma Ridge, Irvine, California - P1 T30 | ecosystem: Environmental > Terrestrial > Plant litter > Unclassified | place: USA: California... | reverse complement strand
AGTAACTATATAATCTATAGCATGCGCCTTAAACCAGACGTCCGGTACATGCCTTGCCAGCCCTACCCTTACATACTCCCCTTCCTTGTTGCTAGGCTGCAGCAACAACAGAGTACTATACCTCAGTGCCGAGAACAATCCAAAACAGATTATCTTCCTCCTTTTCAGCGCCTCCTCTACCCCACGATACGCCTGCTCCACTATCTTCCCCTTGGACTTGAGCGGATAGTGCTTCCCGCGGTCAATGTCGATATGCACCTTCGTATTGAACGGCAGCCCCAGAGCTTTATGTAACTGCATATCCTTCGCGTAATTGCTCCCACGCCTACGTCCCGCTGCCCGCGCAAGCAACATCCCTGGAATACAGTGTCCCTATAACCTGAGGGACGCGTAAGACAGCGCGCCGAATGCATCTGCTGTAGCATGTACGACATTCACGTCTACCAGCTCGCATAGCGCGACAGGACGTGTCGCAGTTGATAGATACGCGGCATGTTCAATCGGTCCCGGCGCCGAGATCAACGAAAAGCTGGGCCGCGAAACCCCTATCTTCTTACGTGCGCTTGTAACATACCAGCCGAGCTGCAGCGCAATCCCAAATTCCCACATGCCCGCTACACACCTCTCCGGGTCTAAACTCACCGTGCACCGTGCGAGGCCTGACAGCGCTGGCAAGACGTCCTCCGGGAAATTGAAGCGCCGCCGACTGCAATCTTCCGCCACACGGGCCCAGTTCCTCAAGAAATTCTTGTGGGGGGAAAAGTCCGAGTCGTCTGCGTTGACGCGGCGCTGCGGCGGCCAGGTACGGATCGGGGAATTGGTGCCGGCAAGATTGCATTCGCAGTGCACGGTGGAGCGGCATTCAAAGAACACTTCGGACACGAGAAATTGCAGGATGCGGAGTTGCGAGGAGCGTTTCCTGCAAGTACCAGCCACGTTGGAAGACGGGGGTGTGGTCGAGATGCACAGCACCACCGAGTGTGGGGTCTTGGGAGAGTTGGGCGTAGAGATTGAAAGGGTGGTTTGCGTGTGAGAAGATGTAGGGAGTTTGGTGGGGTTGGAGGAAACCTTTTGTGGCGTCTTTCGCGCGTGTCGCGGCAAGGACGACGTACGCTGATGAGTAGATGTTTGCCATGAGGGCGGCTTGTTGGGACCATTCTTCGCGGTCGTCCTGCACGATGCAGAGAGAATCTATCCAGATGTAGTCTAGATCGAGTTTCCTGGCAAAGAAGAGAGCGTCTTTGAGAGTCTGGGGAAGATTGGAGACGTCGATACTTTGGTGGCGTGCGGCGACGTCAGTGCTGAGCGTGACATACTCTCTGTATCCACCCCAGCAGTAACTCAGTGCAGCATAACGGACGGGTGTAGCAGGAGAGCTCAAGCATATCTGGCCATCTAGCTTGACGAGCCGCTTGAGTGTGAATGCTGTTGTCTGTGCACACTTCCTATGCGACGCTACACAGCTCTGAATCCAGCTGTTTACCTTTTTGACTAGCTCATCAGATTTCGGGTCTAAGCATACAGTTTTCGCAGTAACTCGAAATGGGTTCCGGAGATTGTCCGTCTCTGAAGCTTGTTAGATCTGAAGATCCGATCGCCACCTTGGGAGTAGATATAGACATTGGTAGATTTGCCAGATGGCCTTTCGAACCCAAGCTGAACGATTCCAAGCCGTATCTTACACCGGACCACCACGGTTGACATAGGCTGCCTATCGAAGGAGTGTAGTCGTATGCGTCGAATCGTGTCGCATTGAGTGCAGTTTGGATCCAACTCCGTCAGCAATACCGTTTTGTGAAGCAAGTGTAAGGGGCTGAAGCCCTGATAGGTGTTCCTTGGCCTGTGGCCTTCGGTGAAATCTTCGGTGGAACCTTCGAGAACCTCGAGAACACCAGCGAAGCTTCTCGAAGCACAACACTATGTATATCAGAGATGCTTTGCTCTTAGATAGCTTTCCTCTCTATCGAATTCATCACTGGTTACCTTGCACTTATGGTCAATCCATCGCACCCTTACAGCAAGTGGATGTCCTGTCCTTGCCGGTCAAACTGGAAGACCGCAGGAGCACAGATTCGACAGGTGCTTCGGTAGTATGCGAGCTGATCCAATGGCAATCTCCTAAGCTTTTTCCAGTTACTCAAAGTCAACCAGACGCTTGGGCCGGTCGTGTCTTGAGCGAATGACAATGATCGAAGCTGATGTTAGCTCGGCTACCGTTTTCAAGGATCGACTTACAATACAGCAAGGTCGACTACTGCCTGCCAACGGAGGTGGTGTAGGTTCGTCATGTCGGCCATGTTGGCTGCGAAGAAGTAGTCGCAGAGATGCGATTTTGTCACCTCAAAACATTGTAATCGATGATGCTGAGCCGCGGTTCCTAAGATAGTCGCAGTGATTGCGGGACCGTAGGATCGAAAATTTAATAATGTGGTTATCAGAACAGAAGGGAAGTATTCAGGGGCTGAGATAAAGTCGGCCGTGCTCGCTACACATACTGTACCAAAAGGGAAAGAGGAGCGTCCGCATTGCGTGCTGATTAAGCTTTCATTTCCATCGAAGCAAAGATCAGATTTGGACACGTGTGGAAGAAACGGCTTTTTGGACCAGAAAACAATTCTCTGATGCGATGCATGTGGATGGTGATAAGGAGGTATTATTCACGGGTGTCGAGAATGAGTGTTGGTCCAAAGCCGCCCTCAACAAATGAAACCAGCAATCCAAAACGACCTCCGTTATTGCTTAATTGGCTGCGCCATCGTAACTGCAATAAAACATGGTAGGTAGGCATGAGTAGTACGCTGTATAAGTTTTGTCTTTGCGATTGTCTGACGAGATGCTGGTCTACCTACAGGCTCTGCTGGTGGGGTGGCGAAAAATGGAAAACCGCGAGTCCGCCGGGCGATTCAAACTTCAAGAGCCACCCACCCACTTTTGTCTCCTTCAACACCATCGCGAGTTGTATGAGTTCATGACGTCTTACATCACATGAGCACGCGTAGCTGGCTTGAAGTGAGCCATGTTCCGTCGCAGCCATGATTGGCTGCTGCCTGCGACTTCAGGCGGTCAGCGCGCCATCGACTACGAAGATATGGCAGAGCGCGTCGCTGCCTGCTTAGGTACCTCCAGTTCAACGTCAGCACAACAGCTTCGCATCATCGCGATACTCAATCGCGTAGGCTCCCATCAGGTAGTATGCCATCAGCGTCAATTTTGTCGCGCTAATGGATTCACATAAAAGTCAATTGCTTCGTCTCTCTCTTCTCTTTGTTCATCTCACCCTACGCACATCAGCCCTCATCAATTTCTCGCCTTTCAACAGTGTCCAGTGTCCAATTCCCACAATGTCGACAAAAGACCAGCAGCCAGCGAGGATTGAGCTTCCGCAGCTTCCCAGGAAACATGAGGACTGGATCTCGCACGTCGCGCAACACCCAGATACACCGCTTTTTGAGCTGATTGCACCCTACAAGGAGTACGACTCGAAGCTCCGCGAGGTTTTTTGCCAACAACCGGATCATCCAGCCATTGCGACGCCCAATGTCGTCCCAATCTTTGCGGGCAGCGAGCAACAGCTCAAAGTTCGTGCCCGCAACCTCGCTGGCGAATCAGAAGACGAGCAACAGCGTTACCTCATGCCCTTGAAGAAAACTGACCGGAAGCCCGATGGCTCTTCAGCCGTGGTGCAGTCTCTCAAAGATTTCCAGACGAACTTCCAACTCTTTTCCGAGTCTTCTCTCGTGGACATGGACTGGTCAAATGTTGTGGTTGCTGGAAGCGCCGTGGTAACATCGCTGTTGCCCGTTCCCGAGAAACATAACGGCTCGAAGCGCGCTCTGCGGGAGTACTACCACCAACAACTTGCCCCTGCGTCGGACGTCGACCTCTTTCTCTACGATCTTACGGAAAAGCAAGCTATCGAGAAGATTAAACAAATTGAGCAACGCATCCGGGACTCCATCCTGACGGAGACGACTACAGTGCGTACCAAGAACGCGATCACCATTGCGTCTCAGGTAAGCATAGACACTTGCAGGCTGCAAGCCTACCACTGACTCGGTACCTAGTATCCCACGCGCCATGTGCAAATTGTCTTGCGCATCTATCGATCGATCTCCGAGATCCTGACGGGTTTTGACGTCGACTGCTCGTGTGCGGCGTACGACGGCAAGCAAGTCTATGCTAGTCCTCGCGCTCTGGCTGCGTATATGACGCAGACCAACACGATTGATCTCACTCGCCGTTCGCCGTCCTACGAGAACCGCTTGTCAAAGTACTCGCGACGAGGATTCGAGGTCTACTGGCCGATGCTGGACCGGTCCCGCATCGACCCCACGCTTTTCGAAAGGTCGTTCGGACGTACCCTTGGCCTTGCGCGCCTATTGGTGCTCGAGAAGCTACCCAAGAACACCGATCGAGACGCATATGTGGACCAACGCCGTGCCGAGCGAGGCCGTCCTACCATCAACCGCTGGAACGCACGCAAGCTCAAAGGCAACATGAAGGAGGAGCACGACGATGAGGTGGCAGAATGGGTCGAGACCGACGAGGTCAGCGACTATCACACGTTCACCATTCCGTACGGACCCAAGTATCACGCTCGAAAGATCGAGCGGCTGCTCTACGCCAAAGACTTGCTACTCAATGCCGAGTGGAACCGACCCAAGGATCGCGACACCATGCTGCACCGCCATCCTGCTTTCTTCGGGAATGCCACAGACGTGATCGGTGATTGCTGCGGTTACTGCCCGAAACCGGTCACACCCGAGGACGAGGCGATTGCCAAGGACGAGGTCAAGATCTACGTTACGGGCAATCTCAGTTTCATCAAGGACGACCCTGGCCGCCAGTCCATCGGCTCGTTCAACCCACTTACCGACGACGACTGGACGGAGATGGCCTATGTCGGCAACACCGCTCGACTGTGCCAGGCCATCGTCGAGGGTGATTTGGAGCACGTCCAAAATTGGTTGAGTCAGGACGGCGCCGACCCCGACCGGCGCGACTACACCGGACGTACGCCTCTTCATCTCGCTGTTACGAGCTCTACCCCAGATATTGTCCAAGCTCTCATCGATGCAGGAGCTCGCATCGTAGCTCGTATCTTCGATGGCAAGACGGCTCTGCATCTTGCTGCTATGCGCGGCGAGACCGCAATGGTCAAGGCTCTACTCGTGAAGAGCGAGGCCAACGAGGAGAAAGAGGCAGAGAAGCAAGCCGCCAAGAAAGCCACCCAGGATAGCGCTGAGTCAGAAAGCAATTTGGAGTTGGTGGTAGACGGAAAGGATGCGGTCGTCGACGACTCTGGAGACGAGAGCGACGAGCATGACGATGGAGAGTTGCTTGATGATGACGAGTCGGAGGACGCCGATGCCACGACCGAAGGATCTGTCATCAAGATTGGTCACAAGAAAACTCAGGAGCACGAAAATCTTCCAGAAGATGCCAACGATGACGAGCCCGATGTGTACGATGTCAATGTCCTGGCTTGGGACGCGCCTGTATCTGCCCTCCATCTCGCAATCGCCAATGGTCATACAGACGTAGTGAAAATTCTCGTCCAGGAGTTTGGTGCCGATGTGCTGCATCCGATCAAGCTCGTCAATGATTACGACAAGTCACCACGAGCCGCTATCCTACCGATCGTACTCGCTTTGCATCTACCTACTGAGAAAGCCAAGGAGATGACCAAGGTGCTCATTGCCCTTGGCGCGTCACCGGCCCAGGGAGATGTCGAGCATATCACAGCGATGCACTACTTTGCTGCGTCGGGGGTGGACCTCTTGAACTCCATGATCGAGGCCGATCGCCCTGCAACTCAGCGCGCAGTCAACCATCTCTCCATGAGAGGCTCGGAGTATTATCCTTCCGCCAAGAGCGCCTTGCAAACTGCCATTGAGAACAACGATCTTGAGGGTGTGAACGCGCTGCTCGAGTTGGGCGCCAAACCGAATATCGACTTTGCCACCTACATCACATCCTTCAAGAGCAGGTGGGATGCGAAAGGCAGCGCCGAGCGCAATCAAGAGCAGTTCAAACACAATTTTGAGCAGCCAGTGCTTTCGGCTGTTCGTTCCGAGATGCCTTCGATCGTATTAAGCCTGCTGGATGCCGGTGCGGACATCGACAGCCTGACGCCGACCGCCTGGAAAGCCGTACAATCGTCAACCAATTACAACAGCAACGACATCAGCAGTCTCATGGATCTTGTCCACAAGAAGGTCCAGCAGCTGCAAAATTTTGTCGACACAGGCAGGAACACGGAGAACGATCACGCCTATATATACGGTGGCATGTACAAGCGTCACCATCCTGTCGAGTTGAAAAATGATGCCGAATATCTCCAAGGCTATGATGAGCATTCCTACGCGCATTGGTCAGTGGCCAGACAGCTCGAGCAGGCCAAGGCGACATACGAAAAAGAATTGAAGAGCTATGAAGAATGGCTGGAAACTCAGAAAAGCCCAGAGGGCACGGAAGAGAAGAAGGACGCCGCGACAAGGCTTCTGGGCGAGTTCAAAGAACTCGAATCTCAACTCGCTGGACGTGGTGCAAAGACCTTCGCGGACCTCTATCCGGATGTCAAATTGTACACAAATGAGCCATACCACGGAAGAAACTACGAGCCAGAACCGCCGAAGCCCTGGAAACCGCTTCTGACATTTCAGGTATCCGACTTGACCGACGAGAGAAGAGATGCTTACATCAAACTGTTCCAGGCATGTTGGGACGCGGACCTATCGACCATCAAAGAGCTGACTCTCGCAATTTGGGACGAGGACCAGTCTCCCCTAAAGATCGCCGTGACAGACTCACTCAATTTTTCGCCCTTCTCCATCGCGGTTCTGCGCAAGCACTTCGACGTCGCCAAGGCTGTGCTTGAGGTCGCGCACGCACAGTACGCGCCGGAAGAGAAGCTAGGGGCTAAGCATACACTCCAGGCTGTGGACGAGGACCAAAGCGACGCCGAGGGAAGCGAGGATGATTTTGAGATTTATGCGGAGATTATTGACGACCGATTCACGGTGGAGAACATTGGAGAGGTGCAGAACCAGGTCAAGAGTAATGTCACGCCACTGCAAGTTATCTCGTGGTATTGTCCGGTCTTCCAGTTTCTTGAGGACGACGATCCGTCAGCACCGTAAGTCTGTCGCAGGTCATAGTGGCCGATGCGACATCCCCGCTAATTCTGGCTCTAGATCCTGGGCACCATCCCCACATCTCTTTCGGAACATGGACAGCAGGTATCGCTACCGACAGAAATCCAGGGGAGGACGCGCGCCGCGGAAGGTACTCAAGGACGCCGCGAACGGCCGGTCGTACGAGGTGGCAACTGAACCAGAGTACGAACAGATCACCGAGGTCGTGAAGCCTGGTAATCTCTTCCAGCTGGCAATCTACCTGGACGATATTGAGCTCATGCATTTCCTGCTCACCGCAACCGAGGACTACACGCTTCGCAAGAATGTCAATGCGGAAGGTAGCACTGCCAGGTTCTTCCGCTTTGAAGAAGCTGATTTCCTGTACGCCATTCGCCTCAGTCGGACACGGCTTTTGGAGCTCATCATCAAGCGCACCGGCGCGGGCATTCCTCTCGACGATTTGGTCAAGAAGAGCGGCGTCGAGATGGAAGTCATCGAAAGGCCCAAGTACTACCAAGGTCTGTCGGTGCATGGCAAGAAGCGAGCAGATTGGGCCAATGCCGGCAGGGAAACGCAAGTCGAGAAAAAAGATTCGCAGCACCCACCTTTGCTACACGCCGCACGACTGAGCAGCCTAGGTAGTGCGGAGTGGTTCTCGAGCGACGTCGCTCTCCGTCGCTACTCGGAGTTTGCGGACAGCCATCTCGACGACGTTCGCATCCAAAACCTGGCAAAGGCGAAAGGAGGGCTCGAAACAGCCATCACGAAATGGCTCAATATTCGCTCTCATTTGTTGATCCACTGCGTGGTCCTCGGCAAGACTGACGAGAACTCACTGAACATGCTCCGCCAGCTGTGCAAATCGCACCCAGACGCCATTCACCACCGCTCCTCCAGCGGCATGACGCCCCTCCACCTCGCATTCAGCCTGCACCGCATCGAAATGGTCAAGATCCTGATCGAAGCTGGCGCCGACCAAACGACACGCAATAACGCCGGCGCCAACATCGTGCACTCCATCTTGAGCGACAATTTTCAGAAATTTGAAGATATACCTCGCATGCGCGACCTCCTTTCCCTCATCGACCCACGTCTCATCCTCTCCCTCTTCACCGAACGTACGACCGAGAGTCCTGGCGCAGCAACGCCCCTCGCGCGCTGGCTCCATGGCAGCCAAAAGCTGACCGAAAACCGCGACCAATTCGTCTCGCTCATCCTTGACTTCAGCAAAGGTGCAGACCTTGACCTCGTCAACGGCGAAGGCGATACGCCACTCCATGCAGCCGTGCGATACTGCGCAGACGTCGTCCTGCGCGTCATGCTCGCGTGTCGCCCCGAACTCTTGTTCCGCGAAAATGCATCTGGTCGCACACCCTTTGAACTCGCTGAAGACGCATACCTTGCGAGCGAAGTGTTCAGTGACCCGCCGTGGATCCACGCTGGGGAATCAATGTACTACGGCTCGCGGAGGCGCCGGATGGGCCGTCTCGATAGGAAGACGTTGCTTAGTCGGAAGCCTGAAACGTTTGTTAACGAGCCTAAGGATAGGAGGAGCGCGGTTGAGAAGGTGTGGTTGGTGTGTAAGGAGTTTAGGGAGAAGGTCGAGAGGGAGTGTGCGGGGGGTGTGAAGAGGAAGTTGGTTAGTCTTGTGGAGGCGAATGAGGTGGCGAAGAGGTTGGCGATGAAAAAGGGGAGTGCGGAGGATGCGGTGGCAGATGAGGAGAAGGGGGATGGGGTAGAGGAGATTAGTGGGGATGAGGTGGCTGTTTGGTGGTACATGGGGTTGAGTGCTGATCGATAGATGATGGGTAAGCCCATGGGTGGATAAAGGCAACGTTTGTGATCTTCTCGTAGTTCTTTTACGATTCGAATGCTACAGCAATTCAGAGATATTGATGCCTTGCACTCAGCCTCAGCCTGATGATGGCGGTGGCAGTGTCAACCCGCGCCGCAACAGCATACCAAACGCATAAAACACAAGCCCTTCCCAACATCGCTGAAACTCTCTTTACAGTCAGTCACAAGCGGACAAGAAAATGGTTTTCGCAACCGTGACAAGCGCGAAAGTCCTGGACAACAAGGCTGGAAATGTGCAGAAGCGCCGTGTTGGGCGGGTGGATGCTTATGAACATTTGGGTAAGTTGTTTCAACTCCCTATTTCGTCGTTTTGAGACTTTGATTGACTGATTTTCTAGTCCCTGAGAACGGAGTTGTTGACGCGGAACGCATCGAATCGTTGCGCTGCGTCGCTGCGGCCGAAGCAGCGATCAAGTCTGCCGGGCTCCTAATTTTCAGGGAGTCGCGCACGACGCGATGGCGGGAGTATTTTCGGGGCAATACGATAAATATCATAGATTGCTTGACTGAAGAATGGCGACACCTGAGTATCGCACCAGGTAGTTGTCGGATTGGAGACTTACGCAAGGCCGCACGGCTGCGATACTTCCGAGAGTACGTCGACAACTGGGACATCGAAAGGCTAGAGAGTTCAATGTGCGCGGACATGGGCGAAATGCTCACGGAAGTCTTGCAGTTGCAAGTGAGAATGACGCGCATGGCAAGACTCGCAGCGATTGAGATCACGAAGGATGTTTACGCGGCAATACCCAGATGGTACGATGAGCATGGAAACAAAACACGTGGAGAATACCTTGTTTTTCTCGCCGTGTCCCGGGATGCGCATGCTGCTGCGCTCGCGGATCTGCTGTGTCTCTTTGGAGACTTCCGCGACGCTATTCGGTACGCTGCGAGGGCGCCTCATCTGACGAATGCACATCTTGTAAGTCTCCAAGCTAAGCTCGAGGGCGTGGAAGAGCAATTCGACGAGGCGTTTGAGGTCTGTAATGCGTGTGAAGCTGCCAAACTTGAGCGCGAGGAAAGGCGTCTTATCTACCTCGACTCTGAGAAATGGTGGTAAGTGCCTCCCCATTAGAAAAGAAAAAGAAATCGCAAAACTGAACTTCACTCCAGGAATCCTCCCACCGAGCCATCACAAGACAACAACATGCCCCCAGCTTCAGCAGCCATCGCATATCCCAAGCCCAGCACAATGCACAGCAGCCTCCTCGTCATCGTCCCCGCAGTATCCCTCCTCTCCGTCATCCCAGCAGCTTTTGCCTGGACCCACGGCTCGAACCATCCAGGAATTACCGCCGATCCAGACTTCTACCAAGCCGTTGCTGGAGCTATGATGCAGTTGCTTGGCCTTCTCACTTTCATCTGGCCAACGCTGAGCCATCCTCGATTGTGTGCGATGGCTTGGATCTGGATCTGGGTTCTGGCCGCGTTCAGTGCCATGTGCGCAATTCTGAGTATCCCACTCTTTCTGGCTGTGTCAAACAAACGGAGCTTTGGTGTCGCTTTCGCTGGCGTACTAGCGCAAGCAATTGTCCAGCTGCAGGTCATAAATTCGATCTAGATACTCTCTTGCTCTCCACCGTGTCATTTGGAAACGTCAAAGCTCATTTCTCTAGTCGAGGTCCGTCGTCGCAAGTGCGAAGCACATTTGCTGGAAATGCGATGTAGATAGAGCTCATCAGACTGACTCTCACAATGTCTGAAAGTTATACTTCCACAACTCCTCCGCCTCCACCACACTCCTCCTCCCCATCTCATGCCGAAACGCCCCAAACAGCCCACAAAAGTGCGTCACAGCAGCCAGTACCACCAAAACATGGAAAATTTGGTGACTGGAGCCCCAGATGTCAAATCTGCCGGGGTACCACTTCTCCGGCACGCGCGCGGCGTAAATAGCAGCGCCGAGAATGTACAATGCGCCCTGGGCAACGACGTAATTGAGACTTGCGACGTCTTGCATGTGCTCGATGCCATATAAACGAATACCGTGTATCACTGGGACGACGGCAGATAGGCCCATGAGGACAAACATCAACGCGCGAAACGGTCGCAGCGCAGGCGTTCGGAAGGAAGGATGCGTGGACGTGATACCCGTACACACACCCAGCGTTGAAATCTGCTTGACCATCAGTCCCCATACACACGATCCCACGAACAAGAAACACGTACCATCGCCCAGTACCTCGTAATCAGCTCTGGGTTCCCCCGAAACGCATAAAACACAACCGGCACAAAACTCCCCCAAATCAGCCCCACGATCCCCGCGTAATCCAGCTGATTCCCAAATTTCGCGACGGCATGCGAATGGTTTGAAATCGTGTGGTATGTTGCGCTCATGCCTAGACACGCGATGGCCCCCGCGAAAAAACATCCGAACACCCATACATCTTGATTCATGGATTCCGAATAACTTGATGCAATGCGTTGGAACGAGAAAAGGGCGATAAGGAAGAATAACAGGCAGCCGAGCAAGTGCGTGTATATGTTTACAGACTCGTTGTGCAGGTAGGATAGAGAGCGGAGGGAGGTGGAGTAGGAGTTTGATTGTGGGCGGTAGCCAGAGAGGATGGAGGGGTTGTCTTGGAGCCAGGGGGGGAGCTCGTGGTAGAGGTATGTGAGTCTTTCCTCGAGTTTCTTTTCGATGTTCTTGGAAGTGTTGAGTACGTCTTTTGCGGCTTCTTTGGTGGTGTCCATGGCTGATGATGCGGTGTCTTTGGTGGCCGCCATTTGTGAGTGAGGATGTGTTGAAGGGATTGAAGATCGAATGGCTTTATGTAGAATAGAATGGGGGAATGCAGCGATGAATAGTGTTAAGTGTTGAATTGCACATGTTAGAAGTATGAAACTACTCGAGGGACGTTGAATCCACTAAACTGCTTGGGGAACTGCTTGCGAGACTACACCATACCACACCTCGGCCTGCAACATGCTCATGTCTCTCTCCTGCTCAATGAAACTTCACGTAGCATAAGATGCGTGCTGGAGTGAAAGTGAATTCTGTGCGTCCTGGTCAGAGGTGCCCCACACTCGCCGAGGCATTCCATCCCACCTTCCCCAACATCACGTCAAGCGTCCCTTCCTCACTACTCATCATGAGTGCAGCGCGCCCACGATGAAGCTTCTCACCCACTTCCATACTCTCGACGTGACCTGAGCCAACTTCTCAACTCTCACACCACAATGCGCTCCTCAGACCCCATCCGCCCCAGCAGCCGGCGCGCCGCATCAGGCGCGTGGAACCGCCTGAAGCCCGTCCGCGAAGATGTGCTCGAGACGTATGGGCTGCCGAGTAAGGGCGAAACACGGTACGTATGCCCCAGAAATCCTTTCCCCGTCACTTCCCCGGAGCGTGTGTGCTAATGGTCGATGCAGGCTCAACGACTTCAAAACGCAAGAAATGTACCTCAACCGCATCATCGAGCGGTACATGAAGCTCTGCGCACTCAACCGCGAGGAACTTGATCGTCTCTTTGCGTCTGTGAGCAGCGCATCCAAGAGCCTGACCTCGTCATTTGAATCGCTGTCACTCAACAAAAGCGGTAGTGGGCTCGCGTCCTCCAAGTACGCCAACGCAAACGCGAGCGAAGACAACCTGCCCACGCCCACGGCTACAAACACAACCGCCACATCCATCAAAGAGCTGGAAACAGTATTGACGGCGCTGCGGAAGTTACGCGAAGCCATCACTGCTTCCGCGAGGACAGACGTGTTTGCCAGACGCGCGTACTACTTCAACATCCACGTCGCGATCCTGTGCTCAGACTGGGAATCCTACGTGCCCGCCCTACACACTCTACTCTTCACCCTCCATCCCGCGTCGCCACTGCCCGCGCACGACCTGAAAGATTTCCTGGGCTTACACATCCTCGACCTCGCATGCCGCCAATCCGAGTACGCCAAAGCGCGCCAAATCAAAGTCCTATACGGATATACGGATCGGCGGGTCGAAGCTGTTATGCGCGCGCTGGTGAGCGACGACTGGGTGAGTTTCTGGAATTTGAGGCGCGCGGTGGATGGGTATCAGAGGGCTGTTATGGGCTGGGCGGACGGCAGGGTCAGGATGCATACGCTCAAGTGTTTGGGACGGGCGTATATGAGGGCTGACAGGGGGTTTGTGGAGAGGAGTGCGGATAGGGGATGGGGGGAGTTGGTGGGGGATGGGGTGGGGTGGGAGTTGGGTGAGGGGGGTGTGGTTGTTATTCAGAGGCCGAAGACTAGGTGAGGAGAGACATTATACCCAGATGAGACGATGGACACGACGGCATGAGTACGAATTTATGACGAGAGAAGCTTGATTTGATTCGGGTATCATTACATCCACCACAGTTACTCCGCATCCTCCATCTCCTCATCTTCATCCTCCGCACCACCTTGCACATCCCCCTCCCCATCCTCATCATGCCAAACATCATCATCCAAATCATACTCCTCCAACTCATCCACCAACCCATCCTCCTCTTCATCCCCCTCCTCCCCACCCGTCTTCCCACTCGCCGCCCTCTCAGCCTTCTTCCTCTCCACATTCTCCCTTTGCACCCTCCTCCTCTCCTCCCTCTCCTTATTCCTCACTGCCCACTTCTTCTCCAGCTCCTGTTCCTCGGCTTTACTCTTCGTAATAAACTCGTGCCACATGATCTTTCCACTACACACGTCTTCCTCGACTTTTGTGAGGCGCAGCTTCATGCGCGGGCCCAGCTCGACGAGTTTGACGGCGCGTTTTTCGACGCGGGGTTTGGTGCCGCGGGCGCGTGCGTTGTTGTTTGGTGTTTCGCCAGCCCTGAGTTTTTCTTTTTCGCGTCTCGAGAGGACTTTTTGGCGTACGGGGGCGCTGACTTCGACTTCGTTTTCGGCTTCGGTGTCGTTTTCGGTGTCGGAGGCGGAGGTGTAGCCTGCTGCGCTGGGGTCGAGCATGTAATCTGCGACATCTTCGAGTTTACTTAGGTCCGGGAGCGCGCGCTTCTTCTCGCTTTTACTACTGCCGAGTAATTTTTCGGCGGCGTACAGGCGGCGGATGGCTTTGGGGACGCCGGTGATTTTGGTGGTGATGGCGTAGTGGCGTAGGGAGATTGTGTAGGAGCCATTGGAGTCGGAGGGGGGTTCGCGGTTCAAGAGGAGCACGCGCTTGATGGTGTGGAGGGGGGTGGTGT
>Ga0265780_10006798_pt1 | contig 14145 bp, 8 predicted proteins | sample P1T30metagenome_FD_192432 | JGI IMG/M metagenome (GOLD analysis project Ga0265780, IMG submission 192432) | Plant litter microbial communities from East Loma Ridge, Irvine, California - P1 T30 | ecosystem: Environmental > Terrestrial > Plant litter > Unclassified | place: USA: California... | reverse complement strand
CTTCTAGTTTTAGGCAAACACGACCAAAGCCTTATTTACGATGAACATGTAGATCAGATAGAGGGAACCGAGGTTAAACTCATCACCCACCCCTACGGGCACATGAGCCATATTGAATGCAGGGATGATCTACTAAAGCAGACACTGGAGTTTTTTAAGGGGTGTTAGTAATATTTACCCCCAGTTTGTCATTCTAAACGTAGCCGAATAATCTAAAAAGAGATTTTTCCTTCGTCGAAATGACATAGCGTATGCCATCCTGACGAACGAAGGATCTCACTTACATTCTCTACTGTCTCTATACTAACTACTGAATTTTCTCCTCAAAAGGGATATCGGCATTTAATATCTCATTGATAAGCGTTACAAGCTGGGTTTTAAATTCCTCAATCATGTCGCCATCTATAAAATCCTTAGCAGGTGCCGACCTGTCGAAACCATCCTTAAGACAAAAATTCATAAAGCCGTTTTTCATATTCTTAAACGATATGATTCCAGCTTCCGTTTCCATCCCCTTGCCTAGCGGTTCATACATAAATGCATAGGTAAGCAGCTGTATTATCTTTTCATTTTTTATATCTGCCGGAAGGCCGTCCCAGGTTTTAAGCACAAGGTTGCTTTTTTCTACTTTACCCGTTTTATAATCCGTAATTCTAATGCGTCCGTTACGCTCCTCAATACGGTCAATATTACCTGAGATCATCACAGGATATGGCAGGCGGTTGTCTTCTAATAAACGATCATATTTATGTTCCAACGCCAAAATTTTAATCGCATCGCCACTAGCAAGGCTTTGTTTTTCCTGTTTCAGGAAATTATGCACGTTACGTTTTGCTACCTCAAATGCCAACAGGTTACGCCCTTTTTTAATTTCGCCTTCTTTGTACACCTGCTTAAACTGTAGCATAACCTCATCATCGGCAAGGGCAGCCATGTTATCTATATCATGAACGGCAAGAAATTTGCCTATATATGGCGTATATAGTGTTTCTAATGCGCCGTGAATAATAGTTCCGAGTGTGTTAAGGGCAATGCTCTCTTCTACCTCTTCAGCCTCGCGTATGCGCAACACTCGCTGAAAGTAAAATTGCATAGGGTTACGGATATATCCCGTTAACGCCGATGGCGAAAAGCCTTTTACCGTTGCAATTTCCTTAAGGCGCTCCATAACCTTTTCGGTTTTGGGTACCAACATAGGCTCATACGCCTTTGGCGGAAGCACAGCATTGTAAATTTCGGTAGTCAGGTTGTGGTTTGGTTTCTTTTCAATTTCAAGCTGGGTCAGGAAACGGCTGCGTTCGCCGGCATCAAGACCTTCACTTTCAGTATTATATAATAGGTAAACATTTTTAGCCCGCACAAGCAGATGGTAAAAGTGAAAACTGTAAATAGCGTCTTTTTCTTTGTAAGTTGGCAGTCCCAATTCGCGCTTTACATCATATGGGATGAAGGAATTTTGTGTTTTCCCTGCGGGGAATTTGCCCTCATTCATAGACGTAATTATCACATTCTCAAAATCCAGCACACGGCTTTCCAGCACCCCCATGATCTGAAGACCTGACAATGGCTCACCTTCAAAAGAAACCTCAGCAAGGTCTATCACCTGTTTGTAGATAGAATACAGCACAGTAAGATTGTTCATCTCCGGATGTGCCTCATGGTAATTGATAAGCTTGTTTATTACTTTAAAGATGGAGTATAAAAATGCTTTTGCTATTTTATCTTCCTCCTCATCTGTACTCATAAACGCTTTTAACGCCACAAGAATATCCGATAGACGTGCCAGTATATCACCTACACCGGTATCCCAACGTTCAAAGAGCAATTTAAAAAACGGGGAAGCATTAGTATGCAGTTCGAATAATTTGGTATGCGAAAAGAAGGTAAAGTTATTTTTATTGATTGCTTCAATAAGTTCTCCTGCACCCGAATAAGGCTCAACAAGCGGATGCGTAAGCACATCAAGTACTTCACGGTAATATAACGTATAGCTTTTCTCGTTTCGGTTAATGGCATTGGTATGCAGCTTAAACAGCTTTTGGATAAGCAACTGCGCCGGATTGTTCTTGCTGCTATAACCCATAGTAATGTTTAGTGCGCCAACACTCTCTGGTAAACTATAAAGCAGTGGTATAAGCATGCTTTCCTCTCCCAGCACCAAAGCAGTTTTATCAAGGCTGTGGCCTTCTTTCTGGAATTGCTCTACCAGTTCGCCTGCAATTTTTGCCTGACCAACAGTTTTTGGTGTACCAATAATATGTATGTTCTTTGGCTGGCTAAATTCGTCTGTAATCCACTCAAAAGATTGCCCTGCATATTGCTTCCATTCTTTTTTAAAACGACGGATAAACAGCCCTGCATCGTGATATGGATCGCTTAAAAAAGCACTATCTATATCCCAGTATATTTTTGCCTGCCCAACGGACATTAAATGCTGAATAATCTTTTCCTCGGCGGCGTTTAGCGCATTGAAACCCGCAAACACCATTTGCCCTTTGGTAAAGGCATTAGAAAAGTGATGGATATTATTAACCGCCTCACGGTAAATAAGCCCCTGATAGCCGGCACCTTTTTCTAAAAGGTGTGCATAAAGTGTATTGTAGTAAGATGGTAATAGTTTCCAGAACTCAAGATAATTATCTATCATAGTAGTACGCTTATCTACGTCTACTGCCCAGTGTTCTATTTCCTGTATGTTATCCAGATAGGTAAGCACATGCGCCGGATTAAGGAGATAACGGTCTATCTCGTTAAAATCCTGAAGCAGTGTTTTTCCCCAGTTGGCAAAAGTTTCAAAAGGCTGTTGTTTTTCTTTCGGCGTAAGGCCAATGTATAGTGAGTAAAATTCAAAAAGCAGTTCTATAGCATCTATAGAACGGATACCTGATACGTCCTGCACAAAATCTTCAATACTAATTATTTTGGGAGCAAATACAGTAGCATCCAACTGTTTTTTAAGGGCTTCGAGTAAAAATATCCTTGCTCTTTTATTTGGCAGTACCACTATCGCATCGGGAAGGGTATTACCGTAATCTGAAATTAATTGTGTACTGAGCTTATCAAGAAAAGTTAGGTTTGCCATGGGGTAAAAATAAAAAAACGTCCCCGAAAAATCGGGGACGCTTCCTTATTTATTTTGGGTGTTTACTTATTCTTTGATAAGTTTAACTTCTACCCTTCTGTTTTGAGCTTTACCTTTTGCAGTTTTGTTAGATGCAATTGGTTTAGTTTCACCAAAACCTACTGATCTAAGTCTGTCAGCAGCAACTCCGTTTTCAACTAAGTAAGTTTTAACTGCAGCTGCTCTGTTTTCAGAAAGCGTTTGGTTAAGCGCATTGCTACCATCACTGTCAGTATGACCTTCTAAGATAAATTTAGAGTTAGGGTACTCTTTGAATATTTTGTTCATGTTTTGAAGAACTACATAAGTTTCTTCTTTGAAAGTAGCTTTACCACTGTTGAACAGGATAGTTCTAGCGTACTCGTTTAGTTTTTTGATAACTTCTTCAGTTACTTCAGGACAACCACGGTTAGCAGCAGTACCTTTAACATCTGGACAAAGATCATCTTTATCTAATACACCGTCTCCGTCAGTATCTGGCCAAGGACAACCTGCGTTTTCTCTAGGACCTTTAACGTCTGGACATTTGTCATCTTTATCAGCGATACCATCACCGTCTGTATCAGGACAACCTTGTAGGTTAGCAGGACCAGCAATTTCAGGACAAGCATCATCTTTATCAGCGATACCATCACCGTCAGTGTCAGGACATCCCTGGAATTCTTTAAGACCAGCTGTCTCAGGACAAGCATCATCTTTGTCTGGAATACCGTCACCGTCAGTATCAGGACATCCCTGGAATTCTTTTAGACCGAATACTTCAGGACAAGCATCATCTTTGTCATAGATACCATCTTTATCTGTATCTTTTCCTCCAAATTTGAAAGTAAGACCAGCAAAGTGCTGTAGGTGTCTTGGTACATTTGCTTCAGTCTGATCTTCAAACGTGTGTTTGTAAGTAGATTGTACTGTAAGACCAACATTTTCTGTAAACCAGAAGTTAACTCCAATACCACCATTTACAGTACCGTTACCTTGATCGTCTAACCATGTATAACCTCCACCAATGTGAACGTAAGGGTTAAACCAGCTTTTTGGCATGATGCTGTATTTGATAATCGCATCAGCAGCATAGTAAGTGTAATCGTCTACGTGAGCTATACCATGAGTTCCGGTAAATTCCTGACGATATACAATTTTGTCAACTTTGTTAACCGATCCAGTTAAACCAACAGAGAAATTGCTACCTACATTTCTTGCAACAGTAATGTAAGATACAGATGGAAGGATGTTCCACTCTTTAGTTTTGAAAAATTTGTCGAATTGGTGAGGAAATTTATCTCCATTTCCAAAACGCGTACTAACCGCGTTTACACCAAATCCAATTGCCCATGGATTGTCTTCGTCCTGTGCTTGCACGTTAAGGCTCAAAGCCATAACTGCAGCGACGATAAGTTTGTTAAGATGTTTCATACTTTATTTAATTACAAAGGTTATATGATGACAAATTTACTTTGTTAAAATCGAACAACAAAACGTTTTATTAAAATTTATCTTACGTTAAGGGCTAAATTGGCGTTAAATTATAGTTAATGCTTTCCCAACCTCTGAAAATGAAGCAATTGCATGGTCTAAATGTTCTTTAGTATGTGCCGCAGAAAGTTGCACTCTTATCCTTGCTTTGTCCTTTGGAACCACCGGAAAGAAGAATCCTATGACATAAATGCCTTTTTTAAGCAGTTCGTCGGCCATAACCTGAGACAATTTTGCGTCATAAAGCATCACCGGAACAATTGCAGAGTCGCCATCGATGATGTCGAAACCTGCTTTTTTCATGCCTTCTTTAAAGTAATTTGTATTCCACTCCAGTTTATCTCTAAGGCTGGTGTCTTTTTTAAGAAGTTCAAATACTTTTAACGATGCCCCTACAATTGACGGTGCAAGTGAGTTTGAGAAAAGATATGGTCTTGAACGTTGTCTTAATATTTCTATTACTTCTTTTTTAGCCGTAGTATAGCCACCCATAGCGCCACCTAATGCTTTTCCAAAAGTACCTGTAATAATATCTACCCTTCCCATTACACCTTTGGCTTCAAGTGTGCCTTTTCCGGTAGCACCTATAAAACCGGCAGCATGGCATTCGTCCACCATAACCATTGCGTCATATTTATCGGCAAGGTCACATATTTTGTCAAGCGGAGCCACAAGTCCATCCATAGAGAAAACACCATCAGTAACGATAAGTTTAAAACGGCGCCCTTCTTCGGTTGCTTTTATAAGCTGCTCCTCAAGTTCTGCCATGTTATTGTTAGTGTAACGGTAACGTGCCGCTTTACAAAGACGTACACCATCTATAATAGAGGCGTGGTTCAGGCTGTCAGATATAATACAGTCTTCTTCGCCAAGCAGCGGTTCAAATACACCACCGTTTGCATCAAATGCAGCAGCATATAATATAGTGTCTTCGGTACCATAAAAATCGGCAACCGCTTTTTCAAGTTCTTTGTGTATATCTTGGGTTCCGCAAATAAAGCGTACAGAGGACATGCCAAATCCATGTGAATCAAGTGCATCTTTAGCAGCCTGTATTACTTCAGGGTGCGATGACAGGCCCAGGTAGTTGTTTGCGCAAAAGTTAAGCACTTTTTGTCCTGAATCTAATGTTATCTCTGCACCTTGAGGCGAAGCAATAATGCGTTCTTTTTTATAAAGACCGTTTTCTTTTATCGACTCAAGTTCGGCATTTAGGTGTTCTTTAATCTTTCCGTACATTTTATGATTGTATTTTATATTATTGTTTTCGCATTAAAATCACGCCAAATTTACCACATTTATAGTATCTCCTATATATACGAGTGTTTTTTTAATGACTTGCAGGCCCATTTCTTCTAACGCCAGTTGATAAGACGCAAGCTGTGTAGCATATTTTTGTTGATGGGCTCCCGTTTTATAATCCAGCAGCAGGGCAGTAGTTCCTTTTATAGCTACTCTGTCGGGTTTTATGGTTTGCACTTCATGTCGAATGATGCTCTGCTCATTATATATAATGTTGTCTTCGGCAAAAAAGACCTGAAGTTCCGGGTGGTAAATAATGTCTTTTAATGTTTTTTCTACCTCTGCCTGCTGGCTTCTTACAATAAGGCCGTCTTCAACGGCACGCACCATTGCCAGCGGAATATCATGAACTGTTTTTATAAAAGATAATATCTCGTGCATTACATTACCAAATTCTATAGCCTTTAATCGGTTGGTGCCCCACATAAGCGATTCGCGCTGGGCGATCTTAACACCACGCGGACTAAAACGTTCTCCTACAACAGCGATAGATTTTTGCTGCTCCATGAATTCTTCCTCAGGCGAAATACGTTTGGCATCTCCAAACTCATAGTAAGTTTTGAATTTGTCAAACACCTGTTTTTGTATAAGGTATTTTATAAAGTACGATGACATATTGTTTGTCAGTTCGCCCCTGCTTGTAAAATTGCGGTTCGATATTATATAGAGTTGTTCTTCGGCACGGGTTAAGGCTACATATAATATGTTGATGTTATCGAGCAGTTCTTCCTGCGATTTTATAAAATACAGTTCCGATGCTTTCTCGCCATATTGTGCTACATCCTTATTGCTATCTACCAGTGCTTTTTGAAATTCAAAAGTTACATCGTCCAGTTCCAGCCACATTTTGCTGCGTGGCGTACGGCTGTAGTCTTCTTCGGCAAACGGAAAAATAACCACAGGGAATTCGAGACCTTTAGATTTATGGATGGTCATGATACGCACAGCATCATTTCCTTCGGGGGATGGTATGCTGAATCGCGAACCGTTATTGTCCCAATATTCAAGAAAATCAGCAATGCCTGATTGTGTACGCATATCGCGTTCTAAAACCAGGTCAAGAAAATACTGAACATAACTCTGGTTGCTTTTCTCCTTAATAAAGGCATCTATTATAGTTTCTACAGCTTCATATAAGGAACGCTTGCGGCAATTTTTAAACGAAATAGCGATATTGTGCAGTTGCAGCCAGTTTTCGAGATGCGTTTCGGTAGGCTGGGCCATACCTTCGGCAATAAAGTCATGAATAGCAATGCTTTTTTGAGTAGTAGCGGCAAAATATAAAAAGTGCGCTTTGGCTTCTATGTTTTCATTGCTTTTAAGGTAGCGCAGCAGGTTGATAATAAGCTTAACCTCGGTAGCATTTTCTATAAGCAGTGTTTCAGATGATAATATAGGCACACCCTGCTCGGTAAGGTAATTGGCTAAAAGTACTCCGGGAGTTCGCTTTCGCGTAAGCAACACGATATCCCTGTAGGCAAAACCATTGGCCATAGCCTTATGAATTGCTGCAAGTGTTGCTTCAAGATATAGAGTGTCTTTATCGGTTTCTTCTTCGGCGTTGGTGTCAATTTCCGGAAGGAACGAAATGTTTACATAACCACCTGTTTTGCTATTGGTATCCTGATTGCTCGCCATATACATATTGCGGTAATCTTCATTTTCAAACTCGCCCGAAAGCACATTGAAGAACTCATTGTTAAAGTCGATAACCTGAGAATAACTCCTAAAGTTGGTGCCAAGATTCAGGATTTCCTTATCAGGGTTAGAAAACGGATTGTGATCTTTACCCAGTTCGATAAACTGTTCGGCCTTACCTCCACGCCAGCGATAAATAGATTGCTTCGGATCGCCCACAAGCATTAATGTACCCTGAATTCCTGAAAGGTCTTCCGAGGAAAGGGCATTATCTATAAGCGGAATAAGATTATTCCACTGCATTTGCGAGGTATCCTGAAATTCATCTATAAAGAAGTGGCGGTATCGTTCGCCAAGCCTTTCATATATAAAAGGAGCGGGTTGGTTTTGGATCTCTTTATGAATAATGGCGTTGAACTCTGATATTGAGAGTACATTTTGTTCTTTCTGTATGCGTTCGAGTTCCTGACCAATAGAGTTAAGAAGCGATAGTGGCGTTATGTTTTTAAGAAATGCCTGGTAAAAGTTGCGCTTCTCATAGTTTTTATAGGCTTTTAACAGAAGTGCCAGTATTTCCGGCAATATGCTTTCTATAACATCCTTATCTTTTGCTGTTTTGTTGATGCGAACATCGTCAAACTCATAATATTTTTTATGGGTGTTGTTTAATGCGTTATCGCGGATATACCCAATATGGTTAGGAAAATGCCCTGCCGAAAACGACTTTAGGTCGATGCCACGACTTTCCATAAAGGCAAACGTTTCATTGGCAATAGCCACACTGTTGGCCTCAAGCTCTGCAACAGATTGTTTTAGTTTCTCTTTAATAAAAAGGAACTCTTCAATACTCTTGTCTTTAAACTGATGCAGCTCATTACGGTTGTTTTCATCTATAAGAAGTTTTCCGGTTTCAAAAAGTTCATACGTTACGTCCCAGCTTTTGTCGTTGTCGGTTTTATCGAGCGAAAAATCTACAAGAAGGGAAGTGAGTACTTCATTTTCTCCTGCTTTGGCAATAATGGCATCTACGGCTTCCTGTAAAAGGCTGTCGGTTTCCAAAGAAACGTCAAACGATACAGGCAGGTTAAGGTCGTGGGCAAATGCCCGTATCACCTTATGGGTAAATTTATCGATGGTAGAAATATCAAACGCAGCGTAGTTGTGAATGATGTTTTTTATAATAGCTCTCGATTTGTCTTTTATCGTAGCGATTGAAAGTCCGGTTTCCTGACCCAATACTTTCATTAGTGCCAACGTCCCTTCTCCCGGATCATCTTTAGAAAACGCCGAAAGATTCATAATAATACGCCCTTTCATTTCCTGCACCGCTTTGTTGGTAAAGGTTATGGCGAGGATTTTTTTATAGGCATCATCGGTAGTGCTCTGCAAAAGTATGCGCAGGTATTCCTTTACCAGTGTATAGGTTTTCCCTGAACCGGCTGACGCGTTGTATATAGAAAAAGCAGTTTTATGCACTTATAATGAATGTATTAAAATTTAAAGTAAGAAATTATAACAAAATCTTATTTATTGTAAACCTTAAAATCTGTAAATTTGGATTTAAAATTAATATTAATCTTTTAAATTACGGATATTATGGCCTTTGAATTACCAAAACTTCCTTATGCATATGACGCCCTGGAACCATACATTGATGCCAGGACTATGGAAATACACCATACAAAGCATCATAATGCATACACAACAAACCTAAATGCTGCCATTGCAGGAACAGATCTTGAAGGCAAAACTATAGAAAACATTCTTATTAACCTTGACCCGTCTAACGCTGCTGTTAGAAATAACGGTGGAGGTTACTATAACCATAATCTTTTCTGGACTATACTTTCTCCAAAAGGAGGAGGCGAGCCTACAGGAGAACTTGAAGAAGCTATCGACAAAGCTTTTGGTTCTTTTGCAGAATTTAAGGCAAAATTTGCTAAAGCTGCTGCTACACAATTTGGTTCAGGATGGGCCTGGCTTTGTGTACAAAAAGGTGGTAAACTTGATATTTGCGCTACACCTAATCAGGACAACCCACTAATGCCGGAAGTTGGATGCGAGGGTACTCCAATTCTTGGCCTTGACGTTTGGGAGCATGCTTACTACCTAAACTACCAAAACAGAAGACCTGATTATATTGAGGCTTTCTTTAGCGTAGTTAACTGGGAAGAAGTTGCAAGACGTTACGCTCTTGAAAAATAAGATGTAATTTTTTGATTATACAGGAACGGGTACCAACAGGTCCCCGTTTTTTTTATGGTCTTTTGTCATTTCGACCGAAGCGCAGCGTAGTAGAGAAATCTTTAATCATTCCAAGGATTGAACCCCGCTAAAGCTGGGCAAGCTGCGGATGCCACAGATTTGAGCGGATTTTCGCAGATTTTGACTTGTATAGACGTAACATTGTGTTTGATTATTATGATCTGTCATTCTGAGCGAAGTGCAACAGAGTCGAAGAATCTCTTTAATTGGATAGATCCTTCCTTTAGTTGGTCAGGATGACAACGATACCTTCATTTTAAGTCGAAAAGATCGAACGCGGATGACGCAGATTTCGGCAGATTTCGCAGATTGTAAAATGAAAAAATTTGTGGAATTAGTGGCAAACACCTAACACCCCTTAAAAAACGCAAGCGTCTCTTTTAAGAGTTCATCGCGGTTTTCTATGTGGCTCATGTGGCCGTAAGGGTAAGTGACTAATTTAACTTCGGTACCTTCAATCTGATCTACGTGTTCTTCATAAATGAGGCTTTGGTCGTGTTTGCCAAGTACCAGCATAATAGGGTAGGGCGAAAAATGAAGTATCACCTCGCGGTCATTGCGCACTTTCATACCCTCTAATGCAGCAACAATGCCCTGAAGCGGTGTTTTTACAGCCTGCTCACGCAATGCCTCTATCTCGTCGGCAAGGCGTTCTCGGTTTTCTTCACTAAAAAGGTTGGCAATACTCATCCGAACGAAAGCAGTATAGTTTTGTTTTACAGCTTTGATGGCACGGTCTCGGTTGGCTTTACGCTCGTCGCTATCGGCTCGTGAGGTAGAATTTTGTAACACAATACCTTTTATCATGTCAGGATATAATTCGGCGAATGCCAATGCTACATAACCACCCATAGAGTGGCCCATAAAGATGGCTTTACGAATGCGGACTTCCTGTAATACGGCATATACGGCATCGGCCATATCTTCCATAGTGTGAACATAGCCCAGGCATTCGGTTTCGCCATGACCTAAAAGATCTATAGTAATAACCCTGTATTTTTTAGCGTACTCGGCTACAAAAAAATCCCACATAGTACTGTTTTCCAGAAATCCATGCAGGAGTACTATAGCGGTGCCTTTTCCGGTGTCGGAATAAGCGATGTTGATGTTTTTGTAGAGTACGTTTTTCATGATTTGTCCGATGTCGGCAGTCTGAAGTCTGATGTGGTGCAAAAATACTTCATTCATCCGAATTAGAATGCCAACAAAAACAAAAAACGGCTCACAATTGTAAGCCGTTTTTTAATTATAAGGTTAACACACCCCTAGCCCCTCTCAAGAGGGGAGCTCCACTCAAACGTATTTATTGGGAATGATTAAGCACTGTAAACTAATTACGCGTTCATTAAACTTTCAATTTCTTCTGCTTCAATAGGAATATTGCGCATCAGGTTGAAAGGCTCGCCGGTTGCCTGGATAACTACATCATCTTCAAGGCGGATACCAAAACCTTCAGCAGGAATATAAATACCCGGCTCTACAGTGAATACCATATTGGCTTTCATTGGTTCAACCAGCAACCCGTAATCGTGAGTATCAAGGCCTAAGTGGTGCGATGTACCATGCATAAAATACTTTTTGTATGCCGGCCAGTCAGGGTTTTCGTTCTGAACATCGGCTTTGTCAATAAGCCCAAGGCCAAGAAGTTCTGAAGTCATTATTTTACCAACTTCAACGTGGTATTGTTTCCAAAGCGTACCCGGAACAAGCATTTTTGTAGCTTCGTTCTTTACGCGAAGTACCGCATTGTAAACTGCTTTTTGCCTTTCGGTATAACGTCCGTTAACCGGAATAGTACGGCTAAGGTCGCTTGAGTAATTTGCATATTCTGCAGCAATGTCAAACAGGATAAGATCACCGTCTTTACATTGCTGGTTGTTTTCTACATAGTGCAATACGTTAGCATTATTACCTGAAGCAATAATAGGTCCATAAGCGAAGCCTTTAGAACGGTTGCGCACGAACTCATGAAGCAATTCTGCCTCAATTTCATACTCCATAACACCCGGTTTTGTAAAACCAAGAATACGACGGAAGCCTTTTTCGGTTATATCACAGGCTTTTTGCATCAGGTCAAGCTCTTCGCTTTCTTTTATAGAACGAAGTCTTTGCAGGATCGGGTTACTTTTAGCAACCTGGTGTGCAGGATATTTCTCTTTCCACCATTTAATGAAACGATCTTCGCGCGTTTGCGTTTGTACCGACGAACGGTAATGCTCGTTCGTATTGATATATATAGTATCAGTATAAGTCATAACTTCGAAAAGTATCTTCTCGAAATCCTGAAGCCATTGGATATTTTTAATGCCCGAAACTTCGGTAGCACGTTCTTTAGTCAGTTTTTCACCTTCCCAGATAGCAATGTGCTCGTTAGTTTCGCGAACAAAAAGTATTTCGCGCAGGTGTTCATAAGGAGCATCCGGACAAAGTAATAATATGGTTTCTTCCTGATCGGCGCCACTCAGGTAAAATATATCGCGGTGCTGCTGAAAAGGCATAGTGCTGTCGGCACTTATAGGGTAAATGTCGTTAGAGTTGAATACCGCAACGCTTTTAGGTTTCATTTCTGCCATAAATTTTTTACGGTTCTTGATGAAAAGGTTACGGTCTATCTGATGGTATTTCATGATATAAAGTTTTAATCCGGATACCAAAAGTACTAAGATTATCGCGAAGTAGACTCTTAAAATTTGTGATGCGGAGAAAAAGGGCGCTATTCTCCGCAAAATTTGCGGAGAATAGTTTTATAGAAAAGGTTCTTTATATTTACTAAAAATTCAATTTAATCATGAATGTTTTACAAGATGTAGCTGATGTGTTCTCTGGTTTTCACGATGGTGTAATAACTGGTTTTGAAGGCGATTATGAAAAGTTGATACTGATAATGGAGTGTCAGTATATAGCTGAAAAAGTTAATCCCAATTATGAGCGCTTTTATATTGAGCTATTAAGTGTTGAAAAGCTGGAATTTGATACGTGGCGCAGTACTGAAAAACATCCTGAAAAAATATTAAGTGATTTAAGGCAAATCTTTCAAACTGAATTAGAGATTATGACGGGAAAAGTTGACGACGACCATGTCTTTATACTGTGTCGTGTTGATGATATTGATTATGGTTATACAGGAGGAATTATCAGAATGAATTGTAATGGCATAAAAATTCATGATCAAGGAGGCGATGAATTGTCTCTGGGATCCTTTCACGAAATAGTTAGCGGCTATTGGGAATCTGCCAGGAATAGAAGAAATGGGTGATTAACTACTCCACCCACTTATAATACCTCGCCCCCATTAAATTCGGGATTTCTTTTTCTATCCTGTCCAGAGCCCACTCGCCGGACGGCGCTAAAAGACTATACCGCTGTTCTTTTTTGTGTAGTTTAAGGTAGGTGTCAAAACCTATTTCCTGACTTTCGCTAAGGGTTTCAAATAGCTGTGCGTCTTGTGCGGCTGTTTTCCATCCTTCCTGAATTGTGCCTTCAAAAACTTTCGATTTCGATCCGCTTCCATAAGCTAAGAAACCGAATTTTTTTCCTGTAAGGTTTGCATCTTCTTTTGCAAAATGGCTTAGCGCCGACAATAATCCCATAAATACAGACCCTGTATACAGGTTGCCAATTAATGAGGATGCCGGTTCGGCGGGCTGTAATTTGTTATTTATAAACGAACGATACTCTTCCGATTTTGCTATTTCCTTTAATTTTAATTGATAATCGGCAGGTTTTTCATTACCTGTAAGCAGGGAATGGTCAGCATCCAACGCGAATATTTCAGAGAACATTCTGCGTCCCTGGTAGGCATAGGGAAGGTGCATAATGATGCTTTCCCATGTATTATATAATGAACCTGAAGTATTTGTTGTTTCTTTAAATCGGTAATAGGCTTCGCGTGTACGATCGGTATAACACTGGTTAGAGTATTGTCCGTCAAACACGGGTTGATCTTTGTGTATCTCTATTTCGGCTTCCAGATTCCCAAACCACGGCTCGTTTTCCTCATGGTTGGTTATATTCCATTTTGATAAAGTACGGTAGGGCTTAAAGAAATCAAAAACACCTTTAGTGCTCACAGTCCACTCATTACCAATGGCTATAATACGCGGATCGGCTTTTATAAGCATGGCAAGCGCCCCTGCACCCTGAGTGTATTCCCCGGTAGATTCCAGATCATACTTAGCGATGTCTGTAGTAACTACAATTGCTTTTTTGGTTGGATTAAGCCTGATAAAATCAAGGCAGTTGTGCAGTGCATCTACACCGCCTATACAGGCAAAAGTAAAATCTACTGTGTCGCAATTGCTAAAAGTATCTTCACCAAACTGTTGTTCCATGAGAGTAGTTAAAAA
>Ga0265780_10006797_pt1 | contig 14145 bp, 18 predicted proteins | sample P1T30metagenome_FD_192432 | JGI IMG/M metagenome (GOLD analysis project Ga0265780, IMG submission 192432) | Plant litter microbial communities from East Loma Ridge, Irvine, California - P1 T30 | ecosystem: Environmental > Terrestrial > Plant litter > Unclassified | place: USA: California... | reverse complement strand
ATGGTTGAGAGTTGATGTCATAACCATCGATAAGTATCCCTTATCGAGGGTGATTGATTTCAAGCCGCAAATCAGAAAGAATCCGGTAAATCCACGGCTGCTCGGCCGTCGGAACCGTCGATCCGGAGGTTTTCTATGGCCATGCCGCCCCGTTCAAAAACCGCCGTCGATCGCCGGGCCGACGAGCTCGACACCATCGCCAGCGTGCTGCCGATCGACCGCCGCGACGAACTGGCTGAATTGCTCACCGACCAGGACATCGAAACGCTGCGCCACCTGGTCAACGAAGGCATGGGCGAAAACACCCTGCGCGCGCTCACCTCCGACCTTGCCTATCTGCAAGCCTGGTCGCTGGCCGCAACCGGTGCATCCCTCCCCTGGCCGGCACCCGAAGCCTTGGCTCTGAAATTCGTCGCCCACCATCTCTGGCAGCCTGATCAGCGCGACATCGACCCCCAACACGGAATGCCGGCCGATGTCGAGCAGAGCCTGCGCGAACAACGGTTTCTCAGATCGCTAGGGCCGCACGCGCCCGATACGGTGCGCCGGCGGCTTGCCAGCTGGTCGACGCTGACGAAATGGCGCGGGCTGACCGGTGTCTTCTCCTCCCCTTCGCTGAAGTCCGCGATCCGTCTTGCTGTCCGCGCGACACCGCGGCCAAGGAAACGCAAAAGCGCCAAGGCGGTGACCGCCGACGTCTTGGCAAAAATGCTCGCGACCTGCAGCACCGACAACCTTCGTGATATCCGCGACCGGGCAATCCTGATGGTGGCTTTTGCCTCGGGCGGACGGCGTCGCAGTGAGATTGCCGGTCTGCGCAGGGATCAGCTCACGGTCGAGGCGCCAATCACCGTCGAGGGGGCCCCTCCCCTCCCCTCTCTCGCCATTCACCTCGGCCGCACCAAGACGTCTGGTTCCGATCACGACGAAGCCGTTTATCTGACTGGTTGGCCGGTGGACGCGCTCAACGCCTGGCTTGCGGCTGGAAGAATCGAAAGCGGGAGCATTTTTCGCAAGATCGATCGCTGGGGGAATGTTTCGAAGCGCGCGCTGGAGCCGAGTGCAGTCAACCAGATCGTCAAACAGCGGGCGGCGCTGGCTGGACTGGAGCCTGGGGAGTTTTCGGCGCACGGGCTGCGGTCGGGTTATCTCACGGAGGCTGCCAATCGTGGCGTTCCCTTGCCAGAAGCAATGGAGCAGTCCCGACATAGATCGGTCCAGCAGGCCTCCAGTTATTACAACCACGCAAGCAGGCGAACAGGACGGGCTGCCCGCCTTTTGCTGTAACTGATTATTCCATAGTGAGACGCGGCCATTGAGGGCACGGAGCATAGCCCTCCCAATTACGCTGTTTGTCACCCCGCCTGATTTTAGTCTCGATGGTCCGAGAACCAACTGCCTTTAAGCGGAGGTCTCTTAGAGATCCTTAGCGCCCGCCGAAAGCGGGAGGATGAATGACCGCCTCGCGAGCCAACGCCTTCCGCCAAGCCGTCTCGCTGATAAGCGTTCCATTAGGTGTCTGCGCCATTGGACCTCGCAGGCGAAAATCCGGCTTGGCCACTATCAATCGCTACTGATCCCATCATGCTTGCGAACAAGGACAGTTGGAAGGCACGTCGAGCCGAGAAAAATGTGTCTGCTAAGGGTCGGTATCGTTCGATATAGCATCATAATTACTGGTATTTGATCTGCCGGTTTCAGGGATTTGAAAATCATCTCCAATAAGTGAGAGTTTGAGCCTCGGCACGGAGAGAGCGTTGCAAAATCGACGATTTCATTTGAGGCCGGTAGTCCTTGTCGTGATCGTCGGCTGCGGCGTCCTCCTTGCACTGCACAAGTTCCTCACATCGATTAACGATCTGGAAGAAGGAAAACCTGACGCTTTTCTCTCTTTCCCGATGACCGTGATCCTGCCGATTGCTGCCCTCGCCTATCTTGTGCGCATGCCAGCGACCCGAACATCGGAAGGCATCCTGATGCGGTTCGCGGCGATTGTTCTCATCCTGATGATCGTCGCTTTGCCAGCCGTCAGCCTTCATCTTGCCCTCGGCTTCCCGGTGGCCTTCCTCGTGGTCGAGATGTTCGAGACACGCGTTCCTGCGCCACTCCGTTCCACCGTAAAACAATGGATCGCTGTCGGATGAACATGCTGCTGCCGGAACCGACGATGTAGCTGCTGAGATGGATTTTCCTGCTCGCACCGCTTGCCCTACTGGTCATTCTAACCCGGTGGCTCCGCCCATCGTACCACCGCCAGCAAGTGGCGGCATTCTTCGCCTTTCTCTACGGATTGTCGGGGATTTTTGTGACACATACATTGGCGCAAAAGCTCGGCTGGTGGAGCTATGGGTGGAATGCCCTCATGCTGGACGACATTCCCGCAGACATCATTTTCGGTGGAGCGATCTTTTCGGCCCAGTGCTTTATCTTGCCTTCCCTCGCTCGAACCCTGTTCTTTTATGCACTGTATTCGCACTTATGCTGCACGGGGTTCTGTTCACCTCGCTCACCCCTCTGGTCACGGCCGGACCGAACTGGATGTTTGGCGTCGGCTTCGTCTTCGCCACGGCCCATGTTCCCTCCCTTTAACTGGCCCGCTGGACGGAGCGCGATATCCTTCTGCCGTTCCGCGCCGCCCTCCTTGCCGTTATGTATGCCAGCCTTCTCTTGGAGTTCTTCCCTCGCTGATCATGGCCGCATGGGAGGCGGTTGGACCATCACGGGGCTTCCGGCCTGGCGCTGGGCTGGTCTGTTCATCGGTCTTTCGATAAGCTCCGTCATCGGTCTGTCGGCCGTGCAGATGCTTGCGGTTCAAGGCCTTGGTACCGCGATATCACTCGACCCGACGCGGCGGCTGGTCACGACGGGGATCTACAGCTATATCCGGAACCCGATGCAGCTGTCGGCAGCGTTGTCCTGGGTCGTCCTCGGAGCGTTCCTCGACAACATATGGATCGCCGCGGCTGCCGTCATGGCCTGGATTTTCGCGGAAGGCATTGTGCGCTGGCACCACCGAAATGACCTGCAGCATCGGTTTCCCCAGTCCTAGGCGGACTATCGCAACGCCGTTCCGGAGTGGTTGCCACTCTGGCGCCCGCATTGCACCGCAACTGCAACGCTGCACCTCAATATGGACAGATTGGCTGACTGACTGACGGGCATGGCCATCGACCGGTTCGGGCCGACTGCGCTGCACGTCAACCGCGGTTCGGACTGTACCGTGTACGAAAACCCCAATGATCATACGCCCTACAGAGGGATCGCCGCGTTGTGCATGGCGTTGACGCACGGCAATTTCCTAACGGCCCTGATCGGCCATCTGCTGCTTCTGCCGACGTTGTCTATGCATGTGTTTTCGTTCAAGGCGATGCGGGCATGAGCATTTCAGTAAACAGTGCGAGGCGGCAGCGCGGATCGCTTCTGCTCGGACTTGATCACCTTATCCGAATCCGATCCGATCAGCTGTCATTCTACATGCATCTGAAGCAAACGCGGGGGGACGTCGTCAGGCTCAGACTTGGCCCCTACCGGATCCGGTATCTTTTCCACCCCGACGCCATCGAACCGGTGCTAACCAGGCAGGCCGGTGAATTCATCCGCTTCAGGCGGATGATTGATGTCCTGCGTCAATGGAACGGCGATAGCCTTCTGCTTGCGGAAGGACGACACTGGCGTGATCGTCGACGCAAGGTTCTTCCGGCCTTCCAGTCGCGGCGCCTGCCGGCTTACGGCGAACTTGTCGTGGCTGAAACGGCTCGGCTTCGCGACGGCATGGCGCACAAAGCCGATAGTGATGGCGCGGTCGTGTTTGATGTGGACCAGACGATGGCCCGATTGTCGCTCGACATTGCCATCCGCACGATGTTTGGCGCGGATAATCCGACGCACGGGCACCAGATCGAAGCGGCCGTTCAGGATCTGTCGGATGTCGCCTTTGCTGAGACGACGTCGTCGATCACGATCCCACGCTGGCTACCCCTGCCGATCGCGCGTCGCAAATATCGCGCCACGAAGGTCATGGAGGACTTCGTGACCGGTCTGGTGTCCGAGGCGCTGCAGCACCCAGACCGTGAGGGAGCCCGTCTTATTTCCAGCCTGATCGAACATCACGAAGGTCGCGCCGACGCGATCCGCGATGACGCCATGAGCCTGCTGATTGCCGGTCACGAGACGTCGGACGCGCTGCTGACTGGGCATTCGCAATGCTTGCCACCTTCCCGGCCTGGTTGGACCGGGCCGTTGACGAGGTCGATACGGTGCTTGGTCCCGAGCGGGCCAACGCATCCGACCTCGTTCGGCTGCCCACGATAATGGCAATACTCAACGAGACGCTGCGGCTTTTTCCGCCCGCCTATACGCTGTTTCTCCGTGAAGCCTTGCGCGATGTCGACATCCAGGGAAATCGGATCCGTCGCGGACACCTTTTTCAGGTCATTCCCTACATCACGCAACGCGATGAGCGCTTCTTCGAGAACGCCGAACGATTTGAGCCTGCCTGCTTCATGCGCGAGCCGGATTGGCCGCCCTGCGCCTACCTGCCCTTCGGCGCCGGACCGCGTGTCTGTATCGGACAGAATTTTGGCCTGATGGAAACGGGACTGGTGCTGGCGACCGTGCTGCAGCGCATGCTGCCAGAACAGTGCGACCAGTTGCCGAAACCGGTGGCTCGGTTCTCGCTCCGGCCTGCCGGGGGCCTCGTTTTAAGATGGCGAACGCGGCGCTGACCACGCGCCGTTGACGAACCTATGGCTTTGTCCGTGAGGCGGCACGAAACAGCGCGCAGTGACCGAACCAGCGGTAGCGATTGCGGGCGATGAATGCGTAGACGATGTCGCGAAGATAACAGGGAAAGATGGAGAGGATGCGAAGAGCGCGCCAGGGCATCGAGAGGTGCCCCATCAGGGCGATTCCGGCATCGGAGCGCACAAGTCCGCGATCGCCTTCGATCACCAGATAAGTTTCATCGAGATCATCAGCCGTCAGTCCGTGCCGCGCAGCCATCTGCGTTCCCTCGTCAGACCACGCGGAAACAAACCTCATCGTCTGATCGCGTTCGTGACGGAGGAGGAAGTGAACCCATGACGAGCAAACCACACAGTCCGTATCAAACACGACGATTGTCGATGATTTGTCATCGTTCCCATACACGTCCTTGCTCGCTCCAGTGGCTTGAATGTCTCGTCGTGCTCCGCCCCTCGGGCTGTTGGATACCGGTAAACTACAGCCTGCGAAGCGCACGTGAACATCCTATATCTTGCCTATCTGCAGGCCTAGTCGTTCCGCGACCAGCGCTTCCCTCCCCCTGGCCTGCACCAGAAGCCAAGGCTCTGAAAGTCTTCGCGAACCATCTGTGCAGACCGGAACAGCGCGACATCGATCCTCGCCACGGATGCCGGCTGGTTTGCGCGAGCAAGGCTAACCTCGATCTTCGGTACCACATGTGGCCAATACTGTGCGACGGCGGCTCGTCAGCTGGTCGATGCTGATGAAATAACGCGGGCTGTCGGGCATCTCTTTCTCCACTGCCCTGAAAACCACGATACGCCTAACCGCACGGTAGGCACCGCAACCGGGCAATTTTGATGGTAGCGTATGCGCCCGACGAGCGCTGTCCCGTGGATACGCTCGGTGGCTGGCTTGCGGTTGCCAAGATCGAAAGCGGGAGCAATTTTCTGAAGCTCGATGGCTTGGGCAATGTTTCGAAGCGGGCACTGGATCAGAGTACGGCCAATGCGATCGTCAAAACATAAAGCGGCGTAGGCTGGGCTGGAACACGGGAGTTTTATGCGCATGGATTAAGATCAGGGCTATCCGATGGTTCACAATTGCTGCGGAAGAACGCCGGACTGAACCGGACCAAATTTGACGGGAGCTCCAAGGTGAGAGACTGGAGCCGTTCCTTGTAAGTTCCGAAGCGAGTGCGTCGATTAAACGAGCCGACAATAGATTTCGCGCGTCTTGCACCTTCGCTCCGACAGCCTGTGGGTCGATGCGACTGTCCTAGACTAACGCACCGTCACCGACACCGACAGGCCATACGATGATAAGAATCCTCCGCTGAAGTAGGCCTCTGACAGACTGGTTCGCCTGCTGGTAGCTACTTTAATCACTCGTCTTCGCTACATTGTCCTTTATCAATAGAATCAATGCTTTGCGATGTTGTCAGCTGACGACATCGTTCGTTTTCTGAACGCCCTCAACCTTTGCGACCGCCGGATTATCTTAGGCCCGCATCTTGCCTCCTGAGTTTGCTTTCAGCAGCGCCATCAACATGGGACCAAGCGAAAACTCACCGCGACGGCTTCTCGATGTCAAATTACGTAGATATCCCCCGGCCGAATTGATGTGCCCCGCTCGCTCAAGTATCGCTGCCATTGCAACCGCGGCGTTTTCGGGTCCCATCGCCTCGCAAGCGTCCTGATAGGCCGACGCGGTCACACCCAAAGTCGAGCGGACAACCACCGCGGCCGACATAAGGTCCCTCCAATTTCGGACTTCGCCTCCCGGCCCATAGGACTCTATCTCGGGGCATGCCCGCATAACCAACCCAATTGGGAAAGCTTTTAAAGTTTCGGCCTGAAGGCTGCGATTTTGCACGGTCGTTTTGCCCAACTCCATTTCAGAGCTCGGTTCAAGTTCAGTTATAGATTCGGTATTTGAATTCTGTATGTGGTGACGGATACCGCTATCACTGGTGTCGGATTCTTGCGGAAAAACTTGGCATTGCAGTATGTTAAGAACGCCGTCACGCAAAAGCGACAGTTCGTCCAGGATTGCTTCAAAGTCCGTTTTCGATTTGGCTGTCCGTAGCCGCCCTACTGCCGCGACATACGCGGTCTCGATCGTCGCCCAGTCACCAGCCGCGCCGTCTTCAATCGCAGCAGTAATGAGCTTTCTGACATCCCTGCGGACGATAGTCGTGCGTTCTTTGACGAACTTTAGACGTCGGGCATCTTCGGCAACCTGTTGCGCCATGAGCGCGAATTCTTCCGACCTTGCAAGTAGGGGGCTAAGACTGAATCCATAAGCGGTCTCGACAGCACCGTCCCTTGCACGCCTCACGTAACGCTTGCCATTGGGGCTGTCGTTGCGATTGATCAACCCAGCATTTACCAGCACAGCTAAATTCTCTCTCAAGGTCGTGCCCGCGATACCGTTTGCTCGAGTGATCAACTGGGCATTAGACGGAAAGACGACGAGGTTTTCGCCGTGGTTCAGTTCCGTTTCGGGAAAAAATGACAGGAGAGCGTTGAGTACGGCAAGCGCACGATCGCGCAAACCAAGAAGCGCTCGCGCATCGCAAACGTCACGGTACACTTTCCACTTATCAGCAGACTTTCCATCCCGAATCTCAGATGTCTTGAATTGGGCTCTGACCAACGCAAGCGTCATAGGCCGCCGCCCGAAGGGCGTCGTTACACTTCCATTATGCATTTTTCTTCTACCTCTCGATCGGCAAAAGAAATCCGCTCACCAAAACGGTGCCAAGACTCTTGACTGTGATTCATGAAAATGCGATTCTCAGGCTGCTTAGACCAATGAGAGAGGCTTCCATGACGGCAACGTTTGGGGGCCTTTTTCTTTTGCGGTTTCTTCCTTTTCTAGCTCTCGGAGCCGGACGTGGTCTTCCGGAAGTTCTCGTAAAGATCGGGGATACGATCCATCACGAACTTGGCAAAAGCCTCGTCTCGATCTCTATCGATTTGGATCTTGCAGACCTTGCCTGTGACAGCGAGAGTCGCAATCTCTTCTCCATCTACAGACTTCGCGATTAGGGCCGTGGGTCTTACCGAGTTCGGCTTATCGACTGCCTTAACAGCACGAAGGACTGCAATGAAGCGATCATCTGAGGACTTGTGGCTGAACGACTTGTCATTCGTCGCTTTCCGCGCTTTGACATCCACGCCGTCGGCCTTCAGAATGTCAGCAAGCTCTTGCCACCGGGGGCGGCCAATTTTCGGAGCTCTGCCGATCGCTTCGGTCAACCAGCCGGGAACTGCTCGGCCGACGTTGATAAGCTTTGATGCCTCTTGGCGATCAACTGAAAGAGCCATCTGAATGAGCGTCCGGTCAAAGCCACCGTCTTCGAGTTTCAACGCAAATATTGAGCGCTCAATGAACGTAAGGTCTTCGCGCGCAGAGTTTTCGATGCCCTGCGCAACAACGAGGCGATCGTCTCCTAGCTCGCGTACATAAGCTTTGACCTTGATGCCAAGTTCATTGGCCGCACGCACACGACGATGGCCATAGGCAATCTGGTAGCGGCCTGTCTCGCTCGGATGGATACGAACGAGAATTGGTATCTCCTGCCCGTGCTCCCGGAACGAGGTCTTGAGCGCTTCCACAGCGGAAAGGTCCTGGTCCGCGAAACGATCGGCGAAAGGGGAGGGGTCGATAAGAGACGGATCGAGATCAATCGGAAGAGCGCCTTCCGCAACCCGCCGCTTGAGTTCCTCGTAATCTCTTTCCACTTCCGAGAAAGTGTCCTTCAGGGACCGCACCGCGCCGGATGCTACACGCTGCATCGGCTGGCGGGTCTCCGCCGTCGGCACGACGTCTGGCCCAGCGGCAAAGAGATTGCGAACTGACTGAGTTCGTTTGCTCATCTGTGGTCTCCCCGATCAAAACATCTCGCTTGTCGACGCAGCGGCATGGTGTCGTCAGCTGACAACAAGTTAAGCGGTTGATTTTCTTGTGGGTGAAGCATGTTTATCTGCCCCACACATCGTTAATTAGACCGACAGCTTCGTGGTTGACGGCATTGATTGATTCCATGGCGCGGTCGTAGGTCGACCGCCCGACTGCACCGCGCGACAACTCATAGAGCGATTGTTTGGTCAAGCCGGCATTGGCGATCGCAGTTGATTTCCAAGCTGCTGCAGCCATGACATCCGTCCCAAATACATCACGAAGGAGGCCGACGATTTCCTGTTCCGGGACGTCTCGCGGGTCATGGCGAGTAACCAGGAAGCGTAAGAAATCGTAATCGAGCTTGCCTCCAGCTTCCTCAATGACGGAGACAAGATCCGATGTCATGAGAAGGAACTGACTCATAGACGCTACGTCCACCATCTGCGGATGTACGGTGACAATCATGCTGGTAGCTGCGTTCAAAGCGCCCATGGTGAGGAAGCCCAGCTGGGGAGGGCAGTCAATAACAACGATGTCGTACCCGTCTTCGACTTGATTGATTGCGCTCGCGACACGTCTAAAGAACAGGTCCTCCGGCCGTCCGCGGTTCTGGAGCATGAAGCGCGGCGTTTGATGCTCGAACTCCATCAGTTCGAGATTGCCGGGGACGATGCTGATGCCCGTAAAGTAAGTCGAACGGATCACATCCTTCATCGGCACACGTTGGTCGTCGTATCTTATTGCGCCATAAATGGTGGCATTTTCAGCAACGTCGAACTCGGGTTGATACCCGAACATCGCGGAGAGCGAGGCCTGAGGATCCAGATCGATTGCGAGAACCCTGTAACCCTGCAGCGCTAAACCCTGTGCGAGATAAAGTGAGGTGGTCGTTTTGGCGGAGCCACCCTTGAAGTTCGCGACTGTGATGATTTGAAGTTTGTCACTTTCCCGACGGCGCGGCCAAAATCGCCCAGCTTCTTTCGGGCGCGCTTCAGCGAGGTATCGCCGCAACTCGTTGATCTGCTCAAGGGTATACGAGCGGCGCCCTCCGGTACCAATGTCGGGAGTGGGCCCGAGACCATCCAGCGACAGTTGGCGCAGGTACCCATCAGAAATTCCAACTATTTCGGCAACTTCACCAGAAGTGAATGAGCGAAGCGACTTTTGCGCTGTCGGTGGGAAAGCGCGTTCGCCAACCGCACGAAGTCGCGCAGATAGCGCCTCAGCACGCTGCGTGATATGTGCAGACGTTGCTGCTCTGTTTATGTGCCTGTCGATCACGTTCAATGTAGCCTCAAGTTCAAGACGGTTTGCAAGCGTCAGACGCGCGTATGCCGTCTCAAGATAGCGCACGATTCTAGCTGTGCTGCAAGAGAATTAGAGTTGACAAGAAGTTAACGTGTTTCCGTCGGATAAGCAGCTCAATTCAATTTATTAAATATAAATCAATGATTTCCATCCGTTCTCTCTTATTGACGCAGCAACGGCAAAATGCAGATTTGCACATGAGTATGCTCATCGCAGCTCCCCACACGCTCACTTATAAGAGCCGGACGAACGACTCGCTAGAATCACCTGAGGTGCAGATCTGCACATAGGCCCACGCTGAAGGAGATGATTTTTGTCCGCATGACCTTGTTCAAGCGGAGATCATCATGCGGATATTGACCGTCGCACCCGACCAATACGAGCGCTATCGCAACGACCTGAGACAGATGCACCGTCTTCGCGCGACGGTATTTGGCGGACGTCTCGGCTGGGACGTTTGCATCAGCGACGGAGAAGAGCGTGACTAGTACGACGATTGCAAGCCGAGTTATCTTCTGGCAATTGCCAACGATGGAAAGGTCGCAGGTTGCGTTCGTCTTCTTCCAGCTTCTGGCCCGACGATGCTGGAGCAGACCTTCCCCCAGCTTCTCGATACGGGTTCGCTTCGCCCTCATTCTGGGATGGTCGAGAGTTCGTGCTTCTGCGTCGATACCTCACTTGTCTCTCAGAGGGAGGCAAGCCAACTGAATCTTGCGACGCTCACCTTGTTCGCCGGGATCATCGAGTGGTCGATGGCGAATGGCTACAGCGAGATCGTCACGGCCTGCGATCTCCGCTTCGAGCGCATCCTGAAGCGAGCGGGGGGGCCGATGCAGCGTCTCGGCGAGGCGGCCACGATAGGCAACACCACCGCCATCGCCGGGAGCCTGCCCGCCGACCATGGCGGCTTTCAGGATGTTTCCCCACAGGGTTACCATTCGACCCCGCAGATCGATGGGTCGTTGCTTAGGAGCGCTGCGTGACCCAGCTCCGCTCCCATCCCCGCCTGGTCCGCAAACTACAGGACGCGCTTGGCGACTAACTGTGCATCGCCCTCGATGACGCCACCGTCGTCGAGATCATGCTCAATCCGGACGGCAGGTTGTTCATCGAGCGGCTGGGGCACGGCGTTGGGCCTGCCGGCGCAATGAGCTCTGCTGCAGCCGAAGTTGTCATCGGCAGTGTTGCGCATGCCCTGCAGTCGGAGGCTGGCGACGAACGACGGATCATCTCTGGCGAACTGCCGATTGGCGGACACCGCTTCGAGGGGCTGTTGCCACCGGTGGTCTCCGGACCAGCATTCACGATCCGCCGTCGTGCCTCCCGTCTCATTCCACTGACAGGGTATGTGAAGTCGAAGAGGATGACCGAAGCCCAGGCATCGGCAATTCGAAGCGCGATCGACGCCCGGATAAACATCGTCATCTCCGGGGGCACCGGGTCCGGAAAAACGACGCTTGCCAACGCCATCATCGCCGAGATCGTGGCGGCTGCCCCGGACGATCGAATGGTCATCCTCGAAGATACCGCCGAAATCCAATGCGCGGCCGAAAATGCCCTGTCGTTGCACGCCAGCGATACCATCGACATGGCGCGTCTGCTGAAGAGCACGATGCGCCTGCGTCCGGATCGCATCATCGTTGGCGAAATCCGCGACGGCGCGGCACTGACGCTGCTCAAGGCCTGGAATACCGGCCATCCCGGCGGCGTCACCACGATCCATTCCAACACGGCGATGTCAGCCTTGCGCCGGCTGGAGCAATTGACGGCGGAAGCCAGCCAGCAGCCGATGCAGGAGGTGATCGGCGAGGCCGTCGATCTCGTCGTCTCAATCGAGCGAACGGGGAAGGGGAGGCGGGTTCGCGAGGTGATCCACATCGAAGGATACCGCAACGGCCGCTACCAGACCGAACATTATGCCCAGATCGATGAGGACAGCCATGTCGCGTAAAATCTCCATTCTTCTCACCGGAGCAACGCTTGTCGCCATTTCTATCGGCTTTAGTGATTCCGCATTCGCTTCCTCGGGAGGCGGCGGTCTTCCCTGGGAATCGCCCCTGCAACAGATCCAGCAATCAATCACCGGACCTGTCGCCGGGTTCATTGCGCTGGCCGCGGTCGCCATCGCCGGCGCCACGCTGATCTTCGGAGGCGAGCTGAATGATTTCGCGAGACGGCTTTGCTATGTCGCGCTGGTCGGCGGGGTACTCCTCGGAGCCACCCAGATCGTCGCTCTCTTCGGTGCGACCGGAGCCTCCATCGGCGAGGGCCACGCGCAAGCCGAGCAAGGAACTCCCGATCCGAAGGCGACGCCGGCCACAGCGGGGGAGGGGTCTCATGGCTGACGCAGGATCCTCTTTGGCGCGCTCGCGTGTGCACAGGGCATTATCGCGTCCGAACCTGTTGATGGGCGCCGACCGCGAACTCGTGCTGCTGACGGCTCTGGCCGCCATCATCCTGATCTTCGTCGTCCTGACCTGGTATGCGGCATTGTTCGGCATCGCGATCTGGCTGGTCTCGGTCGCGGCGCTGCGCATGATGGCCAAATCGGATCCGCTGATGCGCCGGGTCTATCTCCGCCACATCTCCTACAAGACGTCTTATCGCGCGACGTCGTCGCCGTGGCGCAAGTTCTAGAGGGATTCTGATGGTTGCCCTCAAATCATTCCGCCATTCCGGACCGTCCTTTGCCGATCTCGTGCCCTATGCAGGCCTCGTCGATAATGGGGTCATCCTTCTGAAAGACGGCTCGCTTATGGCCGGTTGGTATTTTGCCGGGCCGGATAGCGAGAGCTCCACCGACGCCGAGCGCAACGAGGTGTCGCGGCTGGGCTCAGGATGGATGATCCAGGTCGAGGCTATCAGGGTGCCAACGGGCGATTACCCGACTGAGGCCGAATCTCATTTCCCGATCCGGTCACACGCGCCATCGACGATGAGCGACGAGTGCACTTTCAGAAGGAGAAGGGGCATTTCGAGAGCCAGCACGCTCTTATCCTGACCGTACGGCCGCCGGAGCCGCGGCGCTCCGGGTTGACGCGGTATATTTATTCGGATGCCGCAAGCTGCTCTGCTACGTACGCCGACAAGGCACTCGAAAGTTTCCTGACCACGATCCGGGACGTCGAGCAGTATCTTGCCAATGTCGTGTCGATCCGGCGGCTGATGACGCGGGAAACGCCGGAACATGGCGGCTACCATGTTCCGCGTTACGACGAGCTGTTCCAGTTCATTCGCTTCTGCGTGACCGGCGAGAACCATCCGGCGCGCCTGCCGGACATCCACATGTATCTCGACTGGCTGGTGACGGCCGAGTTGCAGCATGGTTTGACCCCAATGGTCGAGAACCCTTTTCTCGACGTGGTGGCGATCAACGGCCTGCCAGCCGAGAGCTGGCGGAAATCCACAATACGCTGGACCGGGTGCTGCTCACCTGTCGCTGGTCATCCCGGTCATCATCGTTGTCATGGTCAGCAGCAAGCTCCGCAGGCGTATATGCGTCCTTCTGCCTTGCGTTTCTTATCTCCGCGATTTCAACCATCCCGTCGCGTACTCGGATCGTGAGGAACAGAGGGCGAAAAGCAATAGACCCAGCACCTCACATCTCCTGTGTCGAAGCCTCATCTGAGGCGTGGTGAACAGCTAATTGTTTCCGTGGTGGGATCACCGAATGCATTTTATAGCTTCCGCCATATTGTGCCCGAAGCCCTCATTGACGGGCTGTTTGTCCGCTTGGAATCTCCGATTAAGATATCGCTCGATGGCCTGCTCAAAATTACGATTGTACGTGAACGTTTGTTTGCCAAGCTGTATTGATTTTGCTTTTTCAAAAGGTACAGCCCTTGAAAGAAATTCCCACATCAGTGCATATCGATTTTTTTTTGGCCCATCAATAAGAGGAAACCCCTGAGGGCATTGAATCTTTAGCAGAACGAACAAAGGTTTATGCCAATGGATGTGAAATTTTGGTTGTTTGACAATCCAGGGAAGCACGTGCTCCACTTCTTGGACATTTATTAGCGGTACTACTTTTGATGTTGATGCAGCAGTATCCCCATTCATTTTCTTCCCTTCCAAATGCCGCGACTGTACCACTTCAGCTTCAGTATATTCTCCTGTTAATCCTTCCGCGTCGAGCTGCCCAAGATTTCATGGGGCAAGACCGTCACCTGCCGATTTAGAAAACTCCGCCGTAATCTCTTGAGC
>Ga0265780_10006796_pt1 | contig 14145 bp, 11 predicted proteins | sample P1T30metagenome_FD_192432 | JGI IMG/M metagenome (GOLD analysis project Ga0265780, IMG submission 192432) | Plant litter microbial communities from East Loma Ridge, Irvine, California - P1 T30 | ecosystem: Environmental > Terrestrial > Plant litter > Unclassified | place: USA: California... | reverse complement strand
TGCAGAACCGCGTGCCGAAGATCGACAACACGATGGAAGCATTGGGCTGGAAACCTGAGTACGCAATGCGCGATGCACTGGTCAAGATTTTTGAATCGTACAAAGACAAGCTGGGTGAGGCGAAGCAGCTCAATAACTGAGCGCACTTTTGATCATGCCGCCGTCCTGTGCGGCATTGAATGGCCCGGTGCAGTTTGCCGGGCCATTTCGTTTTTCAGCCTAATGACTTACTGCTGGATTCGTGTACTGGTGCACGGAAGCTGTCGGTTTCAGATGTGTCATTCCGATGAGTTGAGGCGCCCACCGCTTCAAGGCAAAATAGAAAGGCAGACACAGCAGGATTTCAACCAGTGCGACCAGCAACGCACCGCCTAGATCAGAATGCGTGAGCCGAAAACCATACCATTTTATTGTTGGCATAATCCGATACGGTAGCAGTGGCCATAAAGTGTGTAATGGGAAGATGGCAATTGACGCCTGGCCAAGTGCTGCTGTCCACGAAAATTTGCTCAGGGTGGCGGAAAGCGCGATAGCAGCGTAGATGCCGGCAAATGCACCAGCGTAAAAAACCCAGGCATTGCCGAACGCGCGGCCGTTCATGTCCACCCTGCCATTGATCAAAGCGGCGGCCAGCACCAGAGCGACCGAAAGGAGAAGCCATAAGACGCTGGCGGGTCCTTTCGAAAGCGGTGAGGAGGGCGACATGGATAGATACGTTCGGCTGATGACGAAGCCCGCGCAGTAGAAAAGCAAGCTCACTAACGCAACGTCAAAATTCCACAGCATGCTGCGAAAGTGCGTGAAGACTATCACGTGCGCAAACAGTGCGATCAGGCACGACGCGACCATCGTCATGGTCGGCCCATTTGAGAATGCCGTAATGGACCCGAACAGGAGACGGACTGAGAAGAGGCAGGTAAAAAACCAAAGCGGAGCATCGTATGACATTTTTTGTTCGAGACCCGCGACGCCGTATGCCATCTGTCCTGCTAAATTCCCCCAGCTTGCAACGGAGAGCAAATTACCGTTCACCATTTGCCACAAAAAAATCGATACGACACTGAAAAAGAAGTAAGGCACTGCAAGGCTTTTCAGGCTTTTGAAAAATTTTCTCGAAAAACCTTCAGGCCAGGCCCGTGCCGTAAGTCCCGAAAGGAAAAAAACAACGGCATATGAAATGTCCATATGAGCGTGGCGACAAAGTTTTTATCCGGTAGCGCGTGGCCGAGCACTACCAGGAAAATGCCCAATCCCTTGGCACTGTCAATCCACTCAATTCGTTGATTCATTAAAATTCCGGGGAAGGCACAACTCATTAACGAACAGCGCGCAACACCGCGCATACCGCCGCTGTATGCCGTTCAATTGAATATGCGCGGGCTTTGATTGCGGCGTTGGCGCCAAGCGTTGCCCGCACATCAGGATGGTCAAGCAGGTTGAGCACGGCGTCTGCCAGCAATGAAGGGTTGCGTGGCGCGATCAGCACGCCATCCACGCCGTCGGCGATCACATCGAGCGGGCCGCCCTCATTCGATGCGATGACGGACTTGCCAAGCGCCATGCCTTCCAGGAACGTTCGTCCAAACGGTTCGGGTGTCGTGGAAGTATGCAGCACGATATCGCTGAGGGCGAGAATGCCGGCAACGTCATCGCGCGCGCCCAGCAGCCTGACGCGCCCATGCAGGGCAGGCTCGGCAGCCCGGGCGGCAATGGTGGCGGCGAAACTGGCATCGCGGCCGTAGGCGCCACCCACCAGCAGCAGGTGCGCGCGGGGATAACGGGCGAGGATCAGGGGCGCCGCGTCGAGCAGCACATCCTGTCCCTTCCAGTCGACCAGTCCACCAACGAGGGTAATGACTGGTTCATCATCGCCAATGCCGAGTTCCGCGCGCAGCTGCGGATCGGGCGCGCGCGGATGAAACGCATGCAGGTCCAGTCCCTCGGCAATGACCGTGCATTTTTCAGCCGGCAGCCCCAGCGCCAGCAGTTCGCGGCGCACGGCGCTCGACACCGGCATGCCGTGTTGCAGCATCCCCAGCACCCAGCGGTTCCCGCGTGTATCGGTATTGAAGCCGCGCGCATGCAGCACGGTGGGCAAGCCGGCAATCCGGGCCGCGATGGCCGCGGCAAGGTTGCAGCTGGCGTCGTTGTTCAGGTAGACCAGGTCGATGCGGTCGCGCTTGAACGCAAGGTAGTAGCGCAGCGCGGTGGGCAGGACATTGCACGCGTTGTCGATCGACGACGCAAACGGAACCTTTTGGCGGCGCAACCACTGCTGGCTCAGCAGCGAAATGGGTGGCAGCCAGCGCCATGTGCCGAACCGCGCCAGTTGCGGATACGGAGCACTACCAATGCCGGTGTAGATATGCGGCCGGAACTCGGGCGGTAATTTTTCCAGCATCGCCTCGAGCGACATGACAGCGCCGCCGTAGCCCGCGCCGTTTTCGCAAAAGGCGACATTGCAGGGACGCGCTGCCATCACTGGCCTCCCGCAAGCCAGCGCAGCAGGCGCATCGAGAAGCGCAGCGGCGTGGTGTCCCACGGCCGGCGGCGCGGATATTCAAACCGGGAATTGGCCGCCGTCGCGGCGCAGCCAACCGTGGTGAACGCGGCATCGTAACCGGCGTCAGCCACCATGGCGGCATGGCGCGCATCGAAGTCGGTCCCGGGCCTGCCGTTCGGGTAAGCGAACAGGCGCACCGGCTGGCCGATCATGCTTTCGAGATGCGTTTTGTTATCGACAATTTCGCGCCGGGCCATCGTGTCATCGAGCCGCGTGAGAATTGGATGGTTGACCGTGTGTCCGCCGATTTCGATGTTGTTGCGCATCAGCGTACGCAGCATGTCACCGGTCAGCATCAGGTCCTGGCGCAAATTAACGCCTGCCAGGTTTTGCAGGTAATCCGTGAAGCGCGTGCGTTCGGCCAGGGGCATGTACTTGCACAATTCCGTCAGGGCGCCGGCCGTCTGCTTGCGTTCGGCGGGACCGGCCATGGGAAAGGTGCCCAAGCCCAGCGTGCTCAGGTCGAGTGGCGTCGCAGGCAAGCGGCGCACCGCCTCGAGAATCATGTCGTTCCACATGCTGCCGTCGTCATGCATGTGGCCAGTTGTGACGAACACCGTCGCTGGCAGGCCATGCTTGACCAGGATCGGCATCGCCAGGTCGTGGATGGAACGGTAGCCGTCATCAAAGCTGATGGCAACCGAGCGTGGCGGCATGCGTCCGGTCGTCAGCAAGTGCGTTGCCTCGTGCAAGGGCAACACATTAAAGCATTGCTTGAGCAGCTGCATTTGCCAGTCGAAGGCTGCGACATCCGGCTCGCTGTCCAGGAAAGGGTCGGGTACGGACAGGATGCGATGGTAATTGAGCACGCACAGGCGGCCCGCGCCTGCCTTGCCTGGTGCAATGGCATTACCGGCTGCACGGATGAAACTGGCAGATATCTCAGGCAAAACCTTGGCCATCAATTTTCTCTTTACCTATCAGTAGCTTGTTAGAAGCTGATTGCGCCGTCAGCGATGTCAGCCGTTCAGGCTGACGCGCAGGAACGCCTCGAACATCATCACCGACCACAGCGATGCGCTGTAATCGTTCGCGCCCGATTCATGCTGGTCGACCATGTGGCGCAGGTACGCGGGATTGAAGATGCCAGTGTCGAGCAGCAGCGGACTGAGGACTGCGGCGCGCACTTCAGCGCGCAGTGGGCCGCGGAACCAGGCCGCCACGGGGATCGAGAAACCTTTCTTGGGCCGGTACATGATGTCTTCGGGCAGATACGGTTCCAGGGCCTTTTTGAGGATGTACTTGCCTTCACCGCCATGCAGTTTCAGGTCGGACGGCAGGCTGGACGCCCATTCGACGAACTGGTGGTCCAGCAGCGGCACGCGCACTTCGAGCGAATGCGCCATTGCGGCGCGGTCGACCTTGGTCAGAATGTCGCCCGGCAGCCAGGTTTTGAAGTCGAGGTACTGGATCATCGCCAGCGGGTCGTCGGTCGGCGAGTTGGCCGCATGGCCGCGCATGACTTCGATGGCGCGGTAGCCCTGCAGTTTGGCGCGGAAGCCGTCGGAAAACAATTGGTCGCGCACACGGTCGTTCATGATCGACACGCCGTGGAAATAACCGTCGGTGAGGTCGCGTGCCAGTGCTTCGAACGTCGTCTTGGCGCGGAACATGCGCGGCGCCCAGTCGGCCTTTGGATAGATTGCCCCGAGCGTGCCGAACACGCTCTTGCGCAGGCCGGCAGGCAGGCGCGAACGGACGCTGTCCTCGGCCATCGCGTAGCGGTAGCGCCGGTAGCCACCGAAGTTTTCATCGCCGCCGTCGCCCGACAGCGCCACCGTCACGTGCTGGCGCGCCAGCTGGCAGACGCGGTACGTCGGGATGGCCGAGCTGTCGGCAAACGGTTCGTCGTACAGATGCGCCAGCGTGTCGATAAGGCCGTGATCGTCGGTGCTGACGGTCTGTGCGAAGTGGGTCGTGTCGTAGCGCTTGGCCACCTGGTTGGCGAATACGGATTCGTCGTAGTCCGGGTCGTCGAACGAGATCGAGCAGGTTTTCACGTGGGCTTCTTCCTGCGCCATCATCGCCACCACGGCGCTTGAATCGACGCCACCGGAGAGGAAGGCGCCCAGCGGCACCTCGGCCACCATCTGGCTTTTTACCGCGTCGCGCATGCGGGCGATCAGTTCTTCCTCGAGCGCGCGGCCATCCTTTTGCGGCGCCTGGATATTGAAGGGCACATCCCAGTAGCGCACCGGGTTGACGCTCTTGTCGCCCACTTTCAACGTGATCGCGTGTCCTGGCGCCAGTTTATAGGCGTTATAAAAAATGGTTTTCGGCTCCGGCACGTAGCCGTACGCGAAGTAGTCTTCGACTGCCGGCAGGTTCAGTTCACGCGACAACTGCGGGTGCGTCATGATCGATTTGAGCTCGGAGCCAAACACGAAAAAGCCGTTCGGCAGCAGCGAATAAAACATCGGTTTTACGCCGACATGGTCGCGCGCGAGGAACATCGTCTGCCTGGCGCGGTCCCAGATGCCAAAGGCGAACATGCCACGCAGGCGCTGCAGGCAGCCGGCGCCCCAGGCTTGATACGCGACCAGCAGCACTTCGGTGTCGGACTTGGTGCGGAAGGTGTAGCCCAGTTCTTTCAACTCGGCCATCAGCTCGCGGTAGTTGTAGATCTCGCCATTGAAAACGATCACCAGGCTGCCGTCGGCATTGACCAGCGGCTGCTGGCCGGTGGCGATATCGATCACCGACAGGCGCCGGTGGCCCATGCCCATCGCGGTTTCCGTGTACAGCTCGGCTTCGTCCGGGCCGCGGTGGACCTGGGTTTCGTTCATGCGCGCCAGGACCGCGCGATCGATCTCGCGCTGGCCCGAGGTATCAAACATTCCAACTATTCCGCACATGCTGTTATCAGTTCCAAAGAGACGTTATCGAAAGGCGGCGACGCGCTTTTGCCGGCCCAGGCGCGCATACAGGCCTGTGTAAGCCGTAATCATTGCCGCCATACTATATTGTTGCACGATGCGCGCCCGGCCAGCACGGCCGTGTTCGCTCACCAGGGAAGGGGACGTTGCGTAGCGCGCCAGCGCCTGCGCCAGGGCTTCCACATCCTGCGGCGGCACCAGGCTGCCTTCGACCTGTTCGGTCACGACCTCCGGAATGCCCCCCACTTTGGATGCCACCACCGGCAGCGCGCACGCCATTGCTTCCAGCAGCGACACCGGCGTCCCTTCGGCCAGCGAGGGCAGGGCAAACACCGAGAACTCGGCCACCAGTTGCGCCACATCGCTGCGCGCGCCGGGCAGCCAGACCACGTCGTTCAACCCGGCCGCCGCGACTTGCGCACGCAACGCCGGCAGCAGCGGGCCGTCGCCAATGATCGACAGGCGAACGTTCGGCGCCTGTTCCGGCAGCAGCGCGCGCAGGCGGATGAAGGCGTCGACCAGGCCGCGGTGATTCTTGATGTCGGAAACGCGCGCCACGGTGCCAATGACGAAGTGTTCACGGCCCCAGGGCGCGCGGTTGCCGTCACTGTCACGCGGCGCTGGCTGGTATTTGTCGGTATCGACGCCATTCTTGATGAACAGCGTTTTGGCGGCGGGAATGCGCACCACCTGGCCCAGCCACTGGTTCAGGTCTTCCGACACCGGGACGTAGCAGTCGATGAACGCGGCCAGGCGCCGGCGCAGGAAATTATGCTTGGGGTTCAGGCCTTGCGGATCGCTGGTATCGCGCCCGTGCTCGGCATGCACGCGCACGGGCACGCCAGCCAGCGCAGCGGTGAACGCATATTCCATCGCCGCCAGGTTGTAGGTATGCAGGACGGTAGGGCGCAGGCGCCGCGCCAGCTTCCAGAAGTCGACATGGGTGCCGAGGCCGAGGCCGGGCGCCTTGTTCAGTTCGTAGACCTCGACATCCGGTTGCGTGATGCGCTGCGCAAACGAGGACGAGCGCGTCAGGCAGACCACGACGTGGCGGTACTGGTCGGACGGCATCTTGTTGATGCAGTCGACCAGCAGCGTTTCCAGCCCGCCCACGCCCAGCGCGTAGGCGAGGTGCATGACCAGCGGCCTCACCGGGCCCGGGTCGCAGTTAGTGCCGCGTCGATGGCGCCGCCCTGGCTGGCCGCAAAGGCCTGCAGGGCGCTGCGTGCGGCGGCGGGATCGGTGTCGTACGGCGCGGCCAGCAGGACGGCGGCGCCGTCGTCGCCGTGGAACAGGAATTTGGCGCGGGTCTGCCACAGCTTGCCAACGATATTGCTGGCGGTGAGGTGGCCGTCGATCGACATCCACTGCCACACCAGCATGTGCGCGCCGTTCGGGCCGGCCATGCGGGTTTCGCGCACACCCAGAGGACGGTCGCCCAGCTGGGCCATAACGCCGCTGGCCCCGATCTCATGCCACGGGTCTTTCGGGCCGGCCAGCGCGTTCACGGAACTGATCAGGGAGCGGTAGGGCGCCTGGTTGCGGTAGTACAGCACGTTGACACAGACCGGGATGTTGTCCTGCTTGAACACGCCGCTGTATTGGGCGCTCGGCCCGCGGTAGGCGGGCGTCCATTGGGCAAACGCCGGTGCATTCGCCCAGCCGATGACAGGGGCGCTCAGCGTGACCGGCTGCGGGTTCGCATTTGCCTGCTCGTTGTAATACGCAAAGGCCGGCCACACGGCGACCAGCACCAGCAACGCGATGACCATGGGCGCCATCCGGCTGCTCGACTGCGCGGCGGTGGGCGCAACGGCCACAGGCGCCGGTGTCGGTTCTTCGTCTTCGCGCCAGAAACTGCCGATCCAGAACATGATGAACATCACCAGGCCGAAGAACAGCCAGCCGTAGATCAGGTGGTCGACGCCGGTTGCCAGCGCCATGCCGGACAAGTGGCCGATCATGACGATCATGAAGGCGCGCAGCCAGTTGGCGATGACCGGCACCACGATCGACAGCGCCACGAACATCAGGCGCCGTTTCGTGGAGCGGAAGGTCAGGTAGGCGTACAGGCTGCCCAGCGTGATCGAGGAAATCAGGTAGCGCACGCCGCTGCACGCCTCGACCACCGACCAGCTGCCGGTGGGCAGCTCGAAGCGGGTGCCGTTGCGCAGCACGGGAATGCCCACTGCGCGCACGGCGGCGACGGTGAAGTTGGCGGTATGCTCGATCAGCGGGCCGACGAAAATCTCACCGAACGGCACCGCAAACAGCAGGAACAGCAGCGGAAAAGCCAGCGACACCGCCAGGCGGCGGCCGAACACGGCCAGCGCAATGACCGGGAACATGGCCACGAACATGTACTGGGTCACCACCTGCACTTCGCCGATGTGCGCCACCAGCCAGCCCGCGCCAAGCAGCGCCAGCATGCCCAGCGCCGGCCACCAGGGCGTGGGCGGCAGGGCCGAGAAATTGGCGCGGCGGCGCCAGATCAGCCACAGGCTGATGGGTAAAATCACGTAGCCGTGGGCGAAGGTTTCAGAACTGTCCCAGATGCTGACGATCGATTTGATCGTGCCGAAATACAGCGCGAACGGGACGATGAAAGCCAGCAGCAGCCAGAAGATGGTGGCGCCAGGAACCGGCCGGGTGGTGCTGAGGGCCGGGCCGGGCCCAGCGGAGGTGTCGTTCATGAACATTCGAGCTGCTCTCCGATGCACGCCAGGTTGCTGGGCCAGCTGTATTGGGTTTCGACCCGGCGCCGGGCGGCTGGACCGATCGTGGTATTGCGGGTTTCCAGCAGCCCGGTGACGGCGGCGGCAAACTCGGCGGCGCCATCAGCCAGGATTAGTTCCGTGCCAGGCGTGGCATCGATGCCTTCCAGCGCCTGGGGCGACACGACCACCCGGCTGGCCATGGCCATCGCTTCGAGCACCTTGTTCTGAATGCCGCGGGCGATGCGCAGCGGCGCCACCGCCACGTCAGCGTGCAGGATGTACGGGCGCACGTCGGGCACGGTGCCGGTGACGGTCACGCCAGGCAGGCTGCCCAGCGCTGTAACAGGCGCGCTCGGGCGGGCGCCGACGATATAAAAATGCAGGTTGGGGAAGCGCGCGCGCAATTGCGGGAACACGTCGCTGGCAAACCACTGGACCGCGTCGACGTTAGGCCAGTAATCCATGGCGCCGGTGAACACCACCGCCTGCTGGCCTGCCGGGTACGGGCTGGTCGACGCTGGCGTGGGCGAAAAATACTCGGTATCGACGCCATTGTTGAAGTGGCCGATGCGTGCGGCGCTTTCGGGTGCGAGCTGGCGGAACAGGTCCGCTTCCGGCTGCGACACAAACAGCGACGCGTCGTAATCGCGCGCCACGCGACGCTCGTAAGCCAGCAGCTGTTTGGCTTCGTGGCGGTACAGCATATTCATCGGCCACGCTTTCTGCTCGGCGTACTGGCGCCATTTGTCGGAATCGACATCGCAGAAATCGACCACGCGGCGCATGCCGGGGTACGCATCGGCGTACTGCGCCATGGCCGACGAAAACACCAGCACGCGCGAGATATTATGTTGTTCGACAGCCTGGTCGACCCACGTTTTCGTGCTGGCATCGCGGTAGTAATCGAGCGACAGCGAGCGGTTGGCAAACAGTGCGCCCAGGCTGCGCACGCGCGCGCGCAAGGGGTTCAGCTTGGCGAAGTGGCTGCTGGCGCACAGCGCCTCGACGCGCGGCACGTGCTGCCAGTCATCCGGATCGTCGACAAAAGTGGCGAGGTGTACACGGTACGATTGCGCCAGGTGTTTCAGCAGGTGGTACGAGCGGATCTTGTCGCCCTTGTTGGGGGGATACGGAATCCGGTGGATCAGCAGCAGCAAATCTTCCACGATGGTCGCCAATCAGCCCAGGTTGCGGACGATGTACGGCCCGATGAAATTGGCGACCGGCAGCGGCAGCTTTCTCCACATCTTGATGAAGAGCGCGTACTTCGGGTTCAGCGGATTGTTGTCCGGCAGAGATGCCGACGCATACAGCTTGTATTCGTACGGCAGCGGCTGCGCGACAAAACCCCAGTTCTTCTTGAAGTCGTAAGCGCCGGTGCCGAGTTTGCTGCGGCCGAAGTCGAACAGGCGGGAGCCTTTTGCGGCCGCGGCCTGCATCAGGTTCCAGTACATGAAGTCGTTGCCGGCCACTTCGCGCGCGAGCGCGGTGCCGCCGCCGTAGTAGGGCACCACTTCGTCGCGCCAGTAAAAGCTCATCACCGAACCGACCAGGCGATTGTCGCTGGTGAGGATGGTGCGCACTTCGCACTCGGCGCCAAATTCCTGCTGCAGCAGGGCGAAATATTTTTTCGGGAACACTGGCGTGCCGAGGCGGTGGACGCTGTCGGCGTAGGCCGCGAACAGGCGGTCGACATTGCTGTCGACTTCGCCGCGCAGGCCCAGCTTGATGCCCTTGCGGACCATCGCGCGCTGCTTGCGGGGAATCGCGTTCAGGTTTTCTTCGTCGTCGGCCGAAATCGCCTTGCGGAACGTGACGTACAGTTCCTTGGTGGTCCAGCTGGCGTCGTCGGGATGGAAGCGTTCCATGCCGCGGTATTCGAGGTGGCCGACGCCGAGTTTTTTGGCCAGCGCATCGGCCGCGCCGTCGAGCATCTGCAGGGCTGCGTCGTTCAGGGCCACCGGGCCGCCGTAGACGCAGAACGGCATCGCGCCGAGCGCATTGCCGAACAGCTTGCTGTTGACTTGTGACAGCGGTAGCACGCCGGTGATCCGGCCATCCTGCTCGGTGTAGTAAAACCAGGTTTTATTCTTGAAAGCGTCTTCGATGACGCGCTGCCAGCCCGACAGGTGGAAAAAATTCGCGGCCGGCGTGGCGCGCACGAACGCATCCCAGCGGGCGCGGTCCTGCGGTTGCAGCAGGTGCAGCGTTTGCGGGCCGGCCGCCACGGCAGCTTGCGTGGGCGCCGGATTCGCGGGGTTTTCCTGGGCCTGGGCCTGGGCCTTGGCCTGGGCCGCTTCGATCATCGAGGTCATATTATTTGAGGAAAATGCGGTCCATGCGGTCCCACGCGAAATCGCGGGTGAGGGCGGTCAGGCGCTCTTCCATGCGGTCGATATTGATGTAGTGGCGGAAGCGCGACTTCGCGCCCAGGCCTTCCGGCCGCGGCTGGCCCGGATCGAGTTCCCACGGGTGGAAGTAGAACAGCGTCGGTTCGCGGTCTTCGCGATTGACCTTTTCCATCATCCATTTCGACAGCGCGTACGGCAGCAGGCGGAAATAGCCGCCACCGCCGGCGGGCAGTTTTTTGCCCAGCATCATCGCGGTGGTGATCGGCACTTCCAGCAAACCGTCGGGGCCGTTCGGATAAAACGCGAAACGGGGCGCGCTGGGCATGCCGTAGTGATCGTGCTTGATCGGGTAGATGCTCGAGCTGTAGCGGTAGCCGGCTTCGGTCAGCGCTTCGAGCGCCCACAGGTTGCCTTCGCCGATGGAGAAGCTGGGGGCGCGGTAGCCGACGACGGCCTGGCCGCCCAGGTCTTCCAGCAGCGCCTTGCTCGAGCGGATGTCCTGGTCGAATTCAGCGCGGGTCTGGTCGGACGCGCGCAGGTGGCCATAGCCGTGGCTGGCCAGTTCATGGCCTTCGGCGACGATGCGCTTGACCATTTCCGGATAGCGTTCGGCGATCCAGCCCAGCGTAAAAAAGGTGGCTTTCACGCCGCCGGCGGAAAATACCGCCAGGATGCGGTCGATATTCGCTTCGACGCGGCACTCGCGCGACGGCCAGCTGGCGCGGTCGATGTAAGGGGCGAATGCCGAGACCTGGAAATAGTCTTCGACGTCGCACGTCATGGCATTGCGGAGACGCTCACCCGGGGCTGGCGCCGGCCGGGCTGCGGGAGTTTGCATCATCATTCGGAATGGTCCGTAGTCTGGTTGGTCGGGGTCGGGCTCGGCTGGGTCGGTTGGCTACCCGAAGCGGCAGCAATGCCGCCCGGCGTGGCGACGATCTTCTTCAAAATCGACAGGACCGACACGATCGATTTTTCCAGGCGCATCATACGCTCATCCATCAATTCGGCGCTCGCACGGCGATCCGCCTGTGCGTTGTCGAGCGCACGCTGGTCGAGCGACAGCGCGCCCAGGTTGGCGCTGATGTCGGCGTCGTCGGCGCTGCCGGGACCACTGTCGGGCAACTTGAATTCTTCGGCGATGTCGGTCACCACTTCGTTGACGTTTTCCGCCGTGAAGTGGTGCAGCTCTTCCAGGTAACCCATCAGCAGCAGGCGGTCGCACAGGGTGTTGGTCTTGCGCGGGATGCCGCCGGTGTAGTCGAAGATGGCCGCATGGGCGCCGTCGTCGAACGCCGGATCGCCCTTCCAGCCCACGGTCGCGAGACGGTGTTCAATATAGGCGCGCGTTTCCGCCGCATCCATCGGACCCAGGTGGTAACTGGCAATGACGCGCTGGCGCAGCTGCTGCATGCCGGGGCTGTGCAGCGTGGTGCGAAATTCCGGCTGGCCCAGCAGGAAGGTCTGCAGCAGGGACTTGTCGTCGGTCTGGAAGTTCGACAGCATGCGCAGCTCTTCCACCGTTTTCGGGTTCAGGTTCTGCGCTTCGTCGATGACGAGCAGGGCACGCTTGTGCTGCTGGTCGCAGATGCGCAGGAACTGCTCCAGGCGCGTCAACAGGTCGGTCTTGCTGGCGCCTTCATACGGCAGGCCGAAGCCGGCCACGACCATGCGCAGCGTGTCGTCAGGATCGAGGTGGGTGTTGACGATGTGGGCGGCAACGATCTGTTCGGACGGCAAATGGTTGAACAGGTTGCGCACCAGCGTGGTCTTGCCCGCGCCGACTTCGCCGGTCACGACAATGAATCCTTCTCCTTGCGACAGGCCGTACTCGAGGTAGGCCATGGCGCGCTTGTGGCCCTTGCTGCCGAAGAAGAAGTGGGGATCGGGGCGGAGCTGGAACGGTTTGCCGCTCAGCCCATAATAAGATTCGTACATCTGGACTGTACTCCGTCTAGAACTGCATCATGATGGTGGCCGAAATGGCGTTTTCGCGGAAGCGGGCGTTGCCGACGTTGTAGTAGCTGCCGCGGTTGTGGCGAATTTCCGCGATGCCGCGCAGCTTGGTGTCGAACGAATGCGTGAGGCCCAGGCGGGCGCTTTCCGTATCGGTTTTCAGGTCCGTGTCGAGCGTACGGCTGCGCTGGTAATTCAGCGAGCCGATCAGCTGCGTCGATTGACGCAGCCTTTGCGTATAGGACACGTTGGTGCCGACGCTATCGAGGTTATTGTTCAGCAATGCCAGGCTCTGGCCAAACAGATCGCTGTCGGCCTGCTGGGTCGACAGCGCCGCCGAGCGGGTCTTGTACACCGTGACCGTGCTGGTTGCGTGCGGGCTCTCCAGCGTGTAACCGACCTGGAGCGACTTCTGGCGCTGGAACATATTGCTCAGGTAATTCGTGTTGTTTGCCACGCCCACATTCACGCCGGTCGCCGCAATATAGTCGGCAATGGCTTTTGCGCGCGCGACCGGATCGGGAATCGATGCCGTCAACGCTGCGTCAAGCAAACTGGTCGTGCTCACTTGCGTGTTGCTCAGGAAATTCTGGCGGCTGGTGGTGACGGTGTCGTTATAGCTGGCGTTGACGGCGCTGCGGTGGCTGCGGAACGTGAACGCCATATTGCCGGTATTGCCGTAGTAACGGCGTCCGTACGCCATTTGCAAGCGCGTGCGCGACGATGGCGTCCAGATGAAGCCGCCCGTCCAGCTTTTCCCTTGCGTTGCCTGTTCGCTTGCTGCCTGGTAATCGTATTTGTCGTAGCCAGCGGTGGCGGTCAGGCTGATCGTTCCACCCACGCGGTAGCGCACGTTCGCTTCCACATTCTGTGTCTCGGCGTTGCCAAACGTCTGGTCGGTGTATTTGTCCTGGACCGCGTTCAAACCCCAGCCAACCGTGGTGAAATTTTCACCGCTGGTGATGTTGGCGCTGATGTTGTCGCCATTGCTGTTGCCCAGCGCGGTATTGTCGCCATCGACGCGGTTGCGGGTATAGCGCAGGTACGCGTCGGCCGTGCCGCCGAAGCGGTGCCGCAGTGTCGGTGAGATCGTGTAGGTGCTGACGTCGGTGCGGTTGCTGTTCGAGTACAGGCTGTCGTTGCCCTGCGGCCCGAACGCACTCTGGCTGACCGTCTGGCGCGACGCGGTCGCATCCAGGTCGAGCAGCTGGTCGATCAGCTTGGCCTGCATGTTCAGGTTGTACTGGCTCGACGTATTGTTGGTGTTCTCGACCTTGTTGGAGTACGAATACAAATGCAGCTGGTAAGCGCCGTTCAGTTTCAGCCGCGGCCCGTTCTCGGCAATGGTGAACGATGGCGTCAGTTCACTGATGAACGAACTCTCCGCGCGGTCGGCAGTTGCCTGCGACACGTTGTCGCTGTACGTTTCGCTGGCGTTGATCGACGGCGTGAATCTCACCTCGGCGTGGACAGTGGGCGCCAGGACCAGCGCCATCAGCGCCGCCGGGGCGCGCGCACGTTTAGCCATAGTGATAGTCATAGCTTTCTTCGATGCCGGGAAATTCACGCGTCTTGTTATAGATGAGGTTGACGTTGGCGCAGCCTTCGAGCTGGCTGAGCGATTCCTTGACCGCGTGCTGGGTCGTCGTTTCCGACTCGACCACCACGGCGATCTGGCCCAT
>Ga0265780_10006795_pt1 | contig 14145 bp, 7 predicted proteins | sample P1T30metagenome_FD_192432 | JGI IMG/M metagenome (GOLD analysis project Ga0265780, IMG submission 192432) | Plant litter microbial communities from East Loma Ridge, Irvine, California - P1 T30 | ecosystem: Environmental > Terrestrial > Plant litter > Unclassified | place: USA: California... | reverse complement strand
GGCGCCCAGCGGCAGCAGTTCCATCGCGGCGCCGACGTCGAAGCTGCGCCGCGCAGTGCCGCGCAGGCGCGCCAGCAGGGCAGCGTCGTGTCGGCGCGCCGCCGCATCCAGGGCCAGCGTCAGCGCATGCGTCTGCGCGCACAGGACCAGGGCCTGGGCTTCGTCGACGCCGAAGTCGCGCGCCACCAGCAGGTCGGCGATGCCGGCCAGGCCGCGCAGCAGGCCCGCCAGGCGCGGAAAGGATTCGACCCGGGCCGAGGTGGCCAGCGCGCGCAGCTGGGGCGCGGCGATGTCGCTCACGTGCGACCAGCCGCCGGCGCACAGTTCCATCACCAGCGCGCGCGCCTGGGCCAGGAAGCGGGTTTCGTCCTCACCCAGGCCGTCCGTGCTTGGTGCGGTAGCGGTGTCCACCTGTCCCGGCCAGGCGAAGGGCTGGCGGTGCGCACGCCGCACCGCCGCCAGCGCCAGCAGGTGCAAGGCCTTGCGCAGGCGCGGCTCGGCTTCCGACACCATGCCGGCGTAACCGGCGCCGGCGACATAGCGGCAGACCAGGTCGAGGGCCGGCAGGTGGATATTCAGCACCGCACCCTGGACCGTGATCTCGGCGTTTTCCAATGCGTCCTGCATGCCTGCGGCCTTGCGCACGGCGGCTACGCCGGCTTCCTTGAACAGGGCATCGGCGTCGAGCGCCAGTACCTCTTCCAGCACGCCGGTCTGTTCAGCTGGCGCGGCATCAGCGCTGGCAGCTGCCGGCGTGGGCGCCGTACGCAGCCACAGGGCGGCGGCCAGGATGTGCTTGCACACGCCCGGCGCCGGGCAATCGCAGCGCGCCGCGCCCGGACCCTGCGGCGCCAGCTGCACGCGCTGGCCGTCCGCCGCGACGATGCCGGCGACCGCACCGCCATCCGGCTGCCAGTCCACCTTGCCGCCTTCGACATCCTTGGCCGCGCGCCGCAGCAGGCCGGCGCTGGCCAGGGCCGCGAGCGCATCGTCGTCGTAGTTGCCGTAGATGGCTGGCCAATCGACGCTCATGCCATCGCCTCGGCCAGCCATTGCGCGAAGTGGGTCGGCGTCAGCGCGGCGATGTGCATGCCGCGGTCGGCCAGGCGGCCGGCCATGGCACGGTCGTAGACCGGCTGCGCGTCCTGGTCGAGCGCGGCCAGGCCGAGCAGCCTGACGCGCGCTTCGTTCAGGCGGCGCACGCTGCCCAGCAGCGGCCCGGGCTGGGCGCCTTCCATGAAGTCGCTGATCAGGGCCAGCACGGTGCGCTGGGGCGACTGCACCAGGCCCTCGCAATACTGCATGGCGCGGCCGATGTCGGTGCCGCCGCCCAGCTGCACCGTCAGCAGCACCTGCACCGGGTCGTGCGCCAGGTGGCTGAGGTCGACCACATTCGTGTCGAACACCACCAGCCGCACCCGCACCGCCGGCAGGCTGGAGAGGATGCCGGCGACGATGGCGCTGTACATCACCGAGTCGAGCATCGAGGCGCTCTGGTCGACGCACAGGATCACGTCCCAGGGCAGCTGGCGCTTGATGCGCGCATTGAAGCGCGGGCGCTCGATCAGCAGGCGGCGCTTGTCCGGATCGTAGTGCTTGAGGTTGGCCTGGATGGTGGCGCGCCAGTCGAAGTTGTTCGCGCTGCGCAGCGCCGACTGGCGGAAGCGGTTGCGCCGGCCCTGGATGGCGTTCACGAAATCCTGGCGCAGGGTGCGCGTGATTTCCTCGACCACCTTGCGGATCACGGTGCGCACCGCGTCCAGGGTGGCGGCGTTCATGCGTCCGCGCATCTGCAGCAGCGTGCGCGCCAGCGCCTGGTTCGGTTCCAGCGACAGCAGGGTGGCCGGGTCGTTCAGCAGTTCGTTGATGCCGTAGCGGTCGAGGGCATGCGACTGCACGCGCTCGAACACTTCGCGCGGGAACAGCTTGCGGCTGCGCTGCAGCCAGTCGAGCGCCTGGATCTGGCTCGGGTCCAGGCTTGCCCCCCGGCCCTTGTCGCCACGCGGCGAACGCACCTTGCCCGCGTATTCGCGCCCGTACAGGTAGTCGAGGGTGCCGTCGATTTCCTGGTCGCGCGCGCTCAATGCGCCGCTGCCGAGAGTGTCGCCGGCATAGCGGCCCAGCACCAGGCGCCAGCGGCGCGCCGCTTCCTTGCTCATGCCGCCTCCTCCAGCCAGGCGCCGAGGCCATCGCGCGCCAGGCACTGCGCCAGCGCGCCTTGCAGCTGTGCGCCGGCGGCGAGGTCGGCTTCCGAGATGCCGTACTGGGTGGCGGCGAGCGCCGTGTCCAGGCCGGCGTGGGTCTGGGCCAGGGCTTCGGCCAGGCGCGCCGTCTCGAAGGGTTTTAACTGAGCGAAGGCCAGGCGCAGGTCGGGCAGGTAGGTGATGAACGCTTCCTCATCCCAGCCGCCCAGGATGCGGTCGAGGTCGTGCTGCAGGCCGGGCTGGGTCAGCAGCAGTTCCGGCGCCGCCGCCATCAGGCCGCCCAGCGCGCGCACCGCATCAAGCGGCGTCGCGCCGGCCCCGAAGTGGGCGCCGAGCACGGTGCCCAACTGTGCGGCGTTCCAGGCGCCGTCGAGGAAGAGCAGGGCGCCGGCCGCCATGGCGACGCCGGGCACGCCCGCTGCACCTGCCAGGCGCGCCAGCGCATCGTGCCAGGCCGGGTCTGGAGCCGACGCGGCCAGCGCGGCGCGGACCGCACGCAGATCGACCAGGGTGCGCACGGCGGCTGCTTCGTGTTCCGGCTTGACGTTGGCCAGATCGGGCAGCAGGCCCAGGCCCACGGAGCAGGCCAGTTCCAGCAGGGCGTGCACCCCCGCGTCGTCCTGTACGCCGAGCGGTTCGCGTGCGCGGTGCAGGTTCAGGAGCTGGTGCGCGCAGTCGGTCACCGAGGCCAGGCTGGCGTCTTCGGCCAGGTGGCGCGCCAGCAGGTCCATCAGGCGCGGCAGGCGTTCGTGCAGGCCGATCACGCAGGCCCGCACCAGCAGCCTGACGGCGGCGCCGGCGTTGCGGCCCTGCCCCTGGTCGGCCAGCAGCGCTTCCTCGCGCCGCAGCCTGGTCAGCGCGGCGTCCTGCAGGGTGCTGCCGTCGCCCGCCACCTCGATCAGGCGCGCTTCGACCAGCGGGTTCCAGGCCACCTGCCATTCTTCGATCAGCAGCTCCAGGCGCACGCCGGCCAGGAAGTCGGGGCCGCCCTGCCAGCGGCCCACGCCGGCGCCCAGGTATTCCATCAGGTGCAGGAAGCGGCTGCGGCGGCGGTGGCTTTCCTTGCGGTAGAGGTCGAGGCGCACGGTGCGCGGCGCGCTGTCGTCCAGGCGGATGCGGTGAATCCCCGCCTGGCGCCGCGCATCTTCCAGCAGCGGCGGCGAGCCGCCCGAGGGCGGCACATCGCCCAGCGCGCTGCCGCCGAGGAAGCGGCGCAAATCGTCGGTAAAGCCGGCCATGCCTTCGTCGATCGCGCCCTTGACGAAGCAGGAGCGCAGGGCGTCGAGCAGGTCTTCGCGGCCCGGCCCCGCATGCCCGCGCAACGCGGCCAGGCGCTGGGCCTGCAGCACGGCGGCCTGCACCTCGGCGGTCGATACCTGCTCGCTCAGGCCGCGCTCGCGGCCCTGGCGCGCGTACCGGGCCAGGGCCTCGGCTGTCACCTGGTCCAGGTGCGGGCCGGCTGGGTCAAGCTGGGCGCTGTCCCAGACCCATTGGTGCCAGGCCGGCGAGGGCATGCCGGCGCCATAGCCGTTCACGGCGTCGAGGCGGTCGAAGCTGTAGCGGATCAGCCAGTCGGACGCCGGCGCCCCGGCGCGCACCGGAGCCGGTTTCGGCGCCGGCGCGGCCAGCATCTGCTGCAAAGCCAGGGTATGGAAGCCGCCGCTGACCACCACGATGGCGCCGTCGTTTCCCGCCGCGCGCAGGGCGGCATGGCGGCGGCGGATGTGGCCGGCCATGTGGCGTTCGCGCGCCAGGCTGCCCTCGGCTTCCAGCACCGCGTTTTCATAGCTGCTGCGCGCCAGGGCGCAGTAGGCGAAGACGTCGGCGAACAGCGCGCGCCAGTCGCGCAGGTCGGGCGCCGGGCGCAGTTCGAACAAATGGTCCCAGAGTTCGTCGTGGCTGCGGCAGCCGCTGGCGCGGGCCAGCGCGGCCAGGTAGCCGCTGTGCGCCAGGTAGCGTTCGGCCATCAGGCTGCGCGCCCCTTCGTCTACATCGTTGTCCTCGTCATCGCGTGCCTGCCAGGGCAGGTCGATGAAGCCGAATTCGGCGCCGAGGTCATGCGCCAGGCGCAGCGCCACCCATTCCGGGCTGTAGTCGCAAAATGGGAAAAAGGCGCTGCGCGTGACCGGGCCGTCCGCGCCCTCGCGCGTCGATGCGGCCTGGGACAGGATGGCGACCGGCGGGCGGGTGCGCGCATCCAGCAGCAGCGGCAGCAGGGCGTCGAAACTGTCCGGTCCCTCGACCAGCACCGCTGCGGGACGCAGCTCGCGCAGCATCGCCTGCAGCGCCAGGGCGCAGGCCGGGCTGTGGTGGCGCACCGGCGCGAAGTGGATGCCGTCCATCTCCATGCGCCCCAAGCCGGCCTGCACCTCGGCCGGCATGGCCTCATGGCCGATGTTCATGCCCACAGGCTGCGTGCGGCGTCGCCGAAGCTTTTCCAGGCGCTGTCGCGGCGGCCGCGCTCGCGCACCACGGTGTCGAAGTAGTGCTGCACGCGCTTGACGTCATCAACGCTGTCCTTGACCAGCACGCCCTGCAGGCCGTTCGCCATCTCGCGCGGCGTGACCTGGCCGTCGCCCATGAAGTTGGCCTGCAGCGCGGCGGCGTGCAGCACGTTCACCGCCTCGGCGGTGGACATCACCGCGTCCAGGTTCTTCAGCGGCGTGCCTTCGCGCGTGCTGCCGGCACGCAGTTCCTGGAACACGGTTACCAGCAGGCCGACCACGTCGCGCTCGATGCGCGCCTGCAGGCCGGCGCCGTCGAGCTCGCGCCGCACCTGGTTCAGCACCAGCTCGACCTCGAATGCATGGTCGCGGATCGGGCGCACCGTCTCGAAATTGAAGCGGCGTTTGAGCGCCGACGACATTTCGTGCACGCCGCGGTCGCGCAAGTTGGCGGTGGCGATCACGTTGAAGCCGCGCCGCGCGTGCACGCGTGCACCTTCGCCCAATTCGGGCACCACGATCTGCTTTTCCGACAGCAGCGAGATCATGGTGTCCTGGATCTCGGGTGGGCAGCGCGTGATTTCCTCGAAGCGCACCAGCTTGCCGGCCACCATGGCGCGGTACATCGGCGAGGGCACCAGGGCGCGCTCGCTCGGCCCTTCGGCCAGCAGCAGCGCATAGTTCCAGGCATAGCGGATGTGGTCCTCGGTGGTGCCGGCCGCGCCCTGAATGGTGAGCGCCGAGTCGCCGCTGATGGCGGTGGCCAGCAGTTCCGATAGCAGCGATTTCGCCGTGCCCGGTTCGCCCACCAGCATCAGGCCCTGGTGGCCCATCAGGGTGACGATGGCGCGTTCCACCAGCGGGTCGTCGCCATAGAACTTGCGGCTGATGCCCAGCTGCGCGTCGCCCAGGATGAAGCGCCGCACCGCGCGCGGCGACAGTTGCCAGCCTTCGGGGCGCGGGTCGCGGTCGGCCGCGCGCAGGGTGTCGAGTTCGTCGCGGTAGCGCGTTTCCGCGCTGCTGCGCAGGACGGAGGCGGGTTCTTGGTGGGTCATGGCTGGTCTGCTTTTTTGGTTCAAGCCCTTACCAGGGCATCTTGCGTTCCCATTCGGGGTCGAAGCCCTGGCAGGCGGCGGCCACGGCGTGGTAGTCGCCGTAGGCTTCAGCCAGCAGCACCGGCGGCACTTTTGACAGCGGCAGGCTGCCGTGGACACCTGTGCCGAAGCGCACGAAGCCGAGCGTCTTCAGCGCGGCCGGCATGTTTTCCTCGGGCAGGGCGCTGCCTGAGAACTCGATGCGCACCTGGATGCCGAGGCTGGAGAAATCCTTGACGTACTCGAAGAACACGCCGCCGTCCTCGGCCGAGCCACGCGCATAACCCAGCTTGCCGAAGGCGCCGCGCAAGGTGAACGTGTCGCTGATCCAGCCGAGGCGGTCGGTGATCCCCTCGGCCGTCGGGTCGGCGTCCATCACTGCCTTCGGCGGCGCGCGCCGCGCCAGCTGGGCGAACAGCGGCGTCACCTTGTAGTCCTTGAAGTGGGCTTGCCAGGCCTTGACCTGGTCGTCGCCGAGCAGGCTGGCATGGGCCAGGCCGATCTGTTCATCCGGCCCGAGTTCGACTTCATCGTCGGCGGCGTCGATCAGGCTGCCGTCCTCGGTCGGGCGCAGCAGGCCAAGCAGCTGGCCGTCCGCGTCGAAGCGCATCCACACCAGGCGCTGCACCAGGCGTCCGACCACCGGGTGGCGCCGCAGGTATTCGTCCCAGTCGGCCACCGGCCAGAGCCGGCCGGCGCACATGGCTTCGTACAGGCGCGCGCTCTGCATGTCGACCACCTGCTTGACTTCCTTCTTGCAGGTCGTGAACAGGGCCTTGCCTTCCTTGATGGATTCGGGCGTGTCGTTCTGGCGCGCGGCGGGCAGGGCGGCGAGCGGCTTGCCGTCGGCGTTGTGCAGCACGGGTTTGAGTTTTTCGTCGAGCACCACGGTGAAGCTGCGCGCGCCGTAGGCGAACGTCATGCGGCCGCTTTCGTCCAGGCCGCCGGTGGGCACGGTGCGGTCGGCCAGCTGGTCCTGAGTCCAGCCGTTGCGCTCGGCGATGCGCTCGACCAGCAGGCGCGCCTTTTGCTGGACCGAGGCGGTGCGGTAGCGGCGCGAGATGCTGAGGATGAACTGGATCACGGCCGGGTCGTCGGAGATGCTGGCCGCTTCCAGCATCGCCTCGACCTGGGCGCGGCGCACGTAATGGTCGCGCATGTAGAGGCGGATCGCGTCGGCCAGCTCGTGGCCCGGCACGGCGCAGGTCAGGGCCAGGATGCCTTTTTCGTTGATGGCGGTGCCGGTGTATTCGGACAGCTTCTCGCGCTTGGCTTCCTCGAACACCTGCTCCTCGGTCAGCTTGCCCTGCTCGGCGTAATACTCGGGATAGCGCTTGGCCGCCTGCTGGTAATCCTGGTAGCGTCCCGGCGCCTCCTGGTTGGCGTAGGCGATCGCTTCTTCCAGCGGCGGGTTGGCGGTATCGCGCGCGATGAACTGGTGCAGCAGGAAGCGGCCCAGCGCGGCGCGGCTGGCCGGCTCCAGCAGGCCCAGGTAGCGCACCAGCAGGGCGTTGGCGGCCGGTTCCTTCAGCTTGGCGGCCAGGATCACCCACCAGCGGATGATGTCGGGGTCGACCACGGCGTCCGGGCCGGCGGCGTTCGCCCAGGTGCAGGCCGGCAGCCCGTCCAGGTTGAGCCAGGCCAGGCCGGCCGGCGGCCTGGCCTTCAGGCCCTTGCGCGCCTGCTTCAGCAGCGCCTCGGGCGCCAGGCGCGGGCCGATGTCTTCGCCCAGGCGTTCGAGTGCCGTCATCAGTTCGGCGCTGACCGGCTCGCGCGTTTCCTTGTCGAGCGCGGCGTACAGCGCGGGGATCGCGGCGCGGTAGTCCAGGCGCACCAGCCAGCGCGCGGCCTCGATGCGCAGTTCCTGCTTGCTCGAACCCAGCACCTCGGTCACGCGCTTGCCGATGTCGGGCAGCTTGCCGAGCACGCGCTGGGCGCCCTGGCGGTAGGAGCGGGTCTCGCCGAGGGCAAGCTCCATCACGCGCGGCAGCCAGCGCGCCGGGACCGTGGGGAAGGTTTCGAGCGCGCTCAGCGCCTGCTCGACCGGCGGCTGGTAGTAGCGTCCCTGCCTGGTGGGCGTCATGCCGAGGGCTTCGTCGATCGGCTCCGCGAACCCGATCAGCAGCGGCCAGACGCGCTCGGGCGGCAGCATTGCCTGCGGCAAGGCTTGCCCCCGCCAGTTCTGGTACAGGCAGGTCCGTGCGAACAGGCCGGGTTCGGCGCCGCAGCGGGTGGCCGCCGCATCCAGCTGGCGCAGGTCGAGCTGGGACGGGTCCTGGCGCCGCATCCAGTTCTGCAGGTGGGGACCGAACCAGATCCAGTCCTTGTTGTGGCGCGTGCCGAGTTCCCAGCGCAGCGCCTGCAGCAGGCCGAAGTCGTCGCGCGCCTCGAGACGGCCGTTCAGCGCCAGGATCTGGCCGATGTCGAAATCGCCCAGGATCTTGAGGTTTCCCTCGCCGTTCAGGGCCGCCAGCGCATCGCGCAGCTGGCCCGTGCCGATCTTGCGGAAACGCGCGTACTGCTCGATCTTCCAGCGCGCCTTGTGCCTGGCCGTGCGGTTGGCTTCCTCTTCGCGCTCCGCATCCTGGCGGTGCCGTTCGAGCAGCTGCGCGTGGTTCGCCAGCAGGATGTCGATGACATCGGCGGCCAGCCGCGTCTCGACCAGCTCGGGCAGGGGCGGCGGCTCGGGGAGCGCGATGTCGGCGGCGTCGCCTGCGGCTTCGAGGCGCGAGAGGGCGTTGCGGATCGCTTCCTGTACCGGCTTGCTGGTTTCGCGCGCCAGTGCGTCTTCCAGCGCCGCGCCGGCCGCCGCGCCCTGCATGCGCGCCAGGTGGACAGCGGCGTGGCCGCGTTCTTCGCCCTTGCCCTCGCGCAGGAGCGTGGTCAGCTCGGCCAGGGCCAGGTCCTGGTCCAGGGCTTCAAGGTGGCGCGTGGCTTCGACCCGGACGGTCTTGGTGTCGCTGCACGCCAGGCGCACCAGCAGGCGCGCGAAGCGGCCGTGCAGTGCAGGAGCACTGGCGATGCGCGCGGCCAGCACGATCTTGCCGTCGCCCGCCAGCGAGCCGGCAAGCGCGTCGACCTCGTCGGCATGGGCCAGCATGTCGTCGTCGAGCGCGCCGGCTGCCAGCAGCGGCCGGTAGATATCGTGGCGATGGACCCACTTCTGGCCGCCGCGCTCGAACACGATGGACAATGCCAGCGACTGTGCCAGGCCCGCTTCGGCCAGCAGTGCGCGCAGCAGGCGGATATCCCAGGCGCTGCGCGCCGCGAGCAGCTTCGCCGCATCCTCGTCCTGCTTGTTGGTGTGCGGCGCGGCAGCCCAGAATGCGTCGTTCAGCACGTAGCTCAGCCAGTCGGGCGCTTTGGAACCGGCGCGTTCGAGCGACATGCCGCCATCGGCCGCCTCGAACAGGCGGCCCAGGCGCTCGAGCAGGGCCAGGTCGGCAGGCGTGGCCTCGATGCGGCCGTACAGGGTGTGGCGCGCGGCCATGGCCGAGTCGATGCCGGCGCGCATTGCCTTGTCCTGGTTGTAGACCCAGAAGTAACTGTGCAGGCGGCCCGGGTGGCCCAGCAATTCGCCGGCCTGCGCCACATGCTGCGCCAGTTCGGCCAGCACGGTTGCTTCGCTGCCGTCGGCAAGGTAGCTGGCGGCGCGCGCGGCGAGTTTCGGGTCGATCCGGTCGAGCGGGGCGACGACCTGGCGGATCAGGGAAGCGTTCGATGACAGGGCTTTGCGCGCGCTGTCGAGTACACCAAGGATCGAGTTGAGCATGGCCGGGCCGTAGGAAGTGGTGCGCCATGCTGCCACGAAATATATTGGAGTGCAATATTGCCAATCTTGCGGTGGCCCGCGTATGCAGCGTGCATGAATGGCAGCCGCTGCGCTGAAATAATGCCGCCAGGACTGTGCAGTTCGTGGAAAATAGAACGCAACAGCGCCGTGTACCGGGCGCCCCATCGCCGCACCTGATTGGAGACCATATGAAGCAATTGTCACGAGGCGAACGCCTGCCGCTGGCACAGTACGCCCCCGACGGCGCCGTGCAGGCCGGGTTAGCCGTGCAGGGACTGACGCTCGACTTCGCCTGTTTCGGCCTGGATGCCGGCGGTAAGCTGGCCGACGATCGCTACATGACTTTCTTCAACCAGCCGGAAAGCCCTTGCGGTGGCGTGCGCACCGGCACGGTCGGCGGCGACACCGGCTTCCTGTTCCAGCTGGGCCGCCTGCCGGCGTCGGTGGAACGCGTGACCATCACGGCCAGCATCGACGGCGGCGGCACCATGTCGCAACTGCAGTCCGGCGCGCTGCGGCTGATCGGCGCCCAGGGCGAGTTTGCCCGCTTCGATTTCAGCGGGCGCGACTTCGCCGCCGAGCAGGCCGTGATGCTGGGCGAGTTCTATCGCAAGGATGGGCTGTGGCGCTTCATGGCGGTCGGGCAGGGCTTCAATGGCGGACTGGCCGCGCTGGTGAAGCACTTCGGCGCCGACGTGGCCGACACACCGCCGCCACCGCCGCCGCCGCCGAAACCACCCGCGATCAACCTGGAAAAACGCGTCGAGCAGGCCGCGCCCCAACTGGTCAGCCTCGTGAAATCGGCTGGGGTGTCGCTGGCCAAGGTCGGCCTGGACGGGCACCGCGCCCGCGTCTGCCTGGTGCTGGATATCTCGGGTTCGATGAGCACGCTGTACAAAAAGGGCCTGGTGCAGCGCTTTGCCGAGCGCATCCTGGCGCTGGGCTGCCGCTTCGACGACGACGGCGAGATCGATGTCTTCCTGTTCGGGCGCAACGTGCATCGCGGCGAACCGATGGGCCTGGGGAACTTCGCCAACTACGTACGCGAGATCATCGAGCGCCACCCGCTGGAAGGCGACACCCGCTACGGCGCGGCGATGGAAGCGGTGCGCCGCCATTACTTCCCCGATGCGCGCGGCGGCGAACGTCGAACCCCATGCAAGGCAGCGCTGCCGGTGTACGTGATGTTCGTGACCGACGGCGGCACCTCGGACAAGCCGCTCACCGAGCGCCAGCTGCGCTGGGCCAGCCGCGAGCCGATCTTCTGGCAATTCATGGGCATCGGCAAGGGCAAGAAATCGAAGAGCAAGCGCCTCGCGAATTTCGCCGACTCCGACTTCCCCTTCCTGGAAAAGCTGGACGAGCTCGACGGCCGCCTGATCGACAATGCCGGTTTCTTTTCCGTCGAGACGCCGGACGAGCATGCCGACCCGGCGCTGTACGACCTGCTGATGGACGAGTATCCGGACTGGGTAAGGCAGGCAAAAGGGCAGGGGCTCATTTCCTGATAAACAACATTCTGCCGCAAGCACATTGACGCCCGGCCCGCCCATGCCGTAAGATTTCTTAACAAAAATTTTACAAAGCGGCATGCGCGATTCATCGTCTACCCGGTTCATCCGCTTTCACCTCAAGACGCGCCACATGGTGCTGCTGGTCGAGCTGGGCCGTCATGCCTCGATCCTGCACGCGGCCGAAGCAGCCGGGCTGACCCAGCCCGGCGCCTCCAAACTGATCGGCGAGCTCGAACACGCGCTCGGCGTGCCGCTGTTCGAACGCCTGCCGCGCGGCGTGGTGCCGACCTGGTACGGCCAGGTGCTGATCCGGCGCGCCGGCGCGGCGCTGGCCGAAATGGATGCGGCGCACCAGGAAATCATGCAGGGCGCCGCCGGCTTCGGCGGGCGCGTGGCGGTCGGCAGCGTGCGTGCGCCGGCGGCCACGCTGCTGCCGCAGGCAGTGAAACTGCTCAAGGAACGCAATCCGCGGGTGCAGGTGGCGGTCTCGAGCGACACCAGCCAGGCCATGATCGAAGACCTGCGCGCCGGCGAACTCGACATCGTGATCGGCCGCATCCTCGACCCCGGCGCCGCCGCCGAGCTCGACTTCGAACCGCTCGCCGACGAGCCCCACAGCCTGATCGTGCGCGCGGGCCACCCCTGGCTGGGGCGCAGCGACCTCGGCTTCGAGGAACTGGCGCAGGCGCCGTGGATCCTGCCGCCGGCCGGACGCCTGCGCGACCAGCTGATGGCGCTGTTCATTGCTCGCGGCCTGCCACAGCCACTCGACATCGTCGAAACGATTTCGCTGCCGCTGGTCACGCGCCTGCTGGCCGACAGCGAGCGTGTGGTCGCGCTGCCGCTCGAACTGGTACAGTCCGCGCTGGATGCCGGCACGCTGGCCGTGCTGCCGCTGGATGTGGACCTGCGCGCCGGCGTCTACGGCATCGTCACACGCAAGCGCCATCACCTCTCGCCCTCGGCCGAAGCGATGCTGGCGGCCCTGCGCGAAGCGGCCGGGCTGACGCCTCCTGTACATACTTGACTGCATACCTGACGAATACGGATTTGGCATACATCGCGCGTGTTTCGTTATGGAGAGCACGGCTTGCGCGCCGTATGATCTCAGCAATGACAGGACGAGGAGGGGACGATGGCAGGTTTTTTCCGGAATGCGAACTTGACCGGAGGCGAGGCATGATGCGCTGGGCAGGATGGCCTGTGGCCCTGACCGCGGCTGTGCTGGCGGGATGCGCAACGACCTCGGCGCCGACCTCGCCGGTCACCAGCTCGATCGGCAACTTCCCCGACCCCTTCGTGCTGCCCGACGCCGGCGGCTACTACGCTTACGCCACCAATGGCGACGGCAAGAATTTGCCAACCCTGCATTCGACCGATTTGCAATCCTGGCGCGCGCTGCCCGACGCCATGCCCACCCTGGCCAGCTGGGTGCGCAAGGAAGTGCCGCACGTCTGGGCGCCGGAAGTCATCAAGCTGGGCGAGCGCTACGTGCTGTACTACACAGCGCACGATTTGGCATCGGACCGCCAGTGCGTGGGCGCGGCGGAGTCGCGTTCGCCGGCCGGCCCCTTTGTCGACAAGGCCAGCAAGCCGCTGATTTGCCAGGCCGAGCTGGGCGGCACCATCGACGCCAGCCCCTTCCTCGACGGCGGCCGCCTCTATTTGTACTTCAAGAGCGACGGCAACTGCTGCAACCAGCCGACCCACATCTTCGTGCAGCAGCTGCAGCCCGACGGCCTGGCCGTCACCGGGCAGATGACCCGGCTGCTGACGAATGGCCGCAGCTGGGAAGGTAAAGTGATCGAAGCGCCGACCATGGTCGAGCGCAACGGCAAGTACACCCTGTTCTACTCGGCCAACGACTTCGGCAACGGCACCTATGCGGTGGGCTACGCTACCTGCGCCGGCCCGGCGGGTCCTTGCCAGCCGGCCGACGATTCGCCGTTCCTGAAGAGCCGTGCCGAACGCAACCTCTACGGCCCCGGCCACCAGGTGGTGTTCCGTGTGGGCGAACAGGATTTCATCGCCTATCATGCGTGGGAACTGAAGGCGGATGGTACCCGCGCCGAGCGGCGCTTCCTCTACATCGACAAACTCGACTGGGTGAACGGCAAGCCAGTGGTGAAGGGCACGACCCTGATCAAGTAAGGTAATCAAGTAAAGAACGATGCACCGGCCGGCACAGGCCGGGCGTAAGTGACAAACGGAGACAACGTGGCGCAACGCAGACGGTTTATCGCGGCTTCCCTCCTGCTGGGCATGGGTACGCCCCTGCTGGCGCGGGCACAGCGGCCCACGCAGCGGACTATCGACATACGGATGTGGACCCTGCTCAGCGGCGGCGACGGCGCGCGCATGCGCGCCCTGGTCGACAGCTTCAACGCCAGCCAGCGCGCGGTGCGCGTGGTCAGCACCACGCTGAAGTGGGGCGAACCTTTCTACACCAAGCTGATCACCTCCTCGGTGGTCGGCGCCGGCCCCGACATCGCCACCGTGCACCTGTCGCGCCTGCCCAACCTGGCCGGCGGCGGCGTGCTGCGTGCCATCAGCGATGCCGAGCTGGCGGCGGCCGGCCTGAAGGGCAGCGACTACTTCCCGCGCCAGTGGGAAAAGTCGCGCTACGAAGGCCGTAACTACGCCATCCCGCTCGACATGCACCCCATGGTCCTGTACTACAACAAGACCCTGGCAGGCAAGGCAGGCCTGCTCGACGGCGACGGTGTCTTGCAACCCATCGTCGGCTATGAAGCTTTGACGGCCGCTTTCGCCGGCGTGAAGCAACGCAGCGGCAAGGCCGGCCTGGCGATGGAAGCGAGCCAGGGTTCGTATGCCATCTGGCGCCTGTGGCTGTCGCTGCTGAACCAGCGCAAGGCCACCCTCATCGAGAACGGACGCTTCGCCTACGGCCGCGCCGGCGTCGAGGAGCTGGCCAAGGTCAGCGCCTGGTTCACGCGCGGCTACGGCCCGGCCGGCCTGGATTATCCGGCCTCGACCAGCCAGTTCATGGGCGGCGGCGCCGGCTTCATGCTCAACGGCGTGTGGGAAGTGCCGGAACTGGTGCGCGCCACGCGCCAGCGCACGCTCGGCTTCGAG
>Ga0265780_10006794_pt1 | contig 14146 bp, 14 predicted proteins | sample P1T30metagenome_FD_192432 | JGI IMG/M metagenome (GOLD analysis project Ga0265780, IMG submission 192432) | Plant litter microbial communities from East Loma Ridge, Irvine, California - P1 T30 | ecosystem: Environmental > Terrestrial > Plant litter > Unclassified | place: USA: California... | reverse complement strand
GCATGACTCCAGTCCATCAGTCATCAGTTTCTACCGAAGTTGGAAAAGCCGCTAGATCGGCCGTCAGCCCTTCTACCATCACTGAGCTGAACGACTTCATTCAACGTCCTAGCCCCCAGGGAAATGTCGCAGCAGTTAATAACACCGATAAAGATCGCGAAGAGAAGGCAACCCCCAAAGGTCAAGAACAGCAGCCGGTACCTACGGCCATAGAAGTCACCAGTGTTCTTCCTAGTTCTCTACCAGAAGTTTCGGCGTCGTCTTCAGTGTCTTACGCAGAAGTCGCAAAATCCCCGCCGAAGAAGACTACAAAGTCTACTGAGCCTAGCCCAGATGCACCGCCCCAGCCAAAAGTCGTATGCGAGTCGCCAGCTACTGGTGCCGTGGTAAAACAACTGCTCGACAACCTCTACGTGATGATACGTCAGCAGCGCCTGAACCTCCTCAGCGGTCCTATGATCACGATCCATGTCGGTAACCTCGAGGTGGCCGGCATATCCAAGCGTCTCGTGATGGCTTGCTGCTCGGTGTTGAGCAAGCACTTCGCCAAATTCCCCGAGTCGCTTGAGTACCGTTTCGCACAGGGTTCCATAGATCCTGACGCGATTCGCCACCTTCTCGTGACATGGGCAAAAGACATGAGCCAGGCATTCGAGATCTACGCAGTTCCCATGCAGGGTTCGTTCGCCAAAGACGTCGCGCTGTTGCGGGCTTCTCGCCTATTGGGCATGGAGCCGTACACCAAGCACATGCTTGGCTCCTACGTTCGCTACCTGAAAGAGAGCCTGCCAAGCTACGAGGAGATCGACATAGTAGAACAGAACGCTACAAGCGAAAAGGACCCGTTGTGGACGCACATGGTTAACCACCTGTGCCACGACCGTCACAAGAAACTGATCCCCGATCCCGAGTACTTCGCAGACTTCTTGGAGGACCATCCGCGTCTTAAAAAGGCCATGGAGGATGCTGATTCCTTCTTCGCTAGCGTGGCTAAGAAGAACTGGGAGGAGAGGAAAGCTGTTTGGGAAGCTCACGAAGCCGAGCAGCGTGCGCGATGGGAGCAGAAGGAGAATGAGACGCGTGTGCGTATTGCCAAGGAGAAGGAGTCCGTGTCGTCTCTGAGGAAGAAGATGGAGGCCAAGGGCGGTTCGGGCTTGTTGATGGCGACTGCTGAGGAGGCTGCGTTCTTGCGCAACCGTTGAAACACTACCCGAGAACCATGCCCCCACTGAGTTCCCCACAGATAAGCGACACAGCCATGTCCAAGTATTCAAAGCTTGGAATGGCTTCGAGAACAGTGAGAGCATGAACTGGGAAGTGCAATCCCTTCACGAACGAGAGGCTGTGGCACGGTGGCTTTGCTACGTTCGACATGTGATAACAGAACCCAAAAACAATGATGGACTTCATTGTGTAAACCATGTCCTCTCCTATCTACGTGCTCATCTTCACTAGCTCTTGATCTCATTGCCATCTTCTACCACTCCCCAAATCCATCTCCCTCATGTGCTTGCTCCCACTCCTCGACCTCATCTGCGGTCTCAGCCCATCCTTCGTCCACCCTCTCCTTCCCCTTCTCCTTCTCTTCCAACACGACGGTTGGCAAGTAACACTCCTTGCAATCGACCTTGACATGTATGTGTTCGTGATGATGACCGAACGGTACCACAGTGACGGTGTTTGCACAGCCAGTAGTCGCACACTTCACAGTAAGAGCGGTCGGCGAAGTAGTTGATCGGATGTGCTTGGATGATGGCTCAGTGATCGCGATGGATGAGCTAGCGATATGTATGCCGTGTTGTGGTACGCGACGCGCGACTTCGGGGTCGTTCGGTGGGTATGACATTTCGCTTTTGTAGGTGTCTATGGCTTATGGTATGTGTGAAGCTGTGAATGAGTGCGAGAATGAGGGTCGGAGAAGTGTTTTTTATAGTGCGGAAAGATTGCGACATGTTCGAAAGCAAGCGGATTGTCTCAGGAGGAAACGAATTGTTCCAGGATGTTGATTCGCGCAAGCTCTATACGATTCTATGACTGGAAAGGTCTATCTATTTGGCGCCGTGAAAGTTGACTGAGAAGGTATACAGGATACAAAGTGCGTTGTTAATCAGATCGAAGCGGTCATGTCAAAGGAGATGCTGAAACTTCAACGCGTCCTGCTATTGCCATCCGTTCTGAAAGTCCAAACGATTCGTCAGATATGGATCCATATCTGACGCGTATTCTGTAGGAAAGTCTTGTTCGGTTATGTAAATGCCGTATCCATATTCATCATTGTGCATCGGATACAAAGCGTCGAAATCATCTATGGCCGAAGTGTTGGGGAAGCCGAAGGTCGTCAGTGAGGTATCTAATATGTCGCTGGCGAAGCACATGGCGTCATTGTGCTCCAATAGTGTGCTGTTTGCTACCATATTTGGATAGCCGAGCGAAGATGGCGACGCGTCGGAAGTGACAGGTAGAGGATCGCTTGGTTGACCATGGTAGTCATTATGACCATCTGGCTGGCCCACGAGCGATTCTTGCAGCCTCATAAGCTTCGAAGCATGATCTTGCCGCAACGTCCGCTTCCTGTCCTGATCCTTGGGAGCAGTGTCGCCCTGCGCTAGGCCTTTCCAGTAGGCCATCGTCTTTCCATCTTTGAAATGATTTGAAATGTGTGTCTCTCTCAAATCCCAAGTGGCAAGCTCGTCTCCGCAGAATCCGCATGGCCATTCCTTTTCTGCCTCTTGTGTGCTCCTCAAACTCCGCCATTTGTCCCTAACCTCGTCTGGAAGTGACGATTTGTGAAAATTCTTTGCGTGTTGGCGGAGATGGTCGGGGCGCCCAAAAGTTCTGTCTTCTTCGCTTTTCTTGGAGCATTCCAAGATGCGATGCGAGTTCAGGAAATGATCTTCGCTGGGGTCCTTTATTTGACAAAATGCGCAGACAGAGCTGGTGCCGGAATGTGAAGAGATGGTGAGGCGTGGGCCTGTAGCGAGGCATGTCCATTGATGTTTCGGTCGGTGCTGGGTCTCTTCGTGACGACGCCATGACTTGGGCGCCAGACGTAGGAAGCAGAAGGTACACTGCCATGTCTGTTGTTCCTGTGTACTAGTACTAGGTGATGGAGTAGCCGGCGTTTTTGTCACATGAGGATCGTCGATTGGTGACACAGTGTTCATGCGTCTATAATCCTTCTTCTTGCCGCGTCTCGAGGTCTGTAGTGCGAGCTGAGGCTGATTATATCTAGATGTCCCGGAAACAGATGTGTAGTATGGGTCACTTGATGGTGTGTCATAGCGGATTACGGGGCTCGTCGTGCAGCTTGGTGTGTTTGTGATGTTGGAGAAGTCGGACTCGTACGCGCCTTCATCGCCTGAGCTTCCCTGAGAGACGTCGTTCACTAAAGGCAAGTTGCGTGCTCTGGTATTCGTGAACCAGGTGGTGACTTGTTTTTCAGTGATGCCGCATGCTTCAGCAAGCGAACGCTTCGTATCGGAATTAGGATAAGGGTGGTCTCGATTAGCTTTGAGCCAAGCACGTAGTTGATGTAACGCATGAGGTGGAAGTTTGGTGTGCCGTCGGGCGCAAGAGCGCCTAACTGTGAATTCCTGTATGGGGGATATTTGAGAGAGAAAATCTGGGTCCTGGACACACGAGGGACATGCGGCAGATGTTCGTGGATCGATTGCGTATGCAATCTCACAGGCTGAACACCGAGCTTTACTTCGTCGTTTGGAAGTATGCCGAGTCTGTGATTCTTGTGGGATCTCCAGCCGTGGCACGGTTTGTTTGTCTTTTGGCTGAGTTGGTGAAAGCTGCAGTTCCTCTGGCTTTACAAAGTCCTTGCTCTTGCATTCATCACACTTTAGGCCTTCTCCTGGTTTCGTGATGTCCCATAGCTGGCAGGTGATGCATGTCTTCACATAATCCAGAAGTGTCGGTACAGGTAGAGTGTTTTTCGACGTGTCTTTGGTAGTGATAACATTGACCCTGGTAGTAACTGGGACGGCTGGAGATTCAGATCGCCTCAATCGTAATTTGTCTTCGACATGAACATTCCAGAAGTTGTTACCGAATCCTAGGCTGCTCAGGCCAAGTCCGACCGATTGTCGAGGCGATGAGCCGGGCTCCGAAAACAGCTGAGGGGTATCAGCCTCGCCTAACAACTACTGTCAATAGCGTCGAGAGTGCTTACATGGACCTGCTCGTCGTCCTCCAAGGTATTTGACCCATACCCCGAGTCAAAAGACCATATGCTAGGAGCTTTGCCTTTTGGCGAGATGTCGTTCGGAGAAAGCATCGTGGCCACTAGTGTCTGTCGTAGTGGATGAATGAGCGATGGCGTGGGCAAGTTCGGTGAAGCCGTAGCTGAACACTGAATTAGAATCAAGCTGCGAGGACGAGCCTGTACATATTCGGTTTTGCGCGACGACCCAGTACACCCAGCTGGCCGTCCTGAGTACCAGGGTGTCAGTGGCTGTTGGGGGCCTCATCGCGCGCCTCAACCTGTGGCGCCGGAACATTCATTGGCTGTGGATGAACATCTCAGCTCAACTGCGCCTCAGGCCAAACTTGATGCATGATGGCAGCGTCCGTTTCGAGCGAACTTGGGGTCGAAAACTAAACGCTTTGAGACGCGGCGCTTGCGTATGTGGCGGTGTACCCCAGCTGAGTATACTAACCTACACGAAAAGGCGGTGCGCAGCTCGTGTGAACGGCGGGTCGTGCGGGTGTGCATTCTTGGTATGCGATGAAGTGTTCTGGAACACTTTGCGGCTTCTGTAGACAGACGTCATATCGCTGTTGTTCGCACATCATATCGCTCGTGCCCGCGATCTTCGTGGAGGGGTTGGTCCTGTGAGCGACATGCAGACTTTGCTACCGCGAAGACCCAAAATTACCCTTCCATAGGGCGTGCAGTCCGCATACCTGTGATTTCACCCATCGCAGCATATCCAGAACAAATCTTTGTTCACCCGGGAGCCGCCGGCCCAAGCACCATGACGACAGAATCGAAGATGCTGCGAGCGACGGCTGGTTCTGCGGCTCTGCGGGTTGCACGCTGGGGCTGTGCATCGTCGGACTGCGGCACGAAGCGGTCAGCTTGAACGCCGTCGTTCTGCTGACGTCGGTGTGCAATAGTTCGCATGCGGGGATATTGGTACAGTGTCGCTAGGATTGTTGGAAAGATATCACGTCGACGACAGTGTGTAAGTGCTTTGGTTGAGGCATGACCGGGGGGACTCGCAACGGCATCGAGCAAAATTGTCAAACACCACCATCGGTGTCTGCAAGCAATTGGATCGTTATGTGCTGTTTGAAAGATAGACACGAGGGGTATTCATTTTAGTATCTTAACAATGCCATAACCATGCATGCAAATGCCACATGTAGAGCCGAACAAACGGAGACTCATAAAAAATATTGTCAATCCATCGCATCATACTCGCATGCATCCAACTCCGTGCGATCTCCCCTCTCATGCAAAGATTCATATGCCTCACATCATCTATATGCAGTTCCTTCTCTCTATCCGTGCAGCGCGCCTGTCGCGCAAATTCCAACTGGGGCTTCCTCTTTTGTCGTGTGAGAGGTTATGAAATAATGCAATATGCCGTCTACTCCTTCAGACCTCTCCCTCACCAACGCCCCCACGACACCAAGGATGGTCCAGAACTTGACTTATCGTGATCCTCTTCTCGACATCCCGATCGAGCATCAGGCGTACAAGGTCGATGCTCTCCTCGCTCATGACCCAAGGCACTCGGAGGTCGTGATCCATGATCTCGTCTATACTATAGAACGGATTCTCTTTGTAAATGATGGTGTAGAGCAGGATGCCCAAGGCCCAGACGTCTTGCTCCTTGCCGCGGTAAGCGCGGCCCGCGAGGACTTCGGGGGCGGCGTAGTCTGCTACGATGTTAGTATTGGGAATGTGAGCCAGAAAAATGTGGACATAGCCTACCAATAGTGCCTACAAAGACGTCGAAAGGTCCACTTTTGATGTACGCTGCGCTGCCGAAGTCGATGAGCTTGATGTTGCCTTCCCCGTCTAGTACCACATTTTCGTCCTTTATGTCGCGGTGCACGACCTTGGCTTTGGTGTGCAGATGATGCACAGCTTCAGCAACCTGGATAAAGATCTTGCGGCATTCCTTCTCTTCCATGTTGACACGAAGTTCAATGTAATCGAACAAGTCCATGCCAGGCAAACCATGAGGTACCATCTCAATGTAGTAGTTTGTGTCGTCCTCGAAGAAGTCAGACATTTCCACGATGTTGGGATGCTTGAAGCCGTCTCGCCGTAGATAATCGAGAACGTGGATCTCAAGAGGAACGGTGCCAAGTCGTCGATCGCGCGTCCATGTGTCGACCAAGATGCGACGCTTTGTGACATACTTGATGACGGCTTTCTTTCCATTGTTCTTCTTGAAACGACACAGCTTGACCTGCCCGTAGGCACCCTGGCCCATCTCTTCAAGGACAACAAAGTCGTTGATGGTCTTCTTCGTGGGCGGATCGTCCTTCTTGGCGGGGGCCGGCGGCGGCGGCATAGTTGAGACTGGCGCTTTCGAGTTGTCGACTCGTGCAGAGTCTTGTATTTGTCTTGTTAGGAGTGAAACAGGCGGCGTACTTGATGAAGACGCTGAGTTATCAGATGGGGGCTCGTCGGGGAAGTTCAGATTTGACTGTCCAGGCCCAGGTTGGCGAGGCGGTGTTCCAGGTCGTGACATGAGAGGAGTCACAGGACCGATCCCATGGTTTGCAGCGTGCAGCTGCCTAGAGTACGTTATCCAAAGAGCGTATACCAGCTCTGGGCCCTTTTTTTGCTTCGCTGGCATATCCTCCTCTTCAATTACATTCTCATCAAAGCGTGGCGTTTTTTCACTCTTCACGACTCGCATCTGCACATCGACCATAATGTCTGAGCCGTCGCGGTGGAGCGCAGGCAGCCCGCTTGGCCGCAAGAAAATGGCAGCGGCGTCCGCGCTGCCTTCTCGCATAGCAAGTAATGCCCGGGCACGTCGAAAACTGTGCTCAGGGATGACTATACCGTCAACCAGGTCGATCTTGTCCTCGTCGGTCATAACATGCAGGATCTTGTCGAAAGCTGGGATGAGTTTGCTGACGTGAATACCTTCGGGTCGCGGCTGCCCGAAGAGCGCGGAAGAAAAGACCGAGTTGGAGCTTGTGACTGTGAGATCGGATGAGGAAAGCACGATGATGCCTGCGATGTGGGGGAAGCTCGAGACGCGGAACGTCAGCTCCCCAGGTAACGCCTCGACTGTTACTGGAATATTGATACTGTTTGATGTTCGTGCCGTGTAGCTGAGCACGTCTGCAATCTCGTCGTAATCCAAGCCACCTGTGTTCGTGCCTTTGAGACGTGGAATGCCGGGTAATAATCGCTTGAGATCCATTCCTCTCCGCAACCGATCGCTTCCGAATACCGCGTCGATGGCGCCCCAGCCCTTGGAAACGCATCCAACTTCGTCGACGTTGATAAACACAACGTCTTCTGCGATTTCTTCGAGAACCCAAATGAGACCACCTCTTTTCTCTTTGACCCATAAGCTGGCAGAGCCTGTTGCGCCATTTCGCTTCTGGATGGGAATGACGTCTCCACAAAGCAAGACACCTCTTGATCCTTTTGACTCGTGATTCAGCTTACCCGTTTTCTTGGCATTGTAGTATGAAGAACCGCTGCCGTCATCCGTCTTAGCCTTCCTCGCAGCCACTACGCGCGACGAGGGCTTGCTCAACAAACGTGCTGTAACACCGCCGCCGAGTTTCATGTTCGTGGATGGGCTCAAGGCCGGGGCCTGACCGTCTCGCGGGGTGTTGGATCCGATGTCTGGATTCCTCAATTTGTCTTCGAGCCACTTCCTACGATCTTCTCGGACGACCTCGAGGATGCCCAGCTTGCGGACCTCAGCTCTTGTGACACCGAAAACTAGGCATGCCAAGTCGTTTGCCGATGTGATGGTCCATGGCGATTGCGCTTCGGTGGTAAAGATGGCCTGTGCAGCGGGGGCGTGTCGACTGCCGTGGCCGTGTGGTGCTGACCCTGCCGAGTGTGGCCCCGGGACGTTGCTGAAGTTCGGTGGTGCAGTGGGGATGGATGCGGGGGAGGCTAGGTGGTTGATTTGTCCTAGGTCGCTGATGGAGTATGGCTGTGCCAGGACGTCGTTGAGCTGGCTCTGTATGGTAAGGGGTGCTACATCAGTGAGGGTACGCTTCAGTGCGGCACGTTGAGGTCGCCGTGGGGGCGGCGGAGACGGGTCTCTTGCTTGTAGGCTCGACGAATCCGAAGCTACCTCAATGGTCGGACTGCTGAGTGACTCGGGAAGCTCGCTACTGGGGCTCGCGACCTGTGTCGTTGTTGCTCTGTGAATGGATGGCGTCGCAGCCTCTAGCATGCTCTCAGGACTGTCTGATCTGTCGGCAATGGAGAAGTCCTTGTCGAAGAGGTTCTCGCCAGACATATCGGCGGGGCCAGTGATGGGACCTAGAGCACCCAGGCCATGTGCGCCGGCGCCGTCGTGACCTATCAAGTTTGCGCGGCTCAGCAGCTCCATCATGCTCTGCACTTCCTGGTCGCCGCTGAGTTTGGCCTGGGCGTTTGCTATGCCTGGGTTCGTAGCGGCCCAGCCCAGCCTGTCCCGCATAAAGTCTATGGAGCGCTTCAGGACATTTTGGCGGTTGTGTATAAACTCCTCCGACTGGGTCGCAAACGAGAACGAGTGAAGGGACCTGCAGTCGATCAGCCAAGACTCCAAGACTCCAAGACGGCTGCTCCGCTGCAGGCTTACTCTGAAGGGAACCTCGAGAGGTCCTCGCCAAAGGCAAAGGCGGGCGAGCCTGGGGCAGTCGGGGCGGTATCGGAGGCGTGTCTCGAGACGGGCGGGGTGGCAATGTTGAGCGAGGTGGCGCGCTGTGTTGCGGGTGGCAGGCGCGAACCTCCCTGCTGGCGAATGCGGCGGAGACCAGACACGCCCATGCCATGTTCATGCTCGGGGACGATGGGCGACCTGGGGTGCATGTGTCAGCACTGCTCAGCCTACACGGCGACAATGACCCCGCCATGCATGTACCGACTACAAAGTACGCGTGCTCACCTGGCCATGCGTTCCAGCTGCCCCGCGTCAAAGCTCATACGCTTCCCCGTGTCTATCGCTGGCGGGCCCCGCGCCCTCAGCAGGTTCGAGGTGCTCTGCGTCTTGGCCAGCGGGACATAGTCGGGCGAGTCGTCGAAGGTCGGCAGGCCATCCAAGTGGACTTGTTCGGGTACAGAGCCTGGCGGATTGGGTGTGTCAGCGAGCGGTTCCATGCGAGACGGGATGGCAGTTGGCGGCGGCGGCGGTGGTGTAGTTTTACATGAGGTAGTCACATCTTCACGTGGGCATGGTGGGGGCGGTGAAGCTGGCATGAGCAATTGCTGTCGCGCGAGAAGGCGTGTCGTTCCTCCGTCCACTGTCCGGCGTGTTCACGATGCACGTCACGGTCGACTGGGCTGCGGCGGCTGCGGTGCAAAGCGTCTTTGCGGGGACGTCCGGGCGCGGAAGCGTTGGGCGAGGCTGCTATGGCTGCTGCGAGAAGCGTAGCGATGCGGAACGGCGGTGAAGACTAGCACTGGGGGTCGCGAGGGAATGATACTGGCATTGACTTGTGTCTGTACGCTGCTGCGGCCAAAAAGCCCTCTGGGGACGAGCGAGTCTTTGCTTGGAGACCACCTGCATGCCCACGTTTGCCCCGCAGCACAGACGTCCCAGCTCCCGTCGTAGTCGCCTCCACCCTCCAGGCGTCCTACATCTTCGCCGTCTCTCACGAACAAAGCGAGAAGCACCCGTGATGCAACTCGCGCACCGTCATCATCAGCGACGCTCCGAGCCGCACGTCGCACGTCGCACGTCGCACGTCGCACGTCGCACCAATTCGCAGAGAACTCGCCCTGTTGGAACCTTTGCGGACAGCTGTCTGACAGCGCCGGCAAGCGTCCGTTAGCAGCCTTGACATGTGTTTCTACCCTACAACACCCCCTACACGTTAATGCGCCTTCGCTACACCTCCCACAACCGGCCCATGCCCTCTGCGCCATTTCAGACTGCGGACCTTGTGGCGAAGCATCATTGTTGACAGCTCATCATATGCACCATATTGCACTTTCCAGAAAGCCCTCAAATGATTTTCCGTTGCTGTGCAAGTGAGCGCTGGGTCCATCCCCGTCCTCCCCGCGCGCCCTGATTGGCTGAGCATAACCTACCCCTTGCCGACGCTGATCACCATGTATACAAACCACAAACCACCCAACATCGTACTTTATTCTGTCTGCCTCTTTCATCGTTGCCGAAGAGCTTCCTTGTGCTGGTTCCAGAAATTCCGACATCCTAGAAAACAGTCAGTCGCTGATTTGACTTCCTGCAACAGTGAAACACACCTCGATGCATGTTGACCTGATCGATCCACCACTCTCCAAAGCTGTCGTCCGTGGCCATGTCTGTTGCAGTAACTCGCTCCTCCCTCTTCAGGCCACACATCATGCACGGCTGTCGTGCGGGTATGCCACCTTCGGATTGCTTCAACGTCTTGACGGGCATCGTCTCCTGGAGATCTGGTACTAAGCCAAGTGTGCCGGCCTTGATTTGGTTCGTACCAGACACCACGTGTCGAAGTCGTCCAACTTGCTCTTTCCACACTCTTACGACATCTGAAGCCTCCCTCTCCTCTTTCATGTTCTCTCCTCTATCAATGCCCGTGAGCTTCATGCCCGATGTTGCTCGTGAAGATGCGGGACCAATGCGCATGCCCTGTGATAGATGCTGATCGCGTTTCCATCGTAGCTTTCGACCTGCAATGATGTGCGCACCAACATTTGCGAGCACGAGATAGCCCTGCAGATAATTGATCGTCGCTGGCTCGGCTATAAGCTTGTTTCTCATTGGCAATGTCTGTGCAGCCATAGGCTTGAAGAGCTTTTCCTGTGCATCTGCGAATAATGGAGGGAACAGAGACAGAAGTACACCAGGAGGCGGGACATTGGTTGGCGGTAGCTCCCCAGGCTGTGGCTCGTCTATGGTCGGAGACATGATGGGTACAGGACTTGCAGCTCCTTTTGTAGCAATTGTGTTTTCTGTGACTCTCTTACTTGACGTGTTCGCTGGCGTCTTTGTAGGAATTGAAGCTTCCCAATCATCGAATGTGTCCCAACCATCGTCTTCTGTCGGCGGTGCTGGTTTCGTCACAGGCTGCTTAGATTTTGCCATCTCACCGAACGCCCCTCCGCGATATTTCTTTACTGTTGATGCACTCTGTGTGGTCGGCTTCTCGATACTACCTCTTCTTCCCATTGACGTCCAAGACTTGGGTTGTGGTACACTCAAATCTCCGAGCAAGTCAACGAGTCCGGCGGATCCACCACCTAAGACTGGAGCGCTGACTTTGGAATCAGTGCCCTCAAAGTCCCCAAAATCATCATCGTCATCGAAGTCGTCTTCTGCGTCAAACAACACGCTTGGATCGGCTGATTTCTTCGCTTTAATAATGGGCGCTTTCTGCCATGAGTTCTCGTCATGCCGGTTTGGTTGCTTCGTATCAAAAGCGAATGGATCTTGGACGTTGGTTGCCATTGACCCCGTGCTCTGCGGTGGCTGTGTAGTCAATCTTGACGTGACTGCGAACGGGTCTTGGCCTACAGAAGACGCGGGCTCTATCGTTGCAGAACCACCTTCGAAATCGCCCCAGTCATCATTGTCATCGTCTACATCCTCTGAAGCAGTTGCTGTTCCAGAGTTCTGGAACTGCTGTTGCTGGTATGGTGGTTGTGGCTGAGCCACTGGGGCTGGTGTTGTGCCCAAGCTGTCAAAGAAGCTGAAGTTTGGTGGCGGTTGCTGTGCCGGTCTTGCATTTGAGATCGGTTGCTTCCCTTGATTTGTTGTTGATTCTGCCGCAAACTCTGCGAAAAGATCCGCTGACATGGCTCGATTTGCACGGTGACGATGTGAGGGCGAGGAGTGATGCAACTGTTAGATTGGCGAGGCGCGACTGCGCTAGCCCTGAAGCTAGCCATAATCCAGCCAGTGCTTCACGCCCCAATGCTTGCTCATCAGAACCACGTGAAGAACATACATAGCGCTATAGAGAAGACCTTGACTCCATCTCAAAAGATAAATATATACGATTGGCTACAGAAGCTTAAGGGAAGAAGAAGCAGCTGAATAGAGATGCGGCACTCGTTTCAATTTCGACCCAGTACCACGTTCTCACTTCTTACCCCTCCTCGTGAGGTAAACGTCGATAGAACCCCATATACCTGCTCGACGTGGAATTTCATGTTGTATAAATCTGATACATGATGGCTTTTCTCTCCATGCTCTTTGCCTCCCCGCCGGCTCCCGTCTCCACGTCCTCCTGCCTTCTCGACCTCCCCTCCAAAGTCTACGTTATCACCAACGCCTCCTCGCCCTGCAACATTTCCCTGGCAAGAACACTCTACAACCTACATGCTACAGTCTATGTTGGACGATCCTCTTGCGACACTATCAACACCCTACAAGCCTCCTGCCCAGACTCCAAAGGCCATCTCAAACCCTTCGTCTACGACCCCTCTGATCTCGCCAGCGTCAACTTAGCTGTCGACAATTTCCTAGAGAATAAATGGCGTCTCGATGTGCTATTCCTCGACTGCGGCAGTGATTTCCTCCCCTCCTTCGTTCTTGCAAGACTCCTCACGCCTATGCTGCGAACCACTGCGTCGCATTTCGCCATCCTAATCCATCAATCCAGGTCCTACGGATCTCCGAAGAAGACTCAGCACAAGCCAGCTGCGATCAACTTCACATCTCTACGCATGAGTTCTCGCGGCGTAGGTAGGGTCATAAGGTGGGTGATTCGCATTCGCACACGTTACCAAACGGCAATCCCTCGGGCGTGCAGCATGTTCTCGTGGATCAGCGTCGACAAGGCGCAGATCTCCACCGCTCCTTTGGCCGATTCATGCCTTTCCGCGCGCAACGCACGGAGTATGATGCATGTACGCTCCTGTATGCTGGACTGGCTCCCAGAGTAGCAAGTGGTGATTGGGTAATACCTTGGGGCAGGAAGGGCAAAGTTTCTGAATATGTCCGTGGATGTATAGCACGACAGAATGGTGATGCGAACGGCATGACCGCTGCTTTGTTTGAGCAGTACCACCAGGCAGCGGCAGAATTCGTGTCAACTTTACACATGCGCGAAGCGATCTAATAGTTTTTAGGAGCATACTCATAAGTCTATTCAGGGGGCCTGGAGATATACGATACTCTAATATATTATTATCTAGCTCAGCGAAAGCTGATAAGAATATACAGACTGCCTTAACATCTTCTCGTTATTTGAGGGCGGGCAGGAACTTTGCCTGCACCTGGTGCACCCATCACGAAGTCTGTACGACACAAGTAGACACTGATCGATCATGGCATCAAGTCATCAATGAACACAAGACAATGATTGTCCACCCATAACTTTCATTCAGATCATTTGTGAAGTCTATGGAGGGACTACGCCAGGAACCCTAACCTAATCGTTATGCATGATACATTTCAAAAGTCATCATAGCTTTTCCGAAGCCACCACATCCCCAGAACCAGGTATCTAGAGAAAGGAAAGAAACGAGCGACTCGAAGAGAGTGCGCTTATTTCTTGATAGCCTTCTGGGCAGCCTTGGTGACCTTGCCAGCCTTGTCGGCCTTGACGACAGACTTGATGACACCGACAGCGACGGTTTGACGCATGTCACGGACAGCGAAACGACCGAGAGGAGGGTAGTCAGTAAAGGCCTCAACGCACATGGGCTTGGAGGGAACCATCTTGACGATGGCAGCGTCACCGGACTTGATGAACTTGGGGGAGTTCTCAACAGACTTTCCGGTACGGCGGTCGATCTTCTCGAGGAGCTCAGAGAACTTGCAAGCAATGTGGGCAGTGTGGCAGTCGAGGACTGGTGCGTAGCCGGCACCGACCTGACCAGGGTGGTTGAGGACGATGACCTGGGCGTTGAAGGACTCGGCACCCTTGGGGGGGTCGTTCTTGGAGTCACCGGCAACGTTGCCACGACGGATCTCCTTTACGGAGACGTTCTTGACGTTGAAGCCGACGTTGTCACCGGGGACACCCTCGGTAAGCT
>Ga0265780_10006793_pt1 | contig 14146 bp, 9 predicted proteins | sample P1T30metagenome_FD_192432 | JGI IMG/M metagenome (GOLD analysis project Ga0265780, IMG submission 192432) | Plant litter microbial communities from East Loma Ridge, Irvine, California - P1 T30 | ecosystem: Environmental > Terrestrial > Plant litter > Unclassified | place: USA: California... | reverse complement strand
TGCCGTTGACGCTGACGACGACGTCGCCCTCTTCCAGCACGCCCTCGGCCGGGCCGCCGGCGGAGACCTGGCTGATCGTGACCCTGCTGGGCACCGTGTAGCCGTCGTGGATCATGGCCGCCGCGATGGCGGACTTCTGCGAGTTCTGCATGTCGACCGTGTTCTGCTCGTCGACCTGCTCGTTCGTCACCCCCGAGGGGTAGATCGTCTCGACCGGGACGACGGCCCGGCTCGGATCGAACCAGGCGGACACGACCTCGACCCAGCTGGGCCGGACCGACTCGTTGCCCTGGACGCTCACGGTGAGGAGGTCGAGCGTGCCGGCGGTGGGGTAGGTCTCGGCACCCGTCACGGTGATCAGCGGCTGGTCGGCGCCTTCGTACTCGGCGCTGCCGAGGGTGTCGAACACCGGGCCCGGCTGCTCGATGAGATAGGGCGACGGCAGGAACGTGAGCACCAGACCGGAGACGAGAGCCACCCCCAGCAGCGACCAGCCGACCCGGCCGGGACGGCGCCGGGACAGGGAGGCGCGGGTCGGGGGTGAGAAGAAGGCCACGACGGTCCTTTCGATGTTCGCCACGGGCGGAGCGGGGAGCCCGGGGCGGGCGCCGAATTCGAGGTTGTTCCGATGGCCAGCAGTTAGCGTAGTTCGTATGACCGATGATTCGCAGCGCGGGCCGGAGGACGAGTTCCGCGAGATGCTGCGCCAGTTCCTGTCCGGTGATTCCGAGATCGACCCGGCCCAGCTCGCCGGTGTGGCGGGCCTGCCCGACGACCCGGCGTTCATGGCCCGGCTGATGAGCCAGCTGCAGAACGCCGTCGACAGCAGCGGTGACGGGATCGACTGGAAGGTCGCCACCGAGCAGGCCGTCGCCGCCGGCACTCGATCAGCCGTCGAGACGCCCGCCGCCGACCGGGCCGCTCTCGAGCAGGCGTTCCACGTCGCCGCCCTGTGGCTCGACGACGTCACGTTCGTCTCCGAGCTGACGGTGGCGCCGCGACTGGTGACCCGGGCCGAGTGGTCGCGTCTCACCATGCCGGTGTGGAGTCAGCTCGCCGAGCCGGTCGCATCGTCCATCGCCGACTCGCTGACGGGCGTGCTGAGAGATCAGGCCCCGGAGGAGATGCAGTCGCTGCTGGCCGGTGCCAGCCAGGTGATGCGCAGCGTCGGCGGCACGCTCTTCGCCATGCAGCTCGGTCAGGTGGTGGGTCAGCTCTCGCTCGAGGTCGTCTCCGGCGGCGACGTCGGCATCCCGCTGCTCGACGACCAGCAGGCCGCGATCCTGCCGCAGAACGTCGCCGCGTTCGGCGAGGGCCTCGACATCGAGACCGACCAGATCCAGATCTACCTCGCCGTCCGCGAGCTGGCGCACGCCCGCCTGTTCCGCCACGCCCGGTGGCTGCGCCTCCACCTCATCTCGTCGATCCGCGAATTCGCCCAGGGCATCAGCATCGACACCGAGCGCCTCGAGGCGCTGGCCGTCGACTTCGACCCGTCCAGCCCCGACGAGCTCCGGGACGCGATGGCCAGCGGCGCTCTGATCCCGCCGAAGTCCGACGAGCAGCTCGCCGCGCTCGCCCGCCTCGAGACGATGCTCGCCTTGATCGAGGGCTGGGTCGACGTCGTCACGGCCGAGGCCACGGCACGACTGCCGAGATCGGGCGCCATCGCCGAGACGGTCCGTCGTCGTCGCGCGGCCGGTGGCCCCGCCGAGTCCGCGTTCTCGACCCTCGTGGGTCTCGAGCTGCGCCCGAGGCGACTGCGCGAGGCCGCGGCCATGTGGTCGGCGATCACCGAGGCCGTGGGTGCCGAACGCCGCGACTCGCTGTGGTCGCACCCCGACATCGTGCCCTCCAGCGAGGACATCGACGACCCGCAGGGTCTGATCGCTCGACTGACCGACGCCGAGCCGGCTCTGGACGACGTCGACCGCGCGATCGCGGAGCTCCTCGACGACACGTCCGGCGATCGGCCGCACGAGGGGGGCGACGGCGCCGCCGGAGAACCCGGGTCCTCCCCCGAGCGCTGAATCGGACGAGGGGCCGGGGCGCCTGTGGACAACCGCGTCGACCACCGTGTCGGCGACCATGATCGTCGGATGTCCCGCCCTCTCCGCTTCCCCCCGCACACCGCCGTCGTCTGGCGGGACCCCTCGACTCTGCAGATCGGCGTGGAACGCGCGTACGTCGTCCTCCATGACGTGACGGCGTTCGACGAGACCTTCGTCTGGGCTGTGGCGCACGGACTGGGTGACGGCGGCGTCGACGCGATCCTGGCCCAGACCGGGGGCGACCGACTCGACGCCGCACGCCTCGTGGCACGGCTCGAGCCCGCCCTCGACCGCCGACCGACGCAGGCTCCGCCCGCCTTCGCCGTGCTCCTCGCCGGCAGCGGACCCTTGGCCGACGACATCGGGAGGCTGCTGCAGTCGGAGGGCCTGCCGGTGCACACCGCGGTCCACACCGTCGGTGCGGTGCGACTCGACCCTCGGAGCCCACCCGCCGTCGGCGTGCTGGTGGGCGGCCCGGCCCCCGACCCCGTGACGGCGTCGGACTGGATGCGGGGCGATCTCCCCCATCTCCTCGTCCGGACGGGCGACCGCTCCGTGCGCATCGGCCCTCTCGTCGTGCCGGGGCTGACCGCCTGCGCTCGATGCCTCCACCTCACGGCCGGCGACGCCGATTCGGCCTGGCCCGCGATAGCGGGTCAGCTCAGCACACGACCCGTGGCTCGACCCCGACCACTCGTCCTCCGGGAGGCGGCGGCCGCGGCCGCGCGACGACTCCTCGACTCGGAGCCGCTCGTGGTGGGCGGTCGCCGGGCCGATGCCGGCTCCGCCGGCGCCGTCCTGCGCATCGACCTCGAGACGGGTCGGATCACGACGATGTCGACTCGGCCGCATTCCGACTGCGGATGCGCAGTTCTTCCAGGAACCTGCTCGGCTGACGCGCGCCTCCTCGGCCCTGCCCGGTCTGACTCCACGACAGACGGAGGCGTTCGCGGGCGCGGGTGACCCCGACGTAGAGCAGGCGGCGCTCCTCGTCGACGGCCTCGGGGTTCTGGGCGTAGCTGATCGGCACGAGCCCCTCGCTGAGACCGACGAGGTAGACGCTCCGCCACTCGAGGCCCTTCGCGGAGTGCAGGGTCGCGAGGGTGACCGAGGGCATGGTCGGCTCGTGCTGGCCCGCCTGCCGCGCCAGGAGCTCGTCGACGAATGCGCGGAGGGTCGTGTCGGCGGGCGAGGCCTCGGCCAGGCCCATCAGGGCGTTCAAGGACTCCCACCGATCGCGGATGGCGCCGCGCTGCTCGGGGGCCTCCTGAGTCCAACCGAGCGACCGGAGGACGTCGCTGACGGTCTTGAAGAGCGGCTCGCCCACGATGCTGACGGCGGCGCCCTTCAGCATCATCAGCGCCTCCTTGACCTCGCGGAGCTCGAAGAACCTCGTCGCGCCGTGGATCCGGGTCGAGACGCCGACGTCGGCGAGTGCCCGCTCGATCGCCGCGGCCTGGACGTTGACCCGGTACAGCACCGCGATCTCCTCCGGAGCGACACCCGATCGGATCTCGTCGGCGATCGTCTGCGCGACGCCGCGGGCCTCGGCGGAGTCGCTCGGGTACTCGACGACCGGAGGGACGGGCCCGGTGGTCTCGACGGCGGGATGCAGGTGGAGCGCGCCGGGTCGCCCTCGCATCAGCTGGTTGGCGGTGTCGACGATCTGACGCGACGAACGGTAGTTCTGCTCGAGACGGACCACGGTGGCGTCGTCGTAGCGCGAGCCGAAGCCGAGCAGGTAGTCGGCCGACGCGCCCGCGAACGAGTAGATGGTCTGGCTGGCGTCGCCCACCACGCACAGGTCGTTGCGGTCGCCGAGCCAGAGCTCGAGGAGCTCCTGCTGCAGCGGCGAGACGTCCTGGTACTCGTCGACCACGAAGAACCGGTACTGCTCTCGGACCTGCTGCGCGACGCGCGCCTCGAGCTGGAGCATGCCGACCGTGGCGAGCAGGACGTCCTCGAAGTCGAGCTGCCGCCGTTCGTCTTTGATGTCCTCGTAGGCCGCGTGCAGGTCGAGTGCGCGTTCGGGGCTCACGTTCTGCGGCAGCGACCGCTGGGGCAGCGCCTGAGCGTACGACTCGAGCGTGAGACGGGAGACCTTGCGCCATTCGATCTCGCCCGCCATGTCGCGGAGCGACGCCGTGTCGAGCTTCAGCCCCAGCCGCTCGGCCGCGTGCGCGATCAGCTTGCCCTTGCCGTCGATCAGGCGCGGCATCTGACCGCCCATCGTCTGCGGCCAGAAGTACGACAGCTGCGACAGCGCCGACGCGTGGAAGGTGCGCGCCGACACTCCCCCGGCGCCCAGCGCCCGGAGACGACCGCGGAGCTCGGCGGCGGCCCGCGAGGTGAAGGTCAGCGCCATGACGCGGTTCGGCGCGTAGACCCCGGTCGCGACGCCGTAGGCGATCCGGTGCGTGATCGCACGGGTCTTGCCCGTTCCGGCGCCCGCGAGCAGGCAGACCGGGCCGAGCAGCCGACGGGCCGCCTCCCGCTGCTGCTCGTCGAGCCCGGCGATGAGTTCGGCGGCCTCGGTCACTGGTCGATCTCGCCGCCGAACCAGTCCTCGATGATGGCGCGGGCGATCGATGTGCGGCCGGGCAGGATGACCTCGCCGAGACTCGCGGCGAGCTCGGCGCGACTGAACCAGCGCAGCTCGAGGATCTCCGCGCCGTCGGGTTCGAGCACGCCGGGGTCGTCGACGTCGACCCGGGCACGGAACCCCAGCATCAGACTGGCCGGGAACGGCCAGGGCTGCGATCCGAGGTACACGGGGTCGACGACCTTCACGCCGGACTCCTCGAAGATCTCGCGCTGCACGGCCTGCTCGAGCGACTCGCCGGGCTCGACGAAGCCCGCGAGCAGCGAGTAGCGGTTGTTCTCCCAGAGGGCGTTCGACCCGAGCAGGAGGCGGTCGTCGGCGTCCGTGACGGCCACGATGATCGCGGGGTCCGTCCGGGGGAACACCTCGTGGCCGTTCTCGGGGTCGCGACGGACCCACCCGGCCTTGTCGCTCACGAGCTCGCGACCGCTGCGCGGCGAGAAGCGGTGCGAGTCGTGCCAGTTGGCCACGGCGACCGCCTCGACCGCCAGACCCGCGTCGCGGGCGCTCAGCGCGCTGCCGAAGGCCCGGAGGCTGCCCCATGACGCCTCGTCGGACTCCAGCGCACGCGCCTGGTCGTCGCTGAGCAGCGCCGCCACGAGCGGGGTGCCGACGGGTTCGGCCGCGTCGGCCGCCTGCGACAGCCCGAGGTAGACGTAGTCGTCGGCCATGGGGACGTCACTGGCCGGGAGCAGAGCGAGGCGGTCTTCGGAGGCCATGAGCGTGCGCCCGCGCCAGAGGGGCAGGACCCGGGTGTCTTCCGAGGCCAGGAGGTCGGACACGGCGCCGGCGCGATCACGCGTCAGGTAGTCGCGATCGACCTGGTGCCGGGCGAGCGGGAGGCGGTCCGTCAGAGGCGAGGACATCGAACGACCAATCATCACGGTTTGACAGCGTGGCGAACGACGGGGCACCACACCGGGCGGCCTACCCTGAGGGCATGGCCAGATCTCATCTCACTCTAGCCGCGTTGGCCACGGCGGCAGTCGCCGACCTGGACGTCTCCGCGGCCGCCCCGTACGGCTCCCCGACCGGCGGCGACTACGACTCGGCGCTGCTGAACGGGCGCCTGGGCGAGCACTGGATCATCCGCGTGCCCCGCTCGCAGCGGGCCGAGGCCCGCCAGTCGGCCGACCTCGTCTCCCTTCGCGCCCTGAGCGCCGGCGTCCGCGGTCGTCTGCCCTTCGCCGTCCCCCAGTACCGCGGTCAGGCGCCCCTCGGTCGCACCCGGGGCATCGTCTACGACTTCATCGCCGGCGAGCACGTCCCCGCCTCCCGGGTCACCCCCGATTCGGGTCTGCCCGCGGTCGTCGGCCGGGGCATCGCGGCCATCCACTCCCTGCCGACCAGCTTCGTCACGGACGCGGGTCTGACCAGCCACACGCCGTTCGAGGCGATGCGGTCGACGGCGTCGCTGGTCGACCGGGCGGCCTCGACGCGCCTCCTGCCGGCCGCCCTGCTCGAACGGTGGGAGGCGGCGATCCAGGATCACCTGCTCTGGCAGTTCCAGCCCACGGTCGTCAACGGCGCACTCGACGCCGGGTCGATCCTGGTCTCGGGCGGCGACGTCACCGGCGTCCTCGGCTGGCACGAGCTGCACGTCGGCGACCCCGCACGCGATCTCGCCTGGCTGCTCGGCACGCCGTCGTCGGTGGACGAGGCGTTCGACGCCTACAACGCCGAGCGCGGCTCGAGCGACCACCAGCTGCGCCACCGGGCGACCCTCTATCACGAGCTCGAACTCGCGAAGTGGCTGCTGCACGGCACGAGCACGAAGAGCACCGAGGTGGTCGACGACGCCGTCGAGCTGATGGGCGGCCTGGTCGACTCGCTGCAACTCGACCGGAGCGGCGCGATCGGCGCCGGTCAGACGGCAGCCCTCGACATCGACGGCGTCGAGAAGCTGCTGTCGACCACGGAACGGCGTCACGGCTGAGGGCTGACTCCTCTCTCGACGCGACCCCAGAGGTCGAGCAGCTCGGCCCGGTCGGCGATGTGCTCCGGCCGGAGGACCCGGTCGTCGGCCACGAAGTAGAACGCCGCGTCGATCTGCTCGGCGGGGATGCCCCGGTACGCGGCGTAGGCCTCGCGGTAGAGGGCCAGCTGCAGCTGCTTGAGCTCGAGGTCGTCGGCGTCGACCGGTGAACGCCCGGTCTTCCAGTCGACGACCTCGAAGCGGTCGCCGCGCGCGAAGACGGCGTCGATCTTGCAGATGACCGTGCGGCCGGCGAGCGGCAGGTGCACCTCGAGCTCGACGTCGACGGGCTCGAGGGCCGCCCAGTCGGAGCGCTCGAAGGTCGCCTGCAGTTCGGCCAGCCGACGTGCGTCGTCCGGGTCGACCACACCCCGCGTCCCGCCGACCTGCTCGTCGTCCAGGTCGGTCTCGACGGCGAATGCGTCGAGCACCTCGACCCGCCCCGTGGGCCGGTACCGGGACTCGACCCACTCGTGGAACAGGGTGCCGAGACGCGTGGCCCGGTAGGGGCGCTCGGGCAGGGGCCGCCGCAGCGCTGCTGCCACCGAGGCCGGGTCGTCGACGTAGTCCTTGAAGCGGGACGCCGGGATCCGCTGCGGCAGATCGAGCAGACCCGCCCCCGCTCGTGCGGCGTCGCGCTCGAGCAGGAGGAGGTCGATGTCGGCGGCCCAGAGGAGGGGCGCGCGGTCCGCATCGGTCTGCTGCTCGCCCGCCCGCCGATCTGTCGGTTCGACCGTCTCGACCGTCTCGACCGTCTCGGCATGAGCCCGTCGTGCCGCGATGAGCCGACCGACCCGACCGGCGGCCTCTTCGACCGCTGCGCGGCGCGCCCCCAGGGGATCCCCCGGCCAGGGCAGCTCGCGGGTGGCCTCGGCCAATGGATTCTCGTCGTCCTCCGGCGCCTCGGGAACACTCTCGGAATCGACGAGACCCGCGGCCGCGAGGTCGGTCAGGTACCGACTCGGCTTCCGGGGTTTGACGGTCGACGACCAGAACGAGCCGCTCAGGAGGAGCTCGTCTTTGGCCCGGGTGAACGCGACGTAGGCCAGTCGGCGCTCTTCGCCCTCGTGACGCGCGACGAGTTCGGTCTTGAACTCGCTCAGCCGGCGGTCGAAGTCCTTCTGGTCGTCGACCCCGCGCCACCCGAGCTCGGGGAGTTCGGCCGCGTCGCCGCGGAACTCGTACGGCAGCTCTCCGAAGCCGAGCCAGCCCACGCCCGCACGCGACGTGCCGGGGAACTCGCCCTCGACGAGGCGCGGCACTCCGACGACGTCCCATTCGAGGCCCTTGGAACCGTGCACGGTCAGAAGCTGCACGGTGCCGCGTTCGCCCGCCTCCGTTCGCGGGCCCATGTCGTCGCGACGCTCGGCCGCCGTCAGCCAGGCGAGGAAGCCACCGAGCGAGGCGCCGTCGTCGGTGGCGACGTAGCCCGAGAGCTCGTCGTCGAACGCCTGCAGCCAGGCACCGCCCGACCCTGCACCCGTGGCCGCTGCCACCTCGACGTCGAGGAGCATCTCCTGCTGCACGACCGTGACGAGGTCGACGAGATCGAGACCCGTCCGACCGCGGAGGAACGCCAGCTGGGCGCCGAGACGGCGCAGCCTGTCGAGACCCGCGGGGCTGAACGCCTCGAGCTGCCGGTGCGCGAGAGGCGCGGTCGCGACGAAGTCGAGGGCGTCGACGATGGAGCCGTGCTCGCCGACCGCGACCGACGCACGGAACCCGGCGGTGACCTCGTCGGAGAGCGCCTGCTGGGCGTGGTCGTGCGAGAAGAGCCACGACGACACCCCCCGGAGCGCCGCGATGTCGTGGACGCCCACCCGCCATCGGGCACCCGCCATCAGGCGGATGAGCTCGGACCCCGCCGCAGGGTCGTGCAGAACCCGCAGGCACGCCACGAGGTCGACGACCTCGGGCCGCTGCAGCAGACCGCCGACTCCCAGCACGTGGTACGGCACGCCCCGGGCGGCCAGCGCCTCGACGAAGACCGGCATCGTCTTCTTCGACCGGAACAGCAATGCGGCGGTGCGTCGTGCCGATCGCCCGTCGACCACGGTCGGGATCGCGAGCCGGCCGGCGAACCACTCGGCGACCCGGGCGGCCTCCTCGGGCAGGGTCTGCTCGTAGGCGACCTCGACCGCACCTCGCGGGGCCGACGGACGGGGCCGCAACGTCCCCACGAGGTCGTCGCCGGAGGTCGCCAGGTCGGCCACCACCCGGTTGGCCGCGTCGAGGACGGTCGAGGCGTTCCGCCAGCTCGTCGACAGGCTGTAGCGGGTGCCCTCGGCCGCGTCGAAGTCGACGGGGAACCGCCCGAGGTTCGCGGCGCTCGCCCCCCGGAACCCGTAGATCGACTGATGCGGGTCGCCGACCGCCATCACCCCCGTGCCCCGGAAGAGCCTCGAGAGCAGGCGCGTCTGCACGACGCTGGTGTCTTGATACTCGTCGAGCAGCACGACCCGGAACCGGTCGCGCAGCTCCGAGACGACATCGGGCGCCGTCTCGCAGACCTCGAGAGCGAGGGCCACCTGGTCGGAGTACTCGACGAATCCCCGTCGGGCCTTCTCGTCGGCGAAGGCGTCGGCGAGCTCGAGCAGGGGCGGGAGCGCCGACACGGCCCCGACGGCATCGGTGACGGACTTGTAGGCGCTGCCCTTCGTCGAGGGCAGACCGGCGAGGTCGAGGAACCGCTCGGCGAGGGCGGCGACCGGCTCCGCCGACGTGACGTTCTCGCTGAGCGCGTGACTGAGTCGCAGCACGGCCTCCGTGAGGGAGTCGACGCTGCGACCGAGACCCGCCAGCCGGTCGTCTCTGCTCGCGACGACGAGTGATCTGGCGAGCTGCCAGGCCGAGGCGTCGCCGAGCACCTGCGACTCGCTCTCCCGGCCGACGCGGAGGGCGTTGTCGCGGAAGATCCCGTTCGCGAAGGCGTTGTAGGTCGAGACCGTGGGCAGGTCGAACGGATCGAGAGCATCGCCGAGGAGCCCGGCCGCGTCGAGCTGCGAGATCCGCCGCTCGATCCGCTCGCCCAGCTCGCCGGCGGCCTTCCGGGTGAAGGTGAGCCCGAGCACCTCGGACACGCGGACGTGCCCGTTCGCCAGCAGCCAGACGACCCGGTTGGCCATGGTCTCGGTCTTGCCGCTGCCGGCTCCCGCGACGACCAGCGCGGGCGTCAGCGGCGCCTCGATGACGGCCTGCTGCTCGGGCGTCGGCGGGGGCAGTTCGAGCACGTGCGCCAGTTCGAGTGCGGACATCGGCGCCGCAGCCGAGGAGGCGCTGGTCGTCAGGCTCATCCGCTGACCTCTCCGACGATGTGGATGGTGCACGAGCCGCCGTGGCGCCCGGTGCAGTGGTCGTCGAGTCGCGCCAGGAAGACCGGCCCCACCATCTGCTCTGCGGCCGTGCGCACCCGATCGCGGAACAGCTGGAGGGTCTCGTCGTCGAAGGGGGCCTGCGACGGCTCGCGATAGAGCTTGCCGCGGACGCCGGACGACACGATGACGAGCTTCGCACCGCCGGGCGGTGTGCCGTCCGGGACCGCCTCGATCGCCCCGTCGGCCAGTGCCACCTGGTAACTGCCCAGCTGCGGGTGCTCGGCCACCGCGGCAGCCGAGGTGGGGGCCGATCGACCGGTCTTGAGGTCGACGATGACCGCGGCCCCGTCGCGGGTCCGCTCGACGCGGTCGATCGCACCCCGGAGTCTCGCCGCCCCGATGTCGAGCTCGAAGGTCGACTCCGCGCCGATCAGCTCGGCGCCGCTCGCCTCGAAGTCGCGGAGGTACGACGCGAGACTCTCGGTCATCGTGCGCGCACGTCTCTTCTCGGCCTCGTCGATCCATGGCGCCTCGAACTGCAGCTCGCTCCAGCGGGCCTCGACCGCCGCCCAGAGCGATTCGACGTCGCTGTCGACGGCGTGCTCCATGACGTCGTGCAGCACCGTGCCGAGACCCATGGCGGAGTTCGGGGCCGACCCTCCGAAGCGGTCGACGAACCAATGCAGAGGGCACTCCTCGAAGGCGCCGAGCTGCGACGGCGATACGGGGACGCGTACCTCGGGGTCGTCGAGATCGGCGAGCGGGGCCGTGGTGGTCGCGGCCGCCAGTCCGTACCACTGGGCCGGGTCGGCACCGGCCACCTCCGCCTCCGCCAGTCGGGCGAGACCGACGGCGGCGGCCTCGGCCCGGGCGCCCCTGGGCGAGTCGACGAGGGCGTGCCGCAGATGCCCGACGAGCCCCCGGAGCGACAGCGGATGCCCGGCGGGTGCCGTGGGGGTGCCGTCGGGCAGCAGCCGATGGAAGACCGATGGCCCCTCGTCGTCGTTCTCGGTGCTCGAGAGCACGACCTGACGGGTCGCCCGGGACACGGTGAGCGCGAACATGCGGAGTTCGTCGGAGAGGACCGCCGCCCGATCGTCGACGGCCGAGGTCGGCGCCGACTCGCCGCGCGACGCGTCGACGAGATCGTCGGGCCCGAGCAGTGCCCCGCGGAGTCGGAGGTTCGGCCACACCCCGTCTTGCAGGCGGGCGGCCACGACGACGTCGACCTCGAGACCGACGGCGCCCGACGGAGAGCAGACCAGCACGGACTCGACGGAGGTCTGGGGCGACAGGGTGTCGTCGGGGACCTCCGCGTCGAGCAGCGAGTCGAGGAACCCGATCGCGTCGGCCTCCGGGGTCCGCTCGACGAACCGCTTGGCCGCCGTGAAGAGCGCCACGACGCCGTCGAGATGGCGGTCGGCCTCGGCGGACACGATGCCGCGCCCCGCGGACTGCGCCGACCACTGGGCCGCGAGGCCGCTGCGCTCCCACAGGCCCCAGAACACCTCTTCGATGCTGGCGCCGCCTGCCGCGGCCCGCCGCGCCGCGTCGAGGCTGGCGGCGAAGCGACCGGCGCGCGCGGCGAAGCGAGAGTCGATCGTCACGAAGCGCCCCGGCCCGTCGAGAGCCTCGACGAGCAGCGCATCGGCGGAGCGCGTGCCGCCGGCGGACAGCTCGTCGGCACGGAGCGCCAATCGGAGGCGGCGCACCGCGAGCGCGTCGAGCCCGGCCAACGGCCCGGTCAGGAGGTCGGTGGCGATCTCCGGGGTGAGCCGGTCTCGACCGACGGCGACGGACGCGGCCGCGATGAGGTGGCGGGCGGCGTGCTCGTCGCGGACGGCGCGACCGGCGATGGAGGTGCGGGTCGGCACCTCGGCTGCCTGCAGGCCCCGGGCGACGGAGGCGACCTGGCCACCGCTCCGCACGATCACCATCATCCGCGACCAGGGCACGCCTCTCACCAGGTGGTGCTCGCGCAGCAGACGCGCGACCGACGAGATCTCGTGGGCTGGGCTGTCGGCCCGCACGGTCACGATCGGCGGGACGTCGCCGACGGGGTCGCCGACGCCGGCGGCTCTCTCGGAACCCGCCACCGCGGCGTGCTGGCGCCCCGCACCCGCCGTGCCGATGCGCCCGGTCACCCGGGACACGAGGTCGCGGAGCACGGGATCGTGCCGGTGGGCCGTCGACAGGAAGATGGTCTCGACGACCTCGACGCCGAGCCGTGGGCCGAGCCGACCCAGGATGTCGGGGCTGCCGCCACGGAAGGCGTTCGTCGACAGGTCGGGGTCGCCGAACGCGATGACGGCGACGCCCCGTCGGACGAGTGCCCGGAGGAGCGAGACGGTCGACTCGGTCGCCTCGTGGGCGTCTTCGACGAGCACCAGCTCGAGCCCCTCGACCACGGGCGCGGTCTCGCCGCGGTCGAGGGCGGCCACCGCGTAGGCGACGAGCTCGGCGGAGTCGAGATGCCGACCGGAGAGACCGTCGACCACCCGGTGGTACTCGTCGAGCAGGTCCGCCACCGACGCCCACTCGGGCCGAGGGCGGCGAGACGCCAGGGTACGGAGGTCGTCGGGTGACAGGCCCTGCTCGGTGGCGCGCATGAACATCTCGCGGAGCTCGGTCCGGAAGCCGCGCAGCCGCCGGACCTGCGGGCCGAGGTGCTCGGGCCACCGCGGGCCGGTGCCGTCGGCCTCGTGCCCTTCGAGCAGCTCGCGGACGATGGAGTCCTGATCGCCGCCGGTGAGCAGGGTGGGCGGCTCGGCGCCGGCGAGGAGCGCCGAGTGGCCGACCACGTCGAATGCCAGCGACGAGATCGTCCGTGCCATCGGCCCCGGTGTCGGGACGCCGAGTCGGGCGGCGATGACGTCGCGGAGGCGCGTGGCCGTCGATCGCGCCGGTGTCAGCACCAGCACCGACCGGGGACCGTGCCCGCGTCCCTCGACCCGATCGACGAGCGTCTCGATCAGCGTGGTGGTCTTGCCCGTGCCGGGGGCCCCGATCACAGCGGCGGATACGCCGTCGGGCAGACCGACGACGCGGGCCTGGGACTCGTCGAGGCGCAGCGGCGAGGAGGCGCGGCGCTTCTCGTCGGGGAGGCGGAAGCCGGTGGTCACCATGTCGTCGACGCTACTGGCTGCCGCCGACACTCGGGTCGAGCGCTTGCGCCGACAGTGAACGCGCCGCCGACGGTCGACGCCGTCGGATATCGTGACCTCGTGGACATCAGAATCGGCATCACCAACAGCCCCCGTGAGATCAGCTTCGAGACGTCGCAGAGCGCGGCCGAGGTCGAGAAGGTCGTCGCCGACGCTCTCGACGGCGGCAAGTCGTACGTGACGCTCGCCGACGCGAAGGGCAAGACCTACCTCGTCCCGACGGCGTCGCTCGCCTACGTCGAGGTCGGCTCGGAGGAGAGCCGCCGGGTCGGCTTCGTCGGCTGACGATGGAGCTCCTCTTCGTCGTGCTCGGCGGGGTCATCGTCGGCCTCCTCGCGCACTTCGTCCTCCCCGGGCGCGACACGCGCGGCGTCGCACTGGCTCCGGCCGTGGGCGCCGCCGTCGCGGCCGTCGTCTGGGAGGGCCTGACCTGGCTCGGCTGGCCCGCCGACGGCGGATGGATCTGGGTCGTGTCGCTCGTGGCCCCCGCCGTGGTCTCGGCGGTCGTCTGCCGGGTCACCACCCGCTCGCGGCGGGCTCACGACGACGCTCTCGTGGCGCGCCTCGTCGGCTGAACCCGCCGACGCACGGCGGCCCGAGGCTGTCAGCGGGCCGTCAGCCGAACAGGCCGTCAGGCCGTCAGGCCCAGGGCGTCCATCCGGCGCGTGTGAGCTGCGATGAGCTCCGTGAAGACGGGTTCGAGACGCTCGTCGTCCGCTGATTCGTGCGACGCCGAGATCGCGGCCCGAGCCACGAGCAGGGTGTCGCCGACCAGACGACGACCCCAGAGCGCCAGGCGGGAAGCCAGTCGCGGGTCGCTCTCGATCGACGCCGACAGGACGTCCGCCACGGTCTCCGCGTCGTCGCCGGCCTCGAGCACGGCGACGATGCGATCCCGCTGATCATTCGAGAGACCCGCCGCGAGACGGACGAAGACGTCGTCGAGCAGACCGGCGCAGACGTAGTGCGCCAGCATGGTCTCGAACCACGTCGACCCGGTCGTGCGACGGCGGAACTCGTCGATGGCCGCGACGTGGGGC
>Ga0265780_10006792_pt1 | contig 14147 bp, 13 predicted proteins | sample P1T30metagenome_FD_192432 | JGI IMG/M metagenome (GOLD analysis project Ga0265780, IMG submission 192432) | Plant litter microbial communities from East Loma Ridge, Irvine, California - P1 T30 | ecosystem: Environmental > Terrestrial > Plant litter > Unclassified | place: USA: California... | reverse complement strand
ATCGGCATAGCTGGAGGTTCAGCTTCCGGAAAGGTCAGCTAAGTTGCTCTGACCTGGGGATATTAGCTAATGAGCAGACCTCGGTTGCTCGGGCAATTCTCCAGCAACTAGATCATATTCCTACTGTTTTGATTCTGTCGCAGGATTCCTTCTATCGCCGGCATACACCTGAGGAGATCAAGCTCGCTTTCGATAATGACCTTGATTTGGGTACGTCAAGCAGTCGATGCCTGTACAAGCAGCTGACGAGGTAGATCACCCTGATTCGATCGATACTGCCTTGTTCGCCAAGGTAGCTTCGATGAGGTCGGGATAAGAGAGCTGAAGCTGACAGACAGTGCTTAGCGGACCTCAAAGCAGGGCGAGCAACTGAGGTGAGTCGGATCACTTAGAAGTCTGTGGTAGCTGACATGTAGATCCCAGTCTACTCTTTCAACCATCACCGTATGTTAATCACAAGCGCTTGTACTCATTGTAGAGCGTATGCCGGAGAAGAAATACCTGTACGGAGCAAGTGTTATCATCGTGTAAGCCAAAATATTCCTCTCTGCCACGCAAATACCTTACTTGTAGCGAGGGCATCATGACTCTTCAGTCACCGGAAATGAGGTCTCTATATGATCTCAAAGTCTTTGTGGTATGTCAGCTGTCAGCTTTCTCTAGCATAAGCTGACTTGGCAGAATTGCGATTCAGACATGATGTTGGCAAGACGTATAAAGCGGGATATCAAAGAACGTGGAAGGGATATCGATGGAATTCTCGATCAGGTCAGCTTTACCCCGCTCTTGTTTGAGATCCAGCTGATGGAACAGTACCTGCGTTTTGTCAAGAGCAGCTATGATAATTTCGTCTACCCCTCTTCCCGGCATGCTGATATTGTACGTCATTGACTTGAACGCCGCTCATAGCAGATCGTACCTGGATCAAGTAACAATGTAGCTATTGATCTTCTCGTTACGCATATCAATAAACAGCTCGATACGCGGTCTTTGAGGTTTAGGAATATGTTATCGAAAATAGGCGAAAAGGAGGAGAAGTCGGAAACGGAACATCATGAGGCTGAATCAGGAGTGGTGGTACTGCAGCAGACTAATCAATTACTCGTAAGCTGACCCAACCTGCTGACCAGGCTAAAGCTGATCAACAGGGAATCATGACGATACTCCGGGATCAACGAACGGCGAGAGGGGATTTCATCTTTTACGCCGACCGGCTATCTACTCTGATAGTCGAGAAAGCTCTCGAACTCATTCCACATTGTCCAAAGGAAGTGCAAACACCCTTGAATATCAAGTTTGACGGTGTCACCCAGACCAACGATGTCAGTCGTTCTTACTTCAAGGTTGAAGAGATACTTATACAGTAGGCTTTGGTGGGGATTTCGATTCTGAGATCAGGTGGACCATTCTCATATGGCCTCAGACGGGTCATCCGGGATGTTCAGATTGGAGCTATGCTCATTCAGTCGGACCCAAAGACCGGAGAGCCTTTATTGCTCAGCAGTGATCTGCCCAAATGTGTAAAGTGTAGCGAGGAGAGCAAGAATGTCAGAGTGCTCCTGATGGACTCACAAGTAAGCTAACATTGTCACGTACGTCAGTCAAGCTGATGATAGATGGGGACAGGAGCTGCAGCCAGTGAGTATAGTCAGACCATATATCGGATGTAACTCATGACAGTGATGGCAATCCGAGTTTTACTAGACCACGGTGTCCCCGAATCCAACATCATCTTCCTTACTTTCCTTATCGCCCGCCGAGGCCATCTATCAGTCCACCGCGCATTCCCTCAAGTTCGAATCGTGACAGCAGCAGTCGATCCCGGACTCGAAGAAATGCATTTTCCGATGAACGGTCTACTCCTAGGTGAAGCAGCTGGAGAAGGCGATTTCGGAGCTCAGTTCATCGATGAGAGACCTGGAGACATTGATGAAAAGAACGAGGATGTGATCAGTGAGAAAGAAGCTGAGATGAGAAGATTGAAATTTTCGAGAACAAAGAGGGAGAGTGTTAGTGTTACGGAAAAGAGGGCTTGGGTTGTCTCGCCAGGGATGGGACATATTGGGTAAGTCCCCTCTCGACGGTGTACAAGTCGTTGCTGATGGATAGGGATCGGTACTATACGCAATAAATTTGATGATGCTGATGATGATGACGATGCATATGTAATGATATCCTTCCTGTTTGGGCTTCGTGATCTGTCTTAGGAGATCGAGCCAGTCGCTTGACCTTTCAGGTACTCAGGCGTATAGAAGGTAGTCGTCATGGTGGATGCATCGAGTGGAATAATCTATAAACACGTATATTTGGTATCTACTCGCCCAGTCTGTCGTTACTGTATCTGGAGTCTGAAAAGTCATCACAAAACCTCAGACTGAAGTCACGAGGCTATCTACAAAAATGCCATGAGAGTGAAGAGGAAATGCGGATGTCGCTGATTGGAGATGTATGTTTAATTTCTTCTGATTGTTTTTGTCTTATTGTCATTGCCATTGCCGTTGTCGTTACCGAGTCGTCGTTATTCACATTTTGATACCACTTTCATTCCCACTTTCATTCCCACTTGAACTCCTCTTATGCCCTTGTCCTCCCTTTGATTTCCGCCCCGGCTTTGTTTTCCTCTTCTGTTTCTTCCCTGGGATGAATTCCTCATCTGATTCATCTTCGAATATAAATTCATCTCCATCACTATCCAATTCAGGTTCTCCTTCGATATACGTCTCTACCATTTCCGTCAATTGTGATTGCGATTGTGTGTTCTGGCGCTCCTGCTTGACATCCAGGCTAAGAGCAGGATCTAGTAGGCGATCCGAATCGACAATGTAGCGATGAGAGTGATCATCGAAATGGACATTAGAAATCCCCAATCCGACCGTATTGACTTCTTGAGTATATCGAGGTGGAGTAGTCAGGAGTACATTATGTTGACGATACTCATCACTGACCGAGCGAGGATTTGGGTCGACTGGAGAATTGTGTGACGCAGTGTGATAACCCGAAAAGGTGACTGGTGAGGCGAGAGCAGAAGTGGGTTGAGAGACCATTCGATAATTCGTGAAATTGTAATTTGGCGTGATAGGTGTTGGAGTCGGAAGATACTGCTGTTGTGGAAGAGGTTGCGAGTGATGCTGATGCGCCTGAAGATGCTGAGGTGGTTGTTGAGGATGAGTCGGATATTGCGAATGAGAGATACCGTTGTAATGATGTTGGACTCGCATGGGAGGGGCAGGTTGTTGAAGGTGAAGCGGATGCTGTTGCTGATGATGATATTGCTGTTGATTTTGAGAAAGCATATATGGCGACTGAGCGTACATCGGACTATTACCATTGAGCGAAGGAGTTGACAACGAATAACTTGTCAATGGCGTCGAAAATGGGTTTCGGGCAACGATCTGCGGATGAGGTGGATTAGGATAATGGATCGGCTGCGACCAAGTAGGAGTCGGAACTTGATTGACTTGTTGATTCGGAGTAGAGCTCGGAGCGGACTGATCTTGAATCTGATCTTGAGAATCCATGTTGACCCATTTCGCTTCAATCTGACCCATGTCTTGAATCGGACTCGACAGCTGGGTGAACGTACTACTGGCAGCCGATAATGGCGCAGTGGCCCAAATGGAGGATTGAGTCGGAACAGAAGGAAGACTGTTGAACCTTTGCATATGCGGTGGAGCCGAATGTAGTCGACCGTCCTGCGTCGGTTCATTCAACCGAGGAGGAGCATGCGTCAAAGGATTGTAATACCCATCAACGGCCGAATAAGGTACATGAACAGCAGGACCAGTAGGAGCTTGAATACTGAAATCGGGTACGGCGTGAATATCGACAAGTTCCGGAGAAAGGGAATGAGAATGATCACGAGTCATGGGAGCCGAGACTGATCGATCGTGACTGGTGTAGATTGGTGGTTGGAGACTACCATCTGGTAGAGATACTTGTCCCATCGAGAAACCGCCACCGAGACCACCATCGAGATTGGAAGTGTTTACGGTAGGTCGAGTGAATTCGGGATTGGAGGTAGCTCGTAAAGAATGGCTGTTGATCTGCCTGGACTGGTGGGTCCCAAAACTGGCATCATCCAGAGATCGATGAGAAGATTGATGGGAATAGTCGGTAAAGGCATTCGGAACAAACAACTGGGTATTGACGTTTAGCCCAGAAGTCGAATTGTTGACATCAGACCGAGCATCGATGTTGCCCGAATGTACGGCGTTGACCTGATCACGAAGGCCATTCAGCGAATTCATGACCGAGTTCTGAGATCGGATATTGAAGTCACTGGCTCCACTTTCAGAAATGGCAGACAAGGGTGCGGAGGTGTACGATCCAAGTCCGTATTCATTGGCATGGCCGTGGTGGGAGTGGACAGACGAGTGGAACGCCTGCTGCTTGACGATTGAGTCAAGGTTGGAGTGAGATTGAGACTGAGACTCGACCCCGATCCTGAGCCCGAGGCCGTGATTGACCGAGATGGACGAGTCGAAGTCGGGAGAGAAAATCGACTGGCTACCTGTCGAGCCGATTTCGTGGAGTTCGGTATACGTGGAGGAGAGTGGGGTGCTGATTGAAGCCTCTTGCTCCGTCTCTGCGGGAGAGACGTTTGTTCGGAGGACGAGTGAATCGGTCGTTTCCCCTTGACTTTGGACTTGACCTCGGGACCCAATTGAATTGAGGTGGGGCGGGATATCTCGAATTCGAGTTGCAGTCGCTCCTCCTCCTCGACTCCCGACTCTTCCTCTAATTCCTCCTCTTGATCCTCTTCCTCCTCCTCTTCCTCTTCCTCGTCCAGTTCCGGTTCTCCCTCCTCTTGATCTTGTTCCAAAAGCAAAGGTTCTCTTGTCATCTTGCCCTTCGACAAAGGTGGGATCGTAGCTTTCGCTTTCTTTTTCCCCATCGTCGAGGTCGGTTCCGTCCTGTTGACTAACCGCCGTGCTCCCGGACGGGGATGAGACGGCGTAGGCGTGAGGGGCAGTGATACTGTTGGTGATTTGTGATGAAGTTTTTGTCCAATACTGAGGACGACCTTCGGAATCGGGAGGACCAGGCTGTAGAACGGGTCCTGGAGCAAGTCGTTGAGTCGTGTACAATGGTAGTGGGACTGTTGGACGTGACGCTTCAGCGTTGGGTGGAGGTAGGTCGGGATGGGTGAGTCGGTGGTGTTTGAGAAACGTGTTTCGCCTGGCGAACGATCGAAGACAATCGGGTACTTTGCACTCGTATGGGCGTTTCCCAGTACTGTATGTCAGCTCAGATACACCTAAATGGGCGCTATAGCTTACTGGATACGTCGATGACGAGCTAACGAGCTCGAGTCGGCGAAGGTCTTGCCACAAGCTTCGCACGAATGTGGGCGTTCACCAGTACTGGACGTCAGCTTGTTTCGGCGAAGAGCAGCGGTCAGCTTACTGTGTTCGAACATGTACAGTTAAGGCGGACCTCTGGATGAAGGTTTTGCCGCATCGAGGATGCAAGCACTGAAATGGTCTATCCTCGTCAGCTGCGCCTGGGGGAAGTGTCAGTCTGCTTACCGTTCATTGGTATGAATTCTAAAGTGTCTAGCTAGATCACTTTTCCTACCGAAAGCTTTATGGCAATCGCCATAGAGACAGACGAAAGGTCGCATCGCGGCATTATGTCCAGCCCCGACCTTGTTGTTATCGTTGACGAGCTGTGTTTTGGAATCGATATCATCGTCATTGTCGAGAGGAGGTAGTTCAAGGTCAGGAAAAATGATATCGTCGACAGTGTCAATGTCATCAAATAGAGCAGGATCGAGGAATTGAAAGTCGAAGGAAGAGAAGGTAGAGTCGGGAATATGGGAGGTAGGAGGTGGTGGGGATAGGACGGAATTCAGAGTGGATGAAGTAGGTAAGGATTGAGAAGAAGACGATAAGGGACGAGGAGGGAAAGGGAGTCGTCCAGACGAACGTTGGTCGTGTTCGTTATCATGGGCATCGGGAATATATTCGTTATCGTCAAAGAAGGAAGAAGAGGAAGGTAATGAAGAGGTAGTTTTGTTTCGTTTTGATTGACGAGTAGTAGGCATGATGATGTAAGTCACAGAGGGGAATAGCGTCAGCAGACTTTCATTAGGGAGTTTACAAGGACAGAGGGAGTGAGAAGTATACACGGAAAGTGTAATGATTAAAAGTGATAATGATGGTGGTGAAATTAAAAGTGGAGGATAAAACTCACGTCTAAAACGTCCATGTTTACTCCAGTCCTCTTTTACTCTACGGTCTCTATTTGAGAGTCTTAGCGAGATAAGACTACAGATGCACTGTGGGTACGGTCTCCCGCACTAGATGACACTTGGATGTACTGATTGAAAAAGTGATGGTTTCGCAATCTCGAGTGTAGTACGGATACGAGGTCGAGGCGTGTGTGTCCGAGGATAGATTGATCGATCCGGGTCGTGTTTCAGATCGATGTGGAGTTGATATATCGTTTATCGAATCACCAAGATACGGAACCTCAAGAAAACAAGTATGGAGAGATGGCGATGAAGATGTAATCTGACCCAAGTATTTAAACCTCCAGTGACCGGGTTCGGTTCGGGATAAAGTAGGGTGCACGGTCGTTGCCGTTGTCGTGATAGATTCAAGATGATAGGGCAAAAAGTCTACCTTAAGGGGTTCAAAGATGAAAATCCTATACTAAAAAAGCGGTATAGAGTCGTGGGGCGTTTATCATAAAGGACTATCGAGACTATCCTATCCGTCAGCGAAAATTCCGGCATGGGTCATGATCTCATCTTGCCGCTTGCAGTGATAGTCACTCTGGAAAAGATTTAATTACTCACTTGGTATGGATTCTATACCGCCGGAACTACTGACCTGTGCCCCTTGTCCTTGCGCTTGCCCTTGATACTTCCACTTCAAGGTACACTGTTAAGGTTCGAAGTTTGGGATTTCGAGGGGTTCCAAAGGATGGTAATGGTGTCCGTCCGGTCGGGTATCGAGGGGGGGCGTCGTTGTGTATATCGTTAAGCAATCTAATTGTACTAAATGGCGGTGGCGCAAAGGAGGCTCGGCGATGTTCCTTATAGAGATGTCCGAATGCCTGTCGCTGACTAGATTGTATGGATTTCAAGGAAGTCGATATATCGTCGATAGATGGTCGTAGATGAAGATGGAGCTTTGGCGTCCAGGAGCTGGAACTTAATTTCGGGGGTGTGGGCGGGTTCGTGACGAGGAACGGGGTGTGAAGGGTAGTGACCCGCTCAAAACACGAGGCGGGGCGAGATGGCAACTGCAGTAGCTAAACGTGTCAGCTGCAGATCACTCCCCCACTCCGTAATATTCACTAATCGCGCAGTTCAATCCAAATGACTCCTTCGATATCCAAAGGTATCCTTTTGGACCTGACCGTGAGATCCTTTGACTAGCACCAATAAGGAGATTGTCAGGAATTATGGTGGGAGCGAAAAAAGTCGAATTTTCAAGGTAGGGCTTGGTATTTGAAGGATTTTGGAGTCGCGAAAGGTTTCCCTTATCGGCGAGGAGATGACCGGATGGATATCAATGTGACGAGACTATGTGGGTCCAAGGGGTCACAAGAAATCTTTACAGTTCTACTAGCGTCGAACGTATGGTTGAATAGGGGTCCAGGATTCGGGAGCAAAAAGGACCGATAGACTATCGATGGCGTCGTTAAAAATCGCGAAAGATCGATAGAGGCGGGCAAGATGGAGCGTAAGGTTTAGATGGTGTGTGTGTGCAAGTGGAATTTCTCGAAACACCTAGTTTTTCACGTCAGCGTGTGTACCCTGTGTGCATCGCAATCTTGTCACGGGGGCTAGACTCACGGCTATTGGGGCTTAGATGGAGCGGTAGTGTGTCGCGGGAAACCGGGCGTCGGTGATCGATATCGTGTGTTACGAGATGGTTTTCAAGGGGGTTGTATAAGTTAGAGGATTTCGGTAGTGAAGCAATCGATCGGTGTGGTTGCCAAGGTCGGTGTGCGATAAGGTATTTAGAGAGCGTGGTGGAACAGTTCTCAGTGGAAGGTAGCCAGCTAGCTGCGAGCTGAAATTGTAGTAAGATGAGTAGATGAGTCGACGTGATTAGCTATTGAAGTCAAGCCCTTTGATCACCTCAACCCCGATCGAAGGTTAGTCATAGCCTTTGATTGTCCGAACTAAAGCATCTCGGCTCAAACCGCCGTCCGAGCCAAGCGCACGACCTCTCCACTTTCTCATGCATCAGCTCAGAGCTTTCCTACTTACGCGTATAATAGCCCAAACCATAATTCCAAGTCAAAGTCCCCTTAGAAAGATGAAACGCGATTGTAGATGATTGGTAACGTTACTGTACTGTATAATCCGGAAGATCGACTGTGGCGTCAAGGGCATCTGCTCTGGAAAGAAAGGGGAACATTAAGGTGTTAAGCCTTTGAGTGAAACGGCTTGTTCTTTTCTGGAAGCCATCCTTATTGTTCAAAAGAGGCACTTTAGACTTTCGGTTCGACTCTCGTTTCCCAGGTTCACATACACAAAACAAAGGGGATCTATCTCTCTGATCGTCAGGGACTGCAGCGACATGGCGCTCACCTATGACGTTTGTTCCATAGTATTCCATTCGAGTGAAGGAAAGGGCTACTTTGATTGATCTCTGAAGGGAGGGAACAAAAGGCCTTGAATGTGCCGGCAGAACGCGGATTCCTTTTGTTCTGGAAAGTTGATTCAACTTTGGTCCCGTGCCTAGGTATACACCACACTACTATGTCCTATACTCATGATATACTGGTGGACGGAGATGGAAATGCATATGGTTCACACTAGTGACTAGTAGACTCTCGCTCCTCAGCTACCCGGATCATCTCTAGCATCTCTTGCAATTCGGCATCGGCGTCAACACCGGCATTGGTCTCGGACGAGTTTCCGGCGCCGGTATGACCTTCACTTGGCGAAATCTCCGAATGGTCCTGTTCGTCCATTGACAACATCAGAGCATACTGCAATGCGTCATCCCCAACTACTAAGCCCATGTTATCCATCGCGGCAAATTGAGCTCGTTCATAGTTGGATGTCCGGATGGGGGTGGTTTGACGAATCTCATCCTGCGTGTCGAGACTTTGTTGGCGTAGCGACTTGGCATCTATCATCAGCTCTGAGGGTGGGGGGGGAATATGTAGGCAACATACCAATATTCTTCGCGCTACTCTTAGATCCTGCTGTTTGGCCATTCCCACGTCGATGCGATTCGACTTTTGACCGACCCTTTCCAATTCCAGCTTTCCAGCCAAATACTTTCCGACCTATCGTAGCGACTATTAGATCATTCTCCAGGATGATCTGGTTAACATTGAAATATCGAGCATCAGGCTCGTGACTAGCAGCGACGAAAGCGTCGGCTGATGACAAGCGGGAGGCGTGAAAACTGCGGAGTAGAACAGGTGGATCGGGTAGCGGATCGTAAACTTTGATATGACCGTCGAAACTGTCATCAGCGGGATCGAGTGGGAGTCACACACCTTCCAACAGCGACTAGACCACAGGATACCTCAATAGCAGTGATTCTACCAGATACCGCTGGCCAGGCTCGCAAAGGAATATCTCGAGAACGGTCAAGGATAACGTCCCACGCCCAGATACAAGCCACACCGTGTTCGTCGCCGGTTGCGACTAGTCGGCCGTAATCCGATACGACGCTCGGCGTTTCTGTTGGCGTTGGCACCGGTGAGATCTCATCAGAGACATGTCCGGAGTCCTCGTCGGCAGATGTCGAAAGTACAGGTGGCGCAGGTGTGCCGGTAGATATTGCGAGCGAGGGCCGGAGATAAGCCTGGAGGGCCGAGAAGGCTCCAGGAACCTGCGAATGAGAGCCCATACCCCCGCCTCCAATTTGCTTGTCGCTGTCGACGGTGCAGTAATATCGAGTGAATGATGATGATCGATGGTGATGGACCAAGATCGAAGCAGTCGACGCATCTCTGGCTTCGAGTTCTAGTTCTTTTACGACACCCATATCCTCGGCTGAACCTACGTCCATCCTTACTTCTATTTCCTTCCCGGAACCGGCTCCGAACCAGATTCGCAAATCACCGTCTTCAGTGACCCCACATACTATCCCATATTCCGGGGAACAGCGAACTATGACGATGTCGTCTGGTTTGCCGTTTTGTCTCCGCTTCACAGCCTCTGATCTATCTGGCATAGCATCTTGTACGATGGACGAGGAAAACAAGCAGACCACAGAGGAAACGACTTCCGCAGCACGTTTGCCCGAACGAGGAATCTCGGTAGTGACCAATTGCCAGTACTTGACACGTCCATCCGTACCTCCCGTCACCCACTTGACCTGCTCAGACTTATCGTCCATCCAGATATCGCAGATTTCTCCTTCGTGGGAGTCTTTGAAAGCGGATATGACGTTGATGGATGCCGCTCGACCTCCTTGACTGGATTGCGACTTGGTAGCGAGAGTAGAGTGGACGCATGAACCATCCATTAGTCCCCAGAGTGCGCGAGTCTGTGATCGTGGAGAAAGGTAAATTGCAGATGGAGTGACGGATTGATCGAGCTGTGGTCGTAGATGTACATTGGCTAGATATCAGCGTTGTTGACATCGCAGAGGTAGACTCACCACCTCTGCCTGGACCCCAGAAGCCCTTGGATGTCTTGCCGCTGAGCGGATCGCTGCGGACTATACTGCCCATGAACAGGCTGGCGCTTAGTACATATGGCGCTGGCCGTGTTGTCGCAGCGATGAGGGCTTCATACTTCTGACGATGTGTCATCTTGGTGGGCGTGTTCGCCTCATTGCTCGGTGCCGGCGCTGATGACGAGCTACTGGCAGGTTGACTCTTGCCTACGACAAGTGATCTAGGCGGAGGCGGAGAATACGTCGGGTAGGATAAGGAAATAGATTCGATGAGACCTAGGGGAGGGTAGTGTACGACCATATCCTGCTTGGATCCTGTCCAACGACTATCTTCATCAGCTAAACTCGCAGTTCGGGACAGCTTTGAGCTTACTCGAGCATCGCTTCTCGATTCAGAGCTTCCCGCCTCCAGCCTCTTCCTCCATCTCCCATACATCCTTGAACAAGCACCTTCATCTCTGCCCTAGCAGCCACCTCAGTCGCGGCGCCATCCCACATGAATCGATTCGCATAACTCTCTCTCCAAATCCCTTCAATACTCAGATCCTCCTGGAGGGTTTTACAAGTCACCGACAAAGCCTTCAAGCTCCTAGGCGGCAGTTTAGCTAAAAGGACATGCAGAGCGTCTGGGGGAAGGTCCAGTAGATAGCTAAATATCAATCGTTGCAGTCATTGGCAAGCACGTTCGACATACCATTTCCCATCTATACCTTCATTTCGAGTACGCCATTTCTTGCCTTTCCCCGGTGTCAATTTCTTCTGAGCATTGAGAGACTTCCGGGCTGACCGAGGCGGTAGCCGGAGTGGAGTTGAGTGTGTGTCGACGATGTCATGTTGGGATTCGCTAACTTGGATAACTTCGCTTGAGTCTGGTGATTCGAGTTGTATTGTGGGGTTGGTAGGCGATAGAGTCATAAAAGTAGGTGCACGGGATAGGATCGATTAGGTTAAGCTAAGCTGATTAGCCAGTCGCAGATTGCTTTCGTGAAGATGGAGGTTGTATCAAATAGAGAATACAGTACTACACGTACTCGTACTGGACCCCGCGCCTACCATATTTTTCGGGTGCCTAACTTCCTTTGTGTTTAAGCGAGTCAAGGCGGAGTAGACCGATTCCGAACAAAAGTTGGCAGTTCTCCACAATTCACCCTCATATCAATCATATATCTAAACATAATGCCCGCACCTAAATCTCACCCTTCTATCGTCGGTAAGACAGCTCGCATGAACAGGTCCATGTTACAGAAGCTGACTTCTAGATGGCTGGTTCCGAGAGATCAACTCTCAATGGCCTGGTATGTTCTCTCCTGTACCAGATCCTTTGTCCTGCTAATGCTCCATAGGCCAGGCTATGACCCTCAAGTGAGCTCAAACCTGCCTGATAAAATCCGGATGATTAGAGCTGATAGACAGGGTCAAGGAGATCTTGCATCACGAGAAGTCCCTCTTCCAGGTATGTCTCGCCTCGAGCTGGGCCGAAAGGCTCTACCTTCTTGAAGTTATGCTGACGTACAGGATGTCCTCGTCTTTGCCTCCGAGACTTACGGTCACGTCCTCGTCCTCGACGGTGTCATCCAGTGCACTGAGCGAGATGAGTTTTCGTACGTCGTTTCGAATACGGTAGCGATTGGATACTGATTAGCAGGTACCAGGAGATGATCACCCATATTCCTATCGCTTCTCACCCTAACCCCAAGACCGTCCTTGTTGTTGGTGGAGGTGATGGAGGTGTCATCCGAGAGGCTTTGAAGCACAAGTCCGTCGAGAAAGTCACCTTGGTCGACATTGACGAGGTCAGCTATATCATCCTTGTAAATGAGAAGAAGCTGACAAGCAGGCCGTCATCCGAGTTTCCAAGCAATTCCTTCCCAACATGGCCGAATGCTACAAGGACCCTCGAGTCACTGTTCACATCGGAGATGGATTCAAGTTCCTCCCCGAGCACAAGGACGAATACGATGTCATCATCACCGACTCTTCCGACCCCGTTGGTCCTGCCGAGGCTCTGTTCGAGGCTCCATACTTCCAGTTGCTAAAGGATGCTTTGAAGGAGGGAGGAAACTTGTCTACTCAGGGAGAATGTTTGTGGCTTCACTTGCCTCTTATCAAGGAATTGAGGAAGACTTGCAAGAAGCTCTTCCCCTCTGTTGGATTTGCCTTCACCACCATCCCAACTTGTAAGCTTTACTGCCCAACAGACGCAGCTGGTAGCTGATCTCAAGACCCCTCTGGTCAGATTGGTATCACCGTCTGCTCCAAGGCCGAGGGCCGAGACCTTGCTCAACCCCTCCGAGCTGTCCCCAACTGCCGATACTACAACTCTGACATCCACAAGGCATCTTTCACCCTTCCCGAATTCGGTCGATCCATGCTCGACGACAACGTCAATGTCCTCCCCAAGCTACGGGACTACGACGATGCCAAGACCAGCAAGAAGAAGGTACTCCTCCTCGGATCTGGTCTAGTCGCCCCTCCCGCCGCCGACTACATTACCAAGCACAAGCACGAGCTCACTATCGCCTGCAGGACTTTCGAGACTGCCGAAGCCCTCGCTGCCAAATTCCCCAACGCTACCCCAATGTCTGTTGATGTCTCCTCCGCCGATGCCCTCCGACAAGCTATCAAGGGTCACGATGTCGTCGTCTCGCTTGTTCCTTACACTCATCACGCAACTGTTATGCAGATCGCCCTCGAGGAGAAGGTCCACGTCGTCACCACTTCTTACATCAACCCTCAGATGAAGGCTTTGGAGCAGAAGTTCAAAAACGCTGGCTTGATCTGTTTCAACGAGATCGGTGTTGATCCCGGAGTCGACCACTTGTGGGCCGTCAAGGCCATTCACGATGTTCACCAGGCTGGCGGAAAGATCAAGAGCTTCTACTCTTACTGTGGTGGTCTCCCCGAGCCTGCCGTAAGTCGATCCAGTGTTCGTATGGGCCCGCGACTGACAAATAGGCCGCCGATAACGCTCTTGGATACAAGTTCTCTTGGTCTCCCGCCGGTGTCCTCATGGCGCTCAACAACGACGGAAAATTCCTCAAGGACGGTAAAGTCGCCGAGGTCGCCGGAAAGGATTTGATGTAAGCTGATCTGTCCATGCCGAACACAAAAGCTGACAGACAGGGCATCTGCCAAGCCATACTACTTCTCGCCAGCATACAACCTCGTTTGCTACGCCAACCGAGACTCTTCTGTATTCAAGGAGTACTACGGTCTCAAGGACTGTGAGAACCTCGTCCGAGGAACCATGCGATTCGGTGGTTTCTGTGAGGTCGTCACTGCTTGGAAGGAGATGGGTTTGATGAACGATACCCCTGACGAGTCCCTCGCCAAGGGATCCAAGGAGATGACTTGGGTCGAGTTGACGGCAAAATTGATCGGTTCCAAGGCCGACGAGGAGTCAGTTAACAATACCACAACGTGAGACATCAGCTGACAATTAGCTCCATCCTCGAGAAGCTCTCTACTCTCCCTTCATTCCCTAAAGATCAATACAAGATCCTCACTTCCAAATGCCGACAACTCGGTCTATTCTCTTCCGAG
>Ga0265780_10006791_pt1 | contig 14149 bp, 16 predicted proteins | sample P1T30metagenome_FD_192432 | JGI IMG/M metagenome (GOLD analysis project Ga0265780, IMG submission 192432) | Plant litter microbial communities from East Loma Ridge, Irvine, California - P1 T30 | ecosystem: Environmental > Terrestrial > Plant litter > Unclassified | place: USA: California... | reverse complement strand
GGCGGGCAAGGGTAAGCCAGGTAAATCAAACGACTATCAGCAGGCACAAACAGACAGGGCTAATGAGTTAAACCAGCATATTGAACGCCTGAAGGCCCTGCTCATATCATTAAGCAAAAATTCAGGAACTGATGAAGGCTATTTATAAGCACTGCAAATACCAATCATTATTAAAGCCTAATAAACCTTAAATTTAAAATACTTTAAACAGTTAATGGCTTTATATAAATACGGCAAACTTAAAAGCGAAACTAAATAGTATCGAATATGAGTTTGAACTATAAAACCTTAGCACCGCGCTTTAGCTTGTAGGGTAAGTCCATACTGTTGAGTTGAGCAGATCATAACTACATACGTAGCAGTAATGAAGCGGCTATTCTGTATAAAATATATACTGAAGAATTTGATGCTATAGCTCAGAATATCATATATTTAACCTTACCAATAAAGTAATACTTAAACTATTAATTTAAATTTCAGTCTTACAACTATATGCCTCCGCACTTCAATATCGTGCATATGTACTTAATGTAAACACTATGATTAATATAATGCTGGCCGAAGACCATAAAATTGTGAGGGATGGCTTGAAGTTCATTTTAGAAAAAGAACCCGAATTTAAAATTGTGGCCGAGGTTGACAATGGCAAACAGGTTATTGAGGCTTTTAGCACCGGCACACAGGTTGATGTTATTTTAAGTGACATGAACATGCCCGGTATGGGCGGCCAAGAAATTACGCATTGGGTTAATACTAATCATCCGCAGGTGCGGGTAATTATTCTTACCGCGCTCGATAATGAGGAATATGTGATCAAAACTTTTAAATCGGGCGCGTGTGGTTACCTATTAAAAAACATTAGTGCCGAGGAACTGCATTTTGCCATTAGGCATGTAGCTGCTAAAAACCAATACATATGCTCAGAACTCACCATGCGCTTTGTTAACCGCCTGGTGACCATGCCCGATCATGTGAGCACCGAAATGCAGGCAGGTCTTGAGTTTTCGAGCCGCGAATTGGAAATACTTACCCTCCTGGCCGATGGCTTTACCAACCAGGAAATTGCCGATAAGCTGTTTACCAGTAAACGTACAGTGGAGGGGCACCGTCAAAATTTGATTGACAAAACCGGTGTACGTAATACGGCAGCTTTGATAAGATTTGCAGTAATTAATGGTATTGTTCATTAAAATATTATCATATAACAACAACTAGTATTAATTTATAAGAAAATACCGTAGTTATTTTTGGTATATGCCCGTATTAATACGGTTCGGGCAAAAAACCGGCTGAGTACCTTTGCAATACAGGATTTGTAAAGGTATTTAGCCGGTTTTTTTATTTTAGATATATACAAAACATCTACCTTAAAAAAATTCAAATGGAGCAGTCACTTCCATTAGCCATATAGTTTAACATTCTTCTTGCTAAACCACAGTAAAGCAACACAAGTATTATACATACGCTTAAAAGGTGTAAATATTAAATTATATATATGTTAAAACGCATTTTGGTGATTGACAACGACCCCGGAATTTTAGATGCGATGCAGGAAGTACTCATTTATGAGGGCTACGAAGTAATGGTTAAGGAAGACGCCTCCGACATTTTGGATATGGTGCAACAACACCAACCCGACCTGCTGCTTATCGACTACATCCTGAATGGTATTAATGGTAGCGAGTTATGTCATCAGGTTAAAGTAAATGACCACACCTGCCATTTGCCGGTTATTTTGATGTCGGCCTACCCCAGGGTATTGCAATCATTAGGACATTATGGCTTTGACGATTTTATATCCAAGCCATTTGACCTTACCGACCTTACCGGCAGAATAGCGCAACAAATACACAGAACGCATACTTACATATCTAACGACCGAAAAGCATGTTAAACAACAGCGGAATTAACAAGGTGTTCCTGGTAGGAACAATTGACAGAGAGCCCAGGTGGCATAAAAGCAATAATCTTAATGATTATTTGTGTTTTACTTTAACCACCAAAGAATTAATACGGAAAAACAACATTGATACCGAGCATGTAGAATGGCATCATATTAAGATACCGGCCAACCACCCCGATGTGGAACGCATGGACTTAAAGCGGGGGCAGCTTATACATATTACGGGTAAAATTCAAACCAAAACTATGGTTGATGAGCAAGAAATTAAACGCTATAAAACCGAAATTATGGCCGTTCAGTTACAGGTTTTAACTCCGGCACCGGTATTAGTACAAGCATAAATTATATTCAAAAAAAGAAACTGCAAGCTAAAGTGCAAAACAAGTTTGCCGTATGTGTTAAATAGTTTTCTGACGATAAGGCCTGTTCAAGAAATTGAACGGGCTTTTTTGTTTAAACTGCTTTTTAAAATAAAAAACTGATTAGGCAGTTTTACAAAAATTAAAACCCTTTTGCAGAAAATCTGGTTACATAATTATTAACTAATAATTAAACGCCATGTCAAAAGATAAAAACGGAACATATCTTCCGCCCAAAGGTAAACCCACAGGAAGTGATAGAGATACGCATCAGCTAAAAGACGCATTTGCGGTAACCGATCCTGAAACAGAGAATGAAATAGCAGCTAAGTACACCAAAGACGGCACCGACGAACTGGCCGACGGTATTTATGTACGCCATGTAAACCGTAACCTGCACAAAGGCGAAGACCTGGATAATAATAAGAACAGCAACGACTAAACCCAGCACTATGGAATTGATACCGAAAGAGGAATTTACCGAGCTTATTAACTATCAGGGGAAAAATTGCATATCTATCTACATCCCCACCCACCGTTCGGGCGTTGAAGTGAATGAAAAACAGGATGCCATACTTTTTAAAAATGCGCTGCAAGCCGTAAATACTGAGCTGCAGAACCAAGGCTTGCCCTCGCAAGAAATTGAAACATTGCTGGCCCCCGGCTTTGAACTTTATAACAACGAAATTTTTTGGAACAGCCAGTTAGACGGGCTAGCTGTATTTTTGGCCGATGGATTTTCGAAGACCATACAGTTGCCTTTTGCAGTGCCCGAGGAAAACTACCTGAACAGCGCTTTTTACATTAGTCCGCTGTTGCCTGCCATAACCAATAAGGAAGAGTTTTACCTCCTGGTATTAAGTAAGCACGATGCCAAATTTTACCAGGGTAGTGCCTTTGGCCTGCAGCGCATTGAAATTGCCGAACTGCCTAACGGTATGGATGATGTAATAAGGTTTGAAGAGAAAGAAGGCAGGCAGCTATTTAGGCAAGGCGGTAAAGGTGGTACGGGCAGCGCCAGCTTTCATGGCCATGGCGAAGGCCAGTTAGACGATAAGGCCAACCTGGGCATTTATTTTCAAGAAGTGGACCGCACCTTGTTTGCCGAGATATTGCATGATAAGAATATACCGCTGGTATTAGCCGGTGTTGAATACCTTATTCCCATTTACCGGGGTGTAAGCAAGTATAGCAACATTGCCGAAGAACCTATTACCGGTAGTCAGGAACATGAAAGCCAGCTGGCCTTGTTTGCCAAGTGCCGCGAAATATTGGCACCGTATTTTGAGCAGCAAACCAAAAAAGCGCTGCAAAATTACTACAATCAAATAGCCACTCCCCTCACCTCCTCCATGCCCGATAAGGTGATACCGGCAAGTTTTTATGCCCAGATATCTGACTTGTTTATTTGCAAAGGTCAGCATATATGGGGCAAGTTTAATGAGACTGACAACAAGCTCGAAATACACCCGCAAAAGCAGGAAGGTGATGAGTGCCTGATTAATAAGGCGGCGGCTAAAACCTATGCTAACGGTGGCTCTGTTTACCTGTTAGACCCCGAAAGAATGCCTAAAGAAAGCACCATAGCCGCTTTTATGCGTTTCTAAACACTTAAATTAAAACGTTATGCAACCAGAACAAAATAATCAGGAAAGCGCAGATCCACAATCAATGTATAAAGATCAGGGGTTACAGGAAACCCGAGAAACAGGCGAAGAAATTGTGAGCGGTGCCAAGCAAGAAGACCAGTTAGACGAGTTCAAACAAGCAGTTCCTGAAGGTGGGCGTGATAATTACCCCGAAATACAATCTGGCGTACAACCCAACGCCTACCAAACGCCTAAAGAACGCGGCGAAGAAGAGTAATATTATTCTTTTATAAAAGCAAACCACTAATGCCGCTTAAAGCGGCATTAGTGGTTTAAAATACCCTGTTTAACAGCAGAGAGAACCATCTATATAAAACAATTTTAGCCTACAATACTTATTTTTATAGCTAATACCTTACCAAACGGCACAAACATTGCAAGTAGGGGTACGATACATATAATTACTACTCAGCAAACCTTATGAAAAAGTTTTTTACGTTGCAAACCTTAAAGGACGGCTTTACCATTATTAAAGGGGCGGCCACCGGTTTTGGGGATGACAGGGCCATGAAGTTTAGCGCCTCGCTGGCTTATTATACCATATTTTCGCTGGCTCCGCTGTTAATGCTACTCATATCGCTGGCCGGTTTATTTTTAGGTAAAGAGGCTATTCAAGGCCAGGTATTTTCCGAAATAAACGGCCTCATAGGTAACGAAGCCGCCAAACAAGTTCAGGATATGATCAAGAACCTGGAGAAATCGGGTCAAACCACTATCTCGGTTATCATAGGTTTTGTTACGCTTGTTGTGGGTGCAACTTCAATTTTTGGCGAAATTCAGGATTCGATCAATATTATATGGAAGGTAAAAGCCAAGCCAAAACGCGGCTGGGTAAAATTGCTTAAAGACCGCCTTTTGTCTGGGTCGCTCATTGTAACGCTGGGCTTTTTGCTGGTAGTATCATTAGTAGTGAACGGTGCATTATTAGCCGTGAGCGACAGGCTAAAACACTTTTTGCCCGATATTACCGTAACTCTATTCAGTGCAATCAACGTAGTAATAAGCTTTATAGTAATTACCACCTTATTTGCGGTAATATTCAAAGTACTGCCCGATGTTAAAATACAATGGAAACAGGTACGGGCAGGTGCTATTTTCACGGCTTTACTGTTTATGCTGGGCCGCTTACTTATTGGTATTTACATCGAGAAAACCAGTTCGGGCTCTGCCTATGGTGCGGCGGGCTCGCTTATAGTTATTCTGCTGTGGATTTATTATACGGCAGCCATACTTTATTTTGGTGCAGAGTTTACCCAGGCTTACGCCGAATTTACCGGTGCCAAAATAGCACCGGCCGATTATGCAGTGCACGTAGAACAAACAGAAACTGAGAAAGATGTTAAGGTATTGCCTCCGCAAGGTAACGTAGAAAAAAAGGAAAGTTAATTACAGCGGTATGATTTGGAAAAACCTCAGAACTTCGTACAAGGTTATTATTGGCATTGTTTTACTGCTGATCATATTCAGGCTGGCCTTACCGTCTATTGTAAAAAGCTACGTTAACAAAAAGCTAAACCAACTGCCGGGCTATACCGGGCATGTAAACGATATTGACATTCATCTTATAAGAGGGGCTTATGCTATTGAGGGGCTTGAGCTAAGAAAAAAGGTAGACCCACCCAAATACCCATTTCTGCAAATTAAGCATACCGACCTTTCCATTGAGTGGAAATCATTATTTAAAGGCCGGCTGGTAGGCGAAGTAGAAATGGACCGGCCGGTAATTCATATCCTGGCTTCGACCGCCGATCTTTCTAAAGAACCCTCACGTGCCCACTGGACCGAAACCGTGGAAGCCCTAATGCCCATGACCATTAACCGCCTGCTGGTACGTAACGGTAGGTTTGCGTACTTAGATTTTGCACGCAAACCCGATGTAAACTTGTACATAGACGGGATGAGCCTTACAGCGCTTAACCTGGCTAATGCAGAAGATAAAAGCACGCACCTGCCCTCCTCGGTCACACTAACCGGAACAACAATTGGCGATGGCCACCTCAAAGCCGATATGAAGCTGAATGCACTGAAAGAGATTCCCGACTTTAACCTCAACATGCAGCTTAAGGGCACCAAGCTAACCAGCTTAAACGGCTTTATAAAAGCGTATGGAAAATTTGATGTAGAGCGCGGCAGTCTTGACATGTACAGCGAGTTGGAACTCAATAATGGCCAGCTTAAAGGTTACGCCAAGCCTTTCTTTAAAAACATTAAAGTACTCAACTGGAAAAAAGACAAAAAAGAAGGCGGAATCTTAAGTGCGGCCAAAGAAGCTGTAATTGGCTTGTTCGTAAAAGTGGTCGAAAATCCTAAAACCAAAAAAGTGGCCACCAAAATACCTATTAAAGGCAACGTGAACGATCCTAAAACCAGCGGTTGGGCCACATTCTTAGGTGTTCTTAAAAATGCTTTTATTAAAGCATTTCAGCAAGGTATCGAAGGCTCACTTGATTAGCTTTATTGAACACTAATAACAGTTTATCCCCCCTCGGGCATAATAGGTCGACTCCTTGAGTATATAATGGTACATTCCGAGATAACTACATTAAACTCTACATCAAATTCGACTATAATTTAAACCTTGCTAAATTATTTTATTAGTGAGGCAACCTTTTCGCTTCTTTGTACGTGATGCTTGTAAAATGATGTATCTTAATTCATCAAAAGCAGCATACCCAAGGTACTTATGGGAGAAGCAGACTTAAACGAACTTATTACCGGCTGTTTACGGCAGGATAGAAAATGCCAGAAAATGCTGTATAAAGCATTCTATGGCTTTGCTATGGGGATATGTTTGCGTTATGCCAATAACCGTTATGAAGCTGCCGAAATAATGAATCAGGGTTATTTGAAGGTATATAACAGCTTAGGCAAATATGAAAGCAGCCGCCCGTTTAAAGCGTGGATTGGCCGTATAATGATGAATACATCCATAGATTATTACAGAAGCAATTTAAAAATGGCTTATACCGATGACCTTGAAAAAGCCGAACATATAAGCGACGATAATGAACTGCCCGATAAACGGATTGATTACCACGAACTGCTGCAAATGATACAACAACTGCCCCATGGCTATCGTACCGTATTTAACTTGTATGCTATTGAGGGTTATACGCATGATGAAATTGGGGCGATGTTAAACATTAGTACAGGCACGTCAAAATCGAATTTGTTTAAGGCACGGGAAAAACTAAAGAAGATGATACGGAAAGCCGCAGAAATAACAGATAACTTAAACGGCACCCATCAAACGCAAATAGTGGCTATAAATGCCGCCTATCTGCAATTGAGCTTTTTGAACAACGGTATAAGACGATGAAAATGGAAGACGAAAACAAGCTTGACCGGCTATTCAAAAATGAGCTATCCAAAACGGAGGATAATGTTACGTACCGTGATGAGGATTGGGAGGCCATGGAAATCCTGCTGGATAAGCGTAAACATAAAGGCATGGTTATTGGGCTGCCGGCAATTTGGAGTAGTGTGGCCGCGGTACTGCTGCTGGCTTTCGGCGTGTTCTTGCTAACCAACAAAATTCCAATTAAAAAGAATAATTTAATTACTAAAGTTAAACTAAAACCCCAAACCGGCAAAAACAACGACCAGTCCATACAGCAAACACCTACCCAAACCACTCCAAGCACTAATGTAATAGCAGTAGCAAGATTAAACAATAAATTCCCCGGTGTAAAGAGTAAAAAAAGTTCTGAGAAAGCGACGGGTGATGTACCTGATAATGGAACTGGCCGTTACCCTGCCGGTAAGGATTCTTCAAATTCTACAACCAGAGGTAACGATGTACAGCCGCAGGTTTTGGCCATAAATGATAGCAGTAGCCGCAGGCAAGCCCCGCCGCAACAGCCTGTACTGACCGCTGCTGCAACAAGTACTCTGGCAGATTCGTTAGCCACTCTATTGCCGGTTGAAAAGAATAAAAAAGCAATAAACATAGATGTGGTTAAGCATCCTGTTATGCTTAGCATTATAGCCGCACCAGATTTTAATGGAGTGGGCAGTGCTTTTAACCGCACGCAAATTGGTACAAATGCAGGTTTAATGCTATCAGTGGGTATCACTAATAAGTTAAGCATCAGCACAGGTGCAGTGTATGCTAAAAAGCCTTATGCTATTGGGTTTAATCAATACAATTACGCATCTGATTATAAATTTAAGAATAACCCAACCGATGTAATGGCCGATTGCCGTGTATTAGATATTCCTTTAAATATAAATTACCGTATTTACAGCAAAGGTGCTAACCAATTGAGCATTGGCACGGGCTTATCATCTTACGTTATGCTGAGCGAGAAATACAGCTATACTTACGCAAGCAATTATAGCGGTGTAACCGGTTTCGAGGTTAAAAACCAAAACAAGCACCTGTTTGGTGTCATGAACCTTAATGCCACTTACCAAAGGCGTATAAGTGCAAAATTTGGCTTAAATGTGCAGCCTTACATGAAGCTGCCATTAACAGATATTGGTTATGGGCGTATCAATTTAAAATCAACCGGCTTGGCGTTTGGCGCAAGCTGGTACCTCAATACTTCAGGGGCAAAAAAGTAGCACTATGAAATATATAGCAATTATTGTAATTGCCTGGTTGCACATCAATCAGGCAGTACAGGGAACCTACGTGTCAAAAAATGTCAAGGTTAACCTATATTCGAAGGCCCCGCTGGAGGACATTGATGCTACCTCGCAAAAAGGCACCTCGGTATTTAATACCGCTACCGCCGAACTGGCTTTTAGCGTACCTATCCGCTCGTTCGTGTTCGAGAAATCACTCATGCAAGAACACTTTAACGAGAACTACATGGAGAGCGATAAGTATCCAAATGCCTCTTTTAAAGGTAAGATACAGCAAATGCCCGATGTGAGTAAAAACGGCACTTACCCTGTTAACGTAGCCGGCGTTTTTGAAACGCATGGCGTAAAGCAAGCTCGCACCATTCCCGGTAAAATCATGGTTAACAATGGCAGTATTAGTATGTCGGCAGAGTTTATGGTATTGTGTAAAGACCATAAAATAGACATTCCCACCATTGTATTTAAAAATATTGCCGAAAGCATAAGAGTACAGGTGGCAGCCAATTACACGCTGTATAAAGCTAAAAATTAATCTTTTTTTTCAGCGCTACATATTATGAAGAAAACCTTATTCCTTGCATTTTTATTAGCTGTTTTTTACGGCAACGTAAAAGCACAAAAAAGTGGTCGCGACACCTCGGGCACCGACTCTTTAATGAACGCACTAACGGGTAGCCCACAGGCCGAACCTGTGATAGCCACCTTCAAAGCCACCCGGCTGATCTTGTCGGAAACCTCGGAAACCATCAAGAAGAACAACCTTAACTTCGTCATCATTCACCGCTTTGGGGACGTAGGTGGAACTGATGGGGGCGGCAAAACTTTATGGGGTTTTGATAATTCATCAGACATATTGATTGGCTTTGAGTACGGACTCACCAACAACCTGGATATCGATTTTGCCCGAAGCAAATATGAGCAGTTACTTGAGTTGGGCTTAAAATACAATGTGCTTCATCAAAAAACTGATGATAGCATGCCCCTAGCAGTTACTTTTATAGGCAAAGCGGGGTTAAAGCCTTATAGCGTGGCCACTAATGTTTTTGACGATTACACCAACCGACTGAATTATTTTGCACAGGTGGTTATTGCGCGTAAGTTTTCGCCTAAGCTTTCCATGCAAATTTCACCATCTTTTTTACGCAACAATCTCCCGTTCCCTTACCTGGCAGGTAACGAACAAAACATCTTCTCGCTATCGGCGGCCGGGCGCTTAAAGGTGACCAAGCGGCTTGGCATTGTGGTAGATTATGCGCACCCTTTTTCCAATTTCCGCAAAAACAGCGACAGCCATAAGTTTTACGATCCATCGGGCGTGGGTATAGAAATTGAAACCGGCGGGCACGTATTTACCATGAATTTCAGCAACGCTCAGGCCATCTCCCCTATTAACTACCTGGCTGATACACAATCTAATTGGAGCAAGGGGCAATACCGCTTTGGCTTCACCATATCGCGCGTGTTTGATTTTAACCCAAAACATAAAGGCACTTACAAATAAATTTATTCACCCCAAACACATCAACAGTATGGAAAGAAAAGATTTTTTATCAAAAATGGGCATTGGCATAGCTGCAGTTTGCGCCGGGTGCAGCCTGTATTCTTGCGGCAGCGATCCGAAAGACGAGCCCACGCCCGGCACAGGTGGTGGCACAGTAAACCCACCACCATCAAACGGCACTAACATATTTAACCTCAATTTGGACAGTGACATTAAAAACATAGGCGATTTTAAAGTAGCCAGCGGCGTAATACTGGTGCGCCTTGCTGCAGGAGCAACAGCCTTTGCTTTTACAGCAGTGCAGGTGGCCTGTACCCACCAGGGCACTTCTATTAATTATAATGCAGCACAAGGCAAATTTATATGCCCTAATCATGGCAGCCAGTTTAGCACCGATGGTGCAGTATTGTTAGGCCCGGCGGCAAGTGCGCTAAAGGTTTATAATGTAGTTGTTAGCGGCAGCACGCTTACTGTGGCTGCTTAGTTAATGAGCTTATTTGAACTTATTAGTTGAGCCTGTTGGAGTCTTAGTAAGCGTGTAAGTCTTCAGCGGGCTTAATCCAAAACTTAATAACTTGTCACAGGATTAATCAATTTCTGAAATTCTGGGTGATCATTAAACCATAAATGCCACCGTCTAATATACTGATGCCTAACCTGCCGAATGATGGATTGAGGATGTTGGCCCTATGCCCGGGCGAATTCATTAAACCAGTATGGGCAATGCTTAAAGTTTGGGCAAGTGCCAGGTTTTCGCCTGCGGTAAGGAAACGGATATGATCTTTGCGCATTCTTTGAAAAGGGTCTACCCCTTCGGGGGTATAGTGCGAAAAATAGCCTCGGGCAAACATATCGGCCGAGTGTTTGCGTGCTGTTACGGCTATTTGCGGGTCGGCCGTTAGTGCATTAAGGCCACGTTTGGTTCGCTCCTTGTTAACCAGCACTAACATCTGCGCTTCCAGGTCGGGCCTGTCCTTGGCGTCTTTTACAGTAAAAGGCAGCTTAATGGGGTTGTTGGCACTAACCTCTACAGTATTTTTCGGGATGGCATAATTCAAGGCATCGCCAAACACGGGCGATAGCTTTTCCTGGACCCAACTCACCTGTTCTATGAGTTTACCAGCCAGTTTACCTTCGCGCGCTTGTTTAGAAACCTGGTTGGTTAGCGGCATCAGCAGTAGAAACGCCGATAGTAATGCTGCCCAAATTAAGCCGTTCAGCGTGCCCGGCACTGCACCTAATATGCGGTTCGCTAAATTGGTATGTACACGCGGTGGTAGTTTTTCTAATAGCTTAGTGGCCAGGGTATCTAAAACAAGCCGGGCCACAATCACCGTAATAATGAATGCCAGTGGCGCCGACCATACGCCTGCCAATGGCCAGATTTTGAGTAACAACCAATTTAATAAGCCATAAGCAAATACACCAATAAACAGGCTGCCCATCCATGAAAGTAAAGCCAGTGTGCTTATAATAAATCCACGTACAACCCCTGCCCATATACATACAGCTACGATGATGAGCAGCAAGGCGTTTATAAAATTCATTTTCTCTTGTTTTACTACATAAATAAACAAGACGATTAGCCGATAGTTGGTAACTCTGCTTGTTTTGTACGCTTTAAGATAAACAAGCCCAATGTACCAGCCAGTATTGATGCCAGTAAGATACCATACTTAGCCTGGTTAATCATTTCGGCATCATGGAAAGCTAATGCCGAAATAAACAGCGACATAGTAAAGCCAATACCTGCTAATACAGCCACCCCAGTAATATGTCTCCAAGTTGCTTTTTTAGGTAGTTCGGCAAGTTTGGTTTTTACCATTACAAAGGTGAATAACAATACACCCACAAATTTACCCAGCAACAACCCCAGGGTAACCCCAATACTTACGGGGTTAATAATAGCCGAAAAAATATCGGCCCCTATAATGATGCCCGAATTAGCTAAAGCAAACAGCGGCATTATTACAAAAGCCACATAAGGATGCAGTTTATTTTCAATTTTCTGAAGCGGCGTTTGAGCATCAAGGCTCAGTTGTTTTATTTCCTCAATGGTTTGATGCTGGTTAGGCGTGGTTAACGTGCCCTTGGTTGGTATTTCATGCTCAAATTCTTTAATGTAATGCCTTATACAGTGGGCATAGTCCTTTTCATTTATTTTGGTGCGGGCCGGAATAGTGAATGCAACCAATACTCCTGCAATAGTGGCATGTACACCCGAAAGCAGGAAACAAACCCAAACGCAAAAGCCAATAATTAAATAGAAAGTGCTATTACGCACACCCATCATATTGCCAATAACTAAAACCATTAAAAAGCTCAGACCAATTATAAGGGGCAAAAAGCTGATGCCGGTGCTATAAAAAAATGCAATTACCAACACCGCACCTAAATCATCGGCTACAGCCAAAGCCGAAAGGAACACTTTGACAGACGATGGAATATGTTTCCCGGCTATTGCCAATACGGCTAAAGCGAAGGCAATATCGGTAGCCATGGGTATACCCCAGCCATGCTCGGCTTCGGTACCTTTGTTTATAATGAAGTAGATAATGGCAGGTACCAGCATTCCACCCAAAGCGGCCATCATTGGCAGCGCGGCTTTTTTAACAGACGATAACTCACCCTCCATAAATTCACGCTTTAATTCCAGTCCTATTACAAAAAAGAAGATAGCCATGAGGCCATCGTTTATCCAAATATGCAGGGGATGACTTAAAACCGCATTGCCAACACCTACAGAAAATGTAATATCCCAAAAGTGATGGTAGCTTTCGTGGAAGGGAGAATTTACCCAAATAATGGCTGCCAATACGCTTATCAGTAGCACTATGCCGCTGGTATATTCCTGGTGTATAAATTTACTTACAGGTTCAATAAGTTGATCAATGGGTGATTTACGCATCAGTAATTTTCGTGGGTAGACATTCGAAGATAATATAACCTGATGAAATAACAGGCAATTTTACCTCATTACCTAATTCATCATTCAAAACTGAACCCCTATAAGTAACGAAGCATGCATACCATACCATTGCTGGCTGCCGCTACCATTTGCAATTAAAAAGTTCTTATAATTGGCATAAGCCCCTTTGGCGTTTCCCTCGGCAAACAGGTATCTGCCAATGTTATAACGCAGGCCGCCCTCTATAGCAATTACATACCCTGCAACGTGGTAACGGTCGTCCCAATGGATACCCATAATGGTGGAGTTTGTTTTAGGAACAACCGGCCCGGCGCCAGCTTTTAATACCAGGTTGAGCAAAGTATGCTGCTGACCATCCTTTGCCAAAGCAAGCCATTTTACCAGTTTAAAAAGTGCATAATTGGCGCCGTCGCTATGTTCGAGACTAATGAGTTGAGGTGTGATAAGTGTATCAGTGTTGTAGGCTGCATTGTTGATAGTACCATTAAGCTTAACCCGTTGATTTTGCCGTATAAAGTACTTGATATGATCGAAATTGAACTCAATTCCCCAGTTCTTTTTATGGCTATAATAACCTAACTGTAAACTATATTGAGGCGCTCCTCCGTTTGTTTTTAGTCCGCCATCATCTTTTCCGCGAACTTTTTGCAACGTAAAATCAAAAGCAGGCGAACTATAACTTGTCAAATGAATATCGCTTTTAGAATAAAAAGACAAATTGGTACCAAAGGCAAAGTAGACTGTACCATTTTTTAAGCTATTGGTTGCCTGTGCCCTGGCAGAAGTACTTATTAATATAGCCCATACTGCTATAAACAATAATTTCCCTTTTTGCATAGCAATAAATTGTTGCAATGTTCATAAATTGAGGTAATGAGCAGCGGGAAATAGGAAAACGTTAATCAACGCAAATTATCTGAAATGATAATTTTATAACTAAAACGAAATTTTAAAGTTTTGTAAATTTATGAGGAAGAGAAAATATTGCATTTTACCAGAGTTCGCCATTTTCTAGCTTCAGGGTGCTGCTGTCCTGATATGAAAAAGCGATCATTTGTCACTCGTACAGATACCTTGATAATTAATTCCCCTTGCCATTGATAACCTTGAGGACAGCCCTAACAGGTTTCGCCGTGTTAGAGCTTTAGGAACAAGCGTTTGTAGCAGGCATTAAGTTCTTAAAAAGTAAACTTTACTTTCTTCTGGTAAAGTACTATA
>Ga0265780_10006790_pt1 | contig 14149 bp, 11 predicted proteins | sample P1T30metagenome_FD_192432 | JGI IMG/M metagenome (GOLD analysis project Ga0265780, IMG submission 192432) | Plant litter microbial communities from East Loma Ridge, Irvine, California - P1 T30 | ecosystem: Environmental > Terrestrial > Plant litter > Unclassified | place: USA: California... | reverse complement strand
TATACTTAAAGTTTAACTTAGATATACTAGAACCTATATCTATTTGCTATACTAGTTCTATTTAACTTAGAATAAGTTATATTAGCTCTTAATATCTATATTTATACTTTACTATTACTTACTATTAAAGACTATCTCTAGTAGTTATAAACTCTAAGTAATACTCTTAAATTAAAGTTATAATTAACGCTTATAAAAGCAAGAATTTAGAAGTATATAGATAGCTTACTAATATCTATAGTAGAGGCCTTTAAGAAGGTTTTAAAGAGAGTAGTAATTATTACGTATAAGCTAATATTAGCATAAAAGAAGATTACTAAGCTTTAAGTAACTAATAAAGCTACTATATAATATAAATTATATAAAAGAAAGTATATATAAGCAGAAAGAACCTTAATAGTTAAGAATAGTCTTTAATAGTTAACTCTAAAAAAGTTTAGAGTATATAATAATAAAAAGAAAGTAAAGAAGTAAGTTTATACTAAAGTAAGTAAGCTCTTTTAAAAGTAGTATAGATAGTATAATAAAACTAAGTATAATATATATATATATAAGAAAGTAGTAGAAGTAGACTCTAAATAATATTATATCTTACTTTATACTATATAGAGCTAAAGTAAGTTATTTTACGCTAGAATAGAGTAGTTTTAGTAAGAGCTTAGCAAAAGTATCTAGCTAAACTGTATATTTAGCTAACCTATAAGGTATGTTATCTAGTTTAGTATTAACTGCAATAAAAAGAAGTAAGCTAATTTTTTATTAGTACAAAAAGAGCGTCTGCAGCGTCTCTTTGCAGCCTGCTATATGATTTCCTACAGCTTCTGCGTTCGTCTTTGCATGCCTTGTGTCTTTAGAGATAAACTCGCTTAGTTTCGAGGTTTCTCTATCTATTGATGGCATGTTCAGCGGTTACTGCGTAATTGGCCTGGGCACTCTTACGACATGGATGTTCGTCACGTGCGTTCGTGTTGGCGCCAGTGTCTTTAGTTTCAAGCAGCGCCGCCCTGCTACACGCTTCAACGACGGCGATGCGAGATGACGGTGTGCCAGGACCTTTAATCTAGCTGACCTCTTGGTGCCACTGTCGCAGAGTGCGGCAAGCAATTTGCAGATGCCCGACTTTCGGGTCGCTGTAGTCCGCGACTATTCGACGCGCTTGCTGTCCCGCGATGAAAACCTTACCATCGCTTGGTTGTTAGCTTCAACAATGTCGCCAAGTACTGGAGTCCCGGCTTCTGGCACATGCTTACTGAGCACGGCGTTATGCCTTCCGAACTCTCCATCTACCTCACCCAATTCTTTGCCAAGCGTTAAACAACACCTCTCCCGGATCGCGACCCGGGGCCAAAGCCAGCGCGCGGCCGGATTCAGAGCGCGTCCACGAAGTGCCAAGAGAGACGAAGATCTAGAAGAGGAAGAGTAGGATGCCCGCGAGAAGCGCAAGGTCGTGTTAATACCTGCTACACGGCCATTACTATGCACTCACAATCGAAGAATGAACAAAACAAACCCGAGGGCACCTCCGCTCTCCACGAATCTATTATTTCCCTTCCACACTCGCTGCTGCCCTTATTACGTTCAGATCAGGCCAACCCTTCATTCCATGACCCTACCTTTGGTGCTTCGCGCAGCGCCCGAACATTGCCGTCTGCTATCCTATGTCTTGCTCAACTCTAAGCCCCGACATCGGCGCAGAAGACCGTATCACTAAATATAGCCGCGACACACAGTTACAGCGCGATCGCTGTATTCATTATGCTATTGCAGCGTAGAATCAGCGCCGTCCACGACACTTTACACGAACACTTACTCGCGTACTGCGCATTCCGTGCAGAGATAGAGGCGGCAGAAATCGCGGCTGGAGATGCAACGGAGGCTTAGCAGTGGGCAAAGGATCACTTAAACAAGCATAATGAGGGGTTATGCCATCCATCCTGTTGAGCATGTCGGTCTCCATGTCTTGATATGGACACTGCCGATCCCGAATACAAGAACGTCAACTTTGGCGCTGAACATGGATGGTTCGGAGCAAAGGGAAGATGGAGGAGCTGACAGCGTTGAGCGACAAACTTCAAGTGGCGCGCGACGCGGTTCAACACACCAAGACCATGGCTTTTGAAGTCGTCAATGAAGCAGGCGAAGCGGCGATCAAACGTCTGCGACAACCCCATATGTTCGTTCGACATCTTCCTCATCAACCATGTCCCCTCTCGGTGTTTCCCTAACTGACAGTCTTCCCTGCTGACGTCGCAGTTGCCAACGTTCACCTGCCTGACGGGCCCTATGTTAAGTGCACGTGGACAACTGCGACAGCAGCCTATGCAGCCTTTCGTGCCTCGACTGAAGACGATGCGAGTACTGCCCTACCGAGTTTCGAAATACACTCTACTAGCTTCTTGATCGACTGTTCATTACAACAACACCTGGTCGATGTTCTTCAGCGATTATGCCTTATAGTATTTGGCGTTTCTTCCCCGTCTCTGGTCTTTCAGTTTGCACGTTGGGCCTCCCGCGTACTGCCTCCTTCGCGGATCTATCAAAGTATTCACTAGGCTTTGTCCGCCTTCAATGCAAATTCCAGCATGGCCACCTATATTGGACAACAATGGTACTAAGAGAATAATCCCACTTTGTGTTGGTGCATGTTGCTCAATATTGGCAACGCTTCTATGTCATCTACTGTCTCCTTTTGAGGCACTCTATTCGAACTTCACTCCTGGTAATAATTAACTTAGTTTCTTCCCGCATTCCGTTATCCTGGAGCGAATGGCTCATCATGTGCCTTTTCTGGACGCTCGACGTGGACGCTTGAAGTGCACGCGGGCATGTGGAATCGACAACAGAACATCCACTTCCCGGCTAGTCCAACACTTCGGCACACTTCACTGCACTCATCTCGCTCAAGCACTCTCTAGCAGCACTTCACGACGATCCAAAGACGCCTGCATACATTGCGACACCTACAGCCCGAGGGCCGCGCTTGCTGTGAAGATCTCCACGCCTTTGCTAACGACTGGCAGCCCTGTCTATCAAACCAGGCTCGGCATCAGTGGTCCCAGACTTGTGCCATCCAAGTCCTTTACAGGGCCTTACTCCCAACAGGGCCTTACTCCCAACCTTAGATGACCACACCTGGCGCATAGCAGACGAAGACGTCCCCTTCATTGAGCGTTGTCACATGTTCGATGCGCGCACGGCCGACCGAGCACGCTCCTTGCACTCCGACGCTCAAGAACACCTCACATAGCATGTTTCTCTCCCTTTCAACCGGTGGCTTAGTGGTTTCCTGTCGTCCATCAAGACCCGCACGAGCGCAAGATGCAAGAGGCTAACTGGGAATCCAGCATTAAGTCGCTCCCCGTCAACATCATTGTACGGACCCACGCTCATGACGAACACCAGGACCACAATCCCAGGGTCGCGGACATGACAAAACCCATGTCGACTTGTAGCGAGCAGCGGAATGTACCGACGAAGGCACGCCTACGTTCCGCGGCTGTTGCGGAGAGAAGCTCCTACTGTGCCTCTACAATCTGCGCAAGACCAGCCATCGCAATGCACGTTCACTTTACGGAACGCAGAAGCTACCTGCATCCCGTCCTGTACCCTCCGGCCCTCCGCCTCGCCTTACTACACCCCTCTTCTTCCCTCGCTCGGCGATACTTGCGATGGGCGTGCAGTGATCTCGGTCTTCACAACAATGGCGCTTTGAGAGCGCTGAGGACGGGATAGGCGGATAGGCTGTGCTTGGACTTGACGGTGTGCGTGACCGCGATCGAGGGCCGCCATATACTTCGGCAACTACTCCCAGACCCGCTGGTCCGACAAGGTGGCCTTTGACATGACGGCCAAGGTGCACAAGCACCTGCGAAGACTATGCCAAGGAGGTCACCACACCATTCGCCAACGCCATGACGATCAGCGAAGAAGAGGAGGTCAAGCTCATGGATGAGATGGTCAAGGGCACAAACAAGTACGTCAAATAGCTGGACGAGCGGGGCGCGAAACGACCATGAAGCCTCTTATCCAAAAGCAGGCTACCCTGGATTCATTCGACGCGACTGATGCTGAGGACTCAGGGACTGCAGCACTCGGGGGCGATCCCGCACAGCGCGCAGATAGTGGCAATAACAAAGTCTCCTATATTTGAAGAGATGCGCGAGGCCGAGTCGGTAGTTGTTCCGATTTTCGGCACTAAAATCTCCTCCACGACCCTGGCTAGGTACACCAGATTGATAGAGAAAGTGTTATAACGGAGTTGGCGAAAGCACGTAGTCACTTCAGCTCGACACGATTGACCAACGAGTTACTCACGCCGCGTCATTTCTATTTACGAAGTTGTGGGCTCTTTGATGATCGCGAAAGGTCTGTCTCGTAAAGCCTATTCCGAGGCGCCCGGAGAAGTACTGCAACCGATGGCCCAAATCCGAGCTGCTTCACGATTGCAAGAGTGACACCACTGAATGAGCTCCGGAGTGCGCATGTTTATAGGGACGTCTTTTAACAACACAAGAGTCATTATCAATTGCAAGGCGCTGAACACTTGCAGCTATGACACGATCAACTAGCATTACAAAAGCGAGTGTAATTCAGTTACAGGCATCAATTCTCCCTTCAATACAGCTACGAGCCTACCCATGACACAATTTACGGCGCTAAACACGAATTCGGGCATCGCCTGCAATCCCTCAACCTGCTGAAGATTGACGACAGTAACGATCATCTGTCCGTCCAGACTTTGCTCAAACGAATTTTGACACTACGCCGTATTCGAGCGTAAGGCAGCTTGAGAACTGTAGGCCCATGCTGCCGTCAAAACAGGAACCAGTTCTTGTACTCCGGTCCAGCCATCCTAGCCTTCTCGCGCATCTTATTAGTCGCTTTTTCTGCCTCTACGATATGATCCGCCCACCCCTGTTTGGTCATAGGCGGTGCAGCCACGTAGTTGAGGGCGGGATCGAGCCGGCTATGACGTAGCGCGCTACGTATGGAAATGCAACCAACGAGCAGTAGTAGCAGCAAGATGAGGAACAAAAGGCACCAGAAGAGCTTAGGTCCGCGTCGCTTCAGCAAGGTCATCTGAGCAATAAACTGTCTCTTTCGGAATGTGACCAACTCCCAGAGTGGCACAGGATTGGGGCGGTTAGGCGGCGGCGGCGGCGGATCGTTGCCTAGCAGCAGGCCTTCCTCTCCTTCCTCTCCTTCCTTGTGTTCTCCACCGCGAATATTTGCACCGCCATCTTGCCCAGCTTGAGCGGCCTGTCGGCCCTGACCGCGTGCTGGGGGTTCAAGCATATGAAACCCCACGCCAGGTTCTCCACCTCGCGCTGGTGTATTCCTTCGGCTTCTGTTGCGCGGCGTTTCTATGGAGGCTTCCGCGGGTACAGAGCGACCAAGCTGGCCTTTAACGGGCCTTGTCTTCGCTGACATGCTTCTCGATGGTGTTGAGGTCGGTAGTAAGTGTGGTTGATGTAGGTAGTTGAGGTAATGAGTGTGACCGAGAGGAAGAAGCAGTCTTGGAGGCCTTTATGCCTGCGAGGCACGCGCTGCGAGGAGGTGAGCGGGCGCCTGGTCCTTGTGAGCTGCGGTAGAAGAGTGAAACTAGCTAGGTCGAGGTTGCGGAGTGAGGCAGTGCGCTTCTCTAACCGGTTGAATAGTAATGTGTTACAAGTGTGGGGGGGAGCCTACTATTTATACTAGGAGGAAGAAAGTATGCACAGATTGGTGTGCACGGACTATACGCGTGGAGCCTTGTGAATGAGCCTAGTCACGTGATAGAATCATCACGAACAGCCTAGCGCTGTATGAAAGATGTATTTTTCGCATCTTTGCAAATGGCAAGGCAAGCAATGCAGCTATCCTGAGTATAAAGCTAGGATTCCGCGTCCTCGCCGAAATTCCCAGTTGTCCCTCCAGCACACAATGTCTGTGCATCTCAAACGCACTTTTCGCATCACTTGGTCGTCCCTCGGACTTAGTCTATTGACCTTGACTGAAGACTAGAGCAGTCGCAGGGGCGGGATCGTGGTGGATTTGCGGATGAACAGGTTCAATCCCTTTGCCTTGCAATTTTACGATTCCGCGACACCTTGAGCGAGTATTGATTCGAGAGGAGCCAGGCTGATGGCTTGGCCCGATTTGGCCCCGGCCCGGCCTCGGGAGTGCCCCGATCTAGTTAGAAACTAGATCATTGCCACTAGCCACAATGCACAGCCATAGATGTCTATTGGCTCGGAGGCTCGGGGCCGAACTCGGCCAAGTCTCTGGCTTGGCTCCTCATGTCGAATTCCTACAGTGTAACGCATGGGCCATGGAGATTGCGAAAAACAGAGCCGCGTACATGCTCTATGGATAAGCGCCACCCCATTGCGAGGCGTCTATGCTAATGCGCCCATGCCATGCAACTATCGCCGTCCGGTCTGCCATTCGACTACCAGCGTGTCTGTCCCTGGGCCTCACCACGACGGCGGCACGTCAGGTCCCTCCTCCCACGGCACATCACGCCCCTCCTCCCATGGCACATCACGCCCCTCCTCCCATGGCACATCACGCCCCTCCTCCCATGGCACATCACGCCCCTACTCACCATGGCGGCGGCACGTAGCGCCCCTCCCTGCCACCCCGCTTGCGCTCTGTACGTTCCGTGTACTCGTTCCACTCGACATTGTTGTTGCGTTCTCCACCCGCATCCTCGTTCCTCCTCCACCCCCAGCCAAAGTTCCAGCCTTCGTTAGAGGTCCACGTGGCCCATCCCTGGCTGATGAGGGCGAAGACACCAAGTACCTCCAAAAACAGCAGGCAAGCGCACAATCCCAGCGTGACGGCAAGGGGAAGAATGAACGACTGGGGAAAGAAGGCATAGTCCATATCAATGACCTCCTGCATGAAGCATCCGAAGAAGATGGGTGGGAGCATGGTTGGGACTACCAGCAGCATGGCCCGATGGAAGTGCTTCCTGCGTCTTGGTCAACAAAAGCTTGATGTTTGCACGAGATGCAGCGCAACTTACCCTCGGGCCCAGAACCAGGCCGACACAACAATCCAGATGCACATGAGGACGATAGTCGCACCGACTGCCACGCGAGGGATAAGGATTCCGACCGCGTCGCCGGCCCTAGCAGCCGAAGTTGTCGGCCCCTTCGGCACGCACCTACCAGGTCCCAGATCTGGATCGAGCGGACTCATGGGAATTTTCGGCACAGTGGTGACAGTCTGAAGCAAGCCCAGGGGATCCGTCTCAAGGGGTGGCGATGCGGCAGCGGTGACGGTGACGGTGACGGTTGTCGTTGCAGCAGTGTTAGGGACAGGCATGGTGGTTGGTTTGACGAAGATTGTTGTCGCTATCGTCGAAGTCTCGTAGATTGTGATTGACACCGTCATGGTAGATGTGCTGGCTGGCAAGATGTGACTGTGGAATCCGGTCATATCGGTCTCTTGTCGGGCGTCTTGGTCTACCTCGATGTCGTCCTCGTCGTTCCTGGTGGGGTCCTTCGTGGTCGCATATTCTGCGTGCGCAGAAGCGACCTTCTTCGCTCCCTTTACTGGATTAGCAAGCTTCCGATTCTCAGTCCAACAGCCGCACTCACACCCATGGCCTGTTCCCTCTCTTCCTCCTCATAGTCGACCGTGTTTGCATTCATCATGCCCGTCGTGTGCGCCACAATCACACTAGTCGTCTGTTGCTCCGTCGCCGCATCTCCCACACTCAGCGCTGTCAGGCTTTTCGCATGTTCCCCAGCTTCCTGCTCGTGGATCAGCAGACTTCGGACGAAAGGTGTTGCGCGCTTACAATTCTTGAAAGTTCCCTATCTCCTGCATCAAAGTCCAGGGTCCCCTGGGCCCAGGCCCAGAAGTTGTACGACATGGCAGCGTGTTGCGTACGTCCGGTGGGTGGCGAGATAGTGAAGACTTGCAAAGAGAAGTAGGAAGTCGAAGGAAGACGCGAGAGGCAGCGGGGTTAGAAAGCTGATCGATGGGGAGCTGCTAGTACCAAAAGTAAGCAAGAGCGTGTGGCTTGAGACATGGCGTCGCATGGCATATTTCGGGCAGCCCGAAATTTCTAGACGGCCCTTGCATTATTACGTAGACATGGCAAATTCATTATCAAAGAAGGCTTACAGAAGTGAATTGCAAGGATCAGGCGTTGCATTGCATACATCGGGCAGCCCGAAATTGCTGGACGAATCTCAGAACCCAGGCAGCATCGAGTATGGGAGGGTGTTTGCAAACGGAGGGCATCCCGCCTCCGATACCCCCCTGCATGAGGAGACAGGTCTCGTAAATCAGAGGACATACTGCATCCATCTAACAGCGCCCGGTTTGAATGCGTCCTTGATATGCCGAGGTGCTGATGTCTGGCATGTTCCCACGAGTATGCGAAGCGGACCATGCCTTTCCCGCAACATTAGCAGTAAGACACTGCTACAGCTCGACGCGTACATGGCACACGCCACACTTGATATTCACTCCACCCAATTGTGTTGCGGTTGTATTTTCCTTTGCACAATATTCGTCGGTATGCCCGCCAAGCATCGGCCCGCTCATTGTTCCGCTTCGTGACCTCGGGACACATACGGCACACTGCATAACAGCCTTTGCGAATTCCCTCATCACTTCAGATTCGCAGAAGCTTAGTGTAGACTTCTCTGCACGCGAGGAAGATGTCAACCAACCAACCAAGCGACATGGGGCCGCTCATGACTGCGATCAAAGAGATGACTGATGAAGTGAAGGAGACAGTGCGGGTCATGAACGCAAGAGCGGATAAGGAAGACCCATCACGAGACATGCTCATTCGCACATACAAACAAGTCAGCAATACCCATCTAGAGATCATCAGGCGCCTAGAAGCTGGATACAAGGAGTTGAGTGACGCGGCAATCAAACAATCGCAGGCGCGACGCAGAGACGAAAGGCCGGTGGTTACGCAGAAAGAGGACCTTCGGTGGAACACCGACACGTCGAGGAACGAGCTTCAGGCAGAGAACACAGAGCTCAAGTCCGAAGTCGAGACTCTTCAGGCTGAGAACACCAAACTCAAGGAAGAGCAGACCCGACTCCAACATGAAGCCGCGGTACGCGCACAGCACATTAATGTACGAGTTGAAGCTAACACTCGGGTGTCAGGCACATGCGAAAAGTCTGCCGTCGGAACATACTACGCCTCCGATTGGTGGGTTGACGGGCCAAAATCAGGCGCAGAGTGCGTCTGAAGAAAATGCGACTCCGCGCCAGCATCAATTTCCATGGGAAGACGCGCTTTCGTACGCCAGGGCCATCGTCTCAACTGCCGTCGGCGTCGCGGTTATAGCCGGACATGCAAACGCCGTGGCTAACACATACCCATGCGAGTTCGCCATGAATTGTACAGACTTCTTGTACATCATACACAGCCAGTGTCCGGACGAATCACTACGCACGCTCAACGACAAGTGGCCCCCGAAATGGCTTAAACCTGGAGAAGGGACTGGAAGGGAAATTTGGGCCAAGTTTGGTAAAGATATTGGGTCCGACGTGCACGGGGATCAGGAAAAGATGATGGAGAAATCGCAACCTGGGGGTCAGCTGGGGGGAAAGATCCAAGAAAGGTTGAAACAGTGTCCATCTTTTGAGGGAACGTGGTCGAGCAAATTTGCTCCGACGCGACTTGTTGGAGACCTACTTGTTGGAGACCAACGTGTTGGGTTAGCAGAGGGATCATGAGCTGGTGAAGCTCCGTAGCACCACCCTGTTTGTACACTCAAACAATGCCCAAGTTGGATACACAAGCTCAAAAAATAAGATTCATTACGCATGCGCGAAAAAAGGAGACGGAAGATATGTGAGAAAATCAGACCCAAGCGCCATGGACGCCAATTCACCATCATGAAACAACTCTCCAACTCCGCCTGGTTGACCGTGATAGAAAATGATTCCCTGCTCCTTGATGACTTGCATCAGAACCTACTCCTTTCGCATGCTCGCTTGCTCGCTTGCCCGCTTGCTCGCTCGCTCGCTTGCCCGCTTCCTCGCTTCCTTGGCCCGCTCCTCTCTCATCCATTGACGCCAGGACTCGGGAACATTCTTCTCGAACTCTTCCTCTTCCTTCTCCTCTTCCTCCTCTTTTGCCAGTATCCATTCCTCTGACATCTCGCTTTCGATGATTCGGTCCTCCTCCTTTACCTTAACCTTGAGCATTTTGCCTTCTCTGAGTGGTATTCCCTTCTTCTCACGCAAATTGGGCTGAAAATCGCTGGGCGAAGTCCAACCTATCATCTTCTCGCATCCCTTGAGCGTACCTATCGCACAGTCCATGGCCTCTTCGTCATCGAATATCCAGCGGTCGTCGCTGAATACGAGACCCTTTATCCTCCACCACAAGACGCGCGGGTCAGCGGTGAGTGGGGACAGGTCGTTCTTGATGCGGTCCAAATAGGGTGGCTGTGGCGACTTGGCACTGAACGAAAAGGATTCCCAGCTCTTCATGGCCATGTCGAAGGTGCACGGGCACATCTTGTCCAGTGTGCGTGGTGGGTCGGGCTGAAGATCGACAGGCATCAGCACCTGGTACAACCACGCGCGGTAATACTTGGCGTACGTGCAACTACAGCTCTTGGCAAAGTGCGGAGCGCCGGCGGGGACAGTAGCGGAGCTGTTGAGAACAAGTGGTAGGAGAGGATTGCGGAGGATATATCCTGCGAAATTGTGGAAGTTGACGATATCGAGGAGGGTATCATCAGCGTACTGATTGTTCAGGTACTCTTCCAACAGTTGACATGCTAAATCTCCCCGATGCACAACTGCTGTAGCATCTCGGTAGCTGAGGAGATGTTGGCGTGAGTCTGTGTGCCACGTGCTCTTGAATTTCCTACAAGCCTTCTCAATCGTTCGGCGAGGTGGCATGAACGTCGGACTCACTTGTGTGGGGAGTCCAATCACCTGAAGGGGATTTGTGTGCAACCAAGTAGGGTACTTGGGGAAGCTGCTCACGTATAGCGAGGCAGGAGTCTCCTGCAGGGCCTTGTAGTGAGCGGCTCTGCCGTTGGTGTAGGCGAGCGCGATGAGTAGGCCGAGACCCATGCCAATGAAAGTAGTCCGACACTTGCGGCGACGAACGTTATTGACCAAGGGTGCCATGCGGTTGCCGATCCAACGAAGCTTGTCGACGGTGGCGTCTTTCGCCTGATGAAGCTTTTGGACTCCACTGTTCCTAACGCGCCGGAGCCAGTCAAATCGTGGTTGATCGTTTTGCACGTCGCGAGCGGTCGGAGTGTATCGCTGGACACGCCACAGTGGCTTATGCGGCAATGGCAAGCTTCGCGTCCTCATTCTGTCCGGGTACGTCCGGGCGACGAGCCTGCGAGCGTAGCGGTGTTGGAAGGCCTCGGTCTGCGTATATGCAACAACACCCACTTGGTTGTTCTCGGCGTCAATGACATTCACCTGTTGCACCCATTGTCTGTTCTCATTCTTGAGTGCATTGCCAACATCCTTCCAATGATCAGAGAGAGGCTCCGTTGGATATGGGTCCGGCTCCATGTTGTCCTGAAAAAATCACATTAGAAAACGGAAGTGTGGGATAGAATGGCCATACCTTGAGAACGGTGAGGTCGCGACCTGACCTTGGGAAGGACTGTGAGTTGTGAACGCGCAAAGTGCACTGGGAAGAAAACAGGACTGAAAAAGGATGGATCAGGGTATGATAGTAATAGTTTCTTTGCCTTCCTTAGTGTGCCTGTCTTTGCTCACTTCCTTGTGTATTTGTGCGGACTCCTGCAGTACTAACTCTGACGCCAGAATAGGCTGCACACGGCACGCCCCTCGTGCGCAAACGGCCTCCTGGCTTCTGAGCACGGATTAGTTTTGGTCGTCTTTGTTTGGCTATCTTCATTCACTTCATTGTTGTGTCTTTGCGCAGACCCCTGCAGCAATATCTTTGACACCGGAGCGGCAGCACACGGCACGCCGCCTCGTGCACAACGTTCTCTTAGCTTCTGAATACGGCCTTGGTTTCGATCGTTTTGGTTTGGTTGCTTCATGGTCGCGTCTTTGTGCAGACCCCTGCAGCAATATCTTTGACACCGGAGCGGCTGCACACGCCACGCTGCCTCGTGCGCAAACGTTCTCCCAGCTTCTGAGTACGGCCTCAGTTTTGATCGTCTTTGACCAGTCGTCTTTGGATGGAGATGCTGTCGTGGTGCCAGTCCACTGAACCACCATGCAAGAATGGAGATTGTGTTGCAACACTCAAAGCAGTTAGCGTAGGCAGCCATGACGTTTGTACGACGTTGCCATTCTGACGGTATCCAATCCATAACCCTTCCCGCCGCCATATGGATGGGTGCAGCCGACGTCCTGTCCGTGGGAGAAGATGCAAAATCTCAACACAGGTACGTGAAAGAACTTGCCAGGCAGGATCAAAGGCCTTGTCTCGTGCCTGAGGATCGCAGAACTGGCAGGTCAGCCTCCGCAGTCGACCATGAACGTATTGGAGATTTCCAGCATTGCAGTCAAGTTTGATGGCATCTGTGCGCCATTTTCCTGTATCGCAGGGTCATGGTGCCACGAAAGTGCCACACCGCTACATTTGGTTTGCGATGCGGGAGGGCTGGGACAGTGACTGCCGGTGAAAGTGGGGAGTGGATGCTGGCCTGGGCAAGGAAGTGCGAGCGCGCCGGTGCGGGTTGGGAGTGAGTGTTGGTTACCTAGTCAAGCCGACCACAAACTAGCGGCTCCAACGATCAAGATCCTCTCATGGTAATTGCCAAGCCAATCGAGCCACTGAAGGGAGGCTTGCTGGATACCTTGCAAGCGCTTGTTAGGGTGCATGCGCAACATAGAGAAGGTGTGTAACGGGGTGTGAAAGGGCGTGAAGGGGTCGGAAGTCACGTGATAGCAACCTTGTGAACAATCAAGCCTTCATCCCTCACAAAAATTCTAGGCAGCGAGCCAATCTAATTCAGCTTCTAGGCAGCTGTGAGCAAGCCAATCAAGTGTAGAGCCTAAGGCTTGATCAGGGTGATTGTTGACAGGCTTCCCATCACGTGAACTGTTCATTCACAATGTTCAGCGCGTGTGGACTGTGCGCGCATCCTTCCGATCAGTATAAATCCCGAGCCTCTTCCTAGCATAATAAATCCTCTCATTACACTCTACTGCTTAACGAAGCACAACTATCTCTTGTACACCTACCGTAAAGAAGGCACCTCAACTCAGCCACATCTTCTCCAATCGCACCACCAAAATGCCAGCTGAAGCCAGTTCGCTACCACTCTGCTTTCTTGGCAAGTGCGCAGACTCCTATGTAGGCGTTGCGCAGTTGCTACTCAGCGAGCACTGGGTTGCCTTGGTCTTTCTCATCCTTGGCTTCATCGGCCTGTTCTATGCCCACCGATGGTGGCAAAAAGAAGCCGTACTGGCTAATGGCGTCGCCCTGGCATACGCTAGATTCACTCTTTTAGCTGTGTTCATCCTCGCCTGCTCACTTTGTATGGGCTTTTCCGTATACCAATCTGTCACTGGTACGCCATCTCAACCACTTGCCGAGAAGGGATGCACTGCATCTGCACCAACCACCATACATCACCATGTATACTATGAATACGAAGCCTACCCGACACTGCAGCCCATCTCATGTCCAGAACGTGGATCCACCTGCCACCCTCCAACCCTCTTCGCTAGGATGAACCTCGACATTCAAGGCCGCCCTATGAACCACAAGGGCCATGTATGGCAAGCCAACAGCTACAAGCAGCCAGCGTGGGCAGAAGTAGCCAACGACCTGGGTGTTGAGGTAGAGTATAACCACGAAGTCCTCGCGCAACTGGAGCGCGCATCTAAAGCTGTCGAAATGCGCGACACGACTATCAGCCGCTATATGCACCGAGCGCAGACTGACAATGCGCGGCTAGTGTGGTCCCGGAAGGTACATTCGGGTATCGCCTCACAGCGTACCGTACCGAACAAAACCTCCACCCGAATTCTCTGCGACTTCCTCCGCGACACTGCCGAAATCCAAAATGGTTTGCTCACACACCCTACCATGATCGAACTGGAGCAGAGCGTCTTCAGGCAGCAGAACTGGACGGTCCAGACCTATGCCCATATCCAACTCACCGCGACCCTCTCCAAATCATGGCTCCGATCCGTTGACACCGAAATGCGCGACCTC
>Ga0265780_10006789_pt1 | contig 14149 bp, 9 predicted proteins | sample P1T30metagenome_FD_192432 | JGI IMG/M metagenome (GOLD analysis project Ga0265780, IMG submission 192432) | Plant litter microbial communities from East Loma Ridge, Irvine, California - P1 T30 | ecosystem: Environmental > Terrestrial > Plant litter > Unclassified | place: USA: California... | reverse complement strand
GATTGAGGCCCAGCGCGCGGCCGATTTCGAGCAGGCGCTGCTTGCCGTATGGCAGGTTGCGCGCCTCCTCGCCGGCCAGGTCGGCCAATCCGACAAACGCCAGGATCGCCGCGGCGCGCCGGCGCGCAGCGCGTTCTTCGCGCATCAGGCGCGGCGAATGGACCATCGCATCGAGCACGGTCGAACGAAACGTGTGGTGCAAACCCACCAGCACGTTTTCAGTGGCCGTCATTTCGCCGAACAGCTGCACGTTCTGGAAGGTCCGGGCAATGCCCCCGATGGCGATGCGCGCCGGCGTGCGGCCATTAATGGCGGCGCCGTTGAACGCCACCGTCCCGGCAGTGGGCTGGTAGATTCCGGTCAGCACATTCATCATCGTGCTCTTGCCGGAGCCGTTAGGCCCGATGAGCCCGTGCACTGTCTGGCGCTCTACAGAGAGGTCGACGCGGTTGAGCGCTTTCAGGCCGCCGAACTGCATCAGCACCTGGTCCACCTGGAGCAGCTGGCCGCTGCCGCCGGCCCCTGCCGTGCCGGCGAATGGATCGCTGCCCGCCGCCACGGTTACGCCAGAGGTGCGTGCCGGCCCGCGCCCGGCCAGCTGGTGCAGGAAACCGACGATGCCGTCCTGCAGGTAGTAGACGACAAACAGCGTCATCAGGCCGAAGATCGTCAGCCGCCAGTCGATCATGTTGTCGAGCTTGAAGGAGACCGCGGCCAGCGCCAGCGTCGCGACGACCGGCACCGCCACGCGCCGCAGCGTGGTGCGCTGGCGCGCGAGGGCGATACTTGACCCGGCCAGGGCCAGGACCGCGGCCGTGACCGCGATGCTCCGGAACAGGCCGATATCTGCCAGCAGGCTCGGCAACAGCACCACGATCACGGCCCCCAGCAGCGCGCCGGTACGCGTCTTGCGTCCGCCCATGATGACGGCCAGCAGGAACAAAATCGTCAGTTCGAAGTTGTAGGTATTCGGCGAAATATACTGCTCCGAATACGCGTACAGGCTACCCGCGAGGCCGGCGAACCCGGCGCTGATGACGAATGCGTAGACTTTGTAGCGGTACACCGACACGCCCATGCAGTCGGACGCGATCGGACTGTCGCGCAGCGCCTCGAACGCGCGCCCGAGGTGGGATTTGAGCAGGCTGTGCACCACCAGGAGCGCCACCACCATGCACACCGCGACCATATAGTAATACTGCACCTCGGTCAGTTCATGTCCGAAGAACGCCGGCTTGGTGAGGGTAATGCCCATCGGTCCTTCAGTGAGCCACGTCATCTCGTTGATGAGGATCTGGATGATCGTGCCGAACGCCAGCGTGACCATGGCCAGGTACGGACCCGTGACGCGCAGCGCCGGCAGCGCCAGCACGGCGCCAAACAGCGCGGCAATGGCGATACTGGCTGGCACCGCGACGTACCACGCGAGCCCCAGTTTGACGACGACAACGCCGGTGACGTACGAACCGACGCCAAACAGGCCAGCGTGGCCGAGTGACACCTGGCCGGTGTAGCCCACCACGATGTCGAGGCCGAACAGCAGGATCGCGTAGATCAGGATGGTCTCGGCAAGGTGGATGTAGTACGGATTCGGCACCAGGGTAGGGAAGGCCAGCAGCGCTGCCACTGCGATCAGGCTGCCCAGGAGGAGTTTCAGGTTCATGGTCAGACCTTCTTGATGGCGGCTTTGCCGAACAGGCCGGATGGTTTCAGGGCCAGCACCAGCAGCAGCAGCACCAGGCCCGGCACTTCCTTGTAGCCGGTCGACAGGTAGTAGCCAGTGGCGGTCTCTGCCACACCAAGGATGACGCCGCCGACAATGGCGCCCATGCTCGACGTCAGGCCGCCGATGATCGCCACCGCAAAGGCTTTCAGGCCGAGCGAGGCGCCCATCGTGGCGGACGTCAGCGTCAGCGGGGCAATCAGCGCCCCCGCAAACGCGGCGGTGGCGGATGACAACGCGTACGAGAAAGTAATCACCAGGCGCGTGTTGATGCCCATCAGCCCGGCCGCGTCCCGGTCGCTGGCGGTGGCAACAACGGCCTTACCGTAAATCGAGGTGCGGTTGAACACTTCGACGGCCGCCATGATCAGCAGCGCACCGATGATCACGGCAATTTGCATTGGCTGGACATTTACGCCAAAAAACTGCACGGGCGCGCTCGACAGCGGCGACGGAAACGGCAGCACATCTTTGCCCCAGATGTTTTCCGCGACGTTCTTGAAGATGATCGCCAGTGCAATCGTCGACATGATCCACCCGAATTCGGACTTGATCCGGATCGCCGGGCGCACGGCAATCCATTCGACAAACGTGCCCTGCAATGCGCCGAAAACGACCACGATGGGAATCATCAGCCAGTAATTGACGTAAGGGCCGCCATGAATCGACCCCACCAGCGACAGGCCGACCAGCGCGCCCAGCATCAGCGCTTCACCCTGGCCGAAGTTCAGGGTGCCGGACGTGGCAAACGTTAATTGATAACCGAATGCGACCACGGCGTAAATCATCCCGAGCGCGATGCCCGAAAATACAAGCTGTAAAAAAGTTTCCACATTAATCCCCCAAACAAACGTACGCGCCACTTGCCTGGCAAAGCTCAAGCGCAAAAAGCCGGCCTTGTCGGAGCAGGGCCAGCTTTGCCGATGAATCTCCGGGAACCTTATTTCGCGCCGGCTTCCGCCATGACGACGCGGCCCGCCTTGACCTCGCCAAAATGCGTGTTGTCGAAGGTGATGGCTTCGTGGTCGGTCTTGCTGTACGGCTTGTTGTAGGTGGTGACGACGCCCTCGACCTTCTCGTTCAGGTTTTCCAGCGCCGCCAGCACTTTCGGGCCTTCGGTGCCGCCCGCCTGTTTCATGGCGGCGGCCAGCAGGTAGATGGAATCGTAGCCTTGCGCGGCCGAGACCGCCGACGGCATGCGGCCGTTGGCCGGGTTGTAGGCTTTCACGTACGCATCGATGAAGGCCTTGCGTTTCGGCGTGCTGGCATCCTGGATGAATGTTTGCGGCATGCGCGTGCCTTCGCCGTTCTTGCCGGCGTTGTCGATGAAGTTGGCCATGGCCAGCGTCCAGCTGCCGATCAGAGGCACTTTCCAGCCAAGTTTTTCCATGCCGTTGGCAATCTGCGCCAGTTCCGGGCCGATGCCATACGTGAGCACGACTTCGGCGCCGGCCTGCTTGGCCTTGAGCAGCTGGGCCGTCATGTCGACGTCCTGCAGATTGTATTTTTCGACGGCGACCGGCTTGATGTTTTTCGTGGCCAGCACTTTTTCGAGATCCGCGCGGCCAAGCTGGCCGTAGTTGGTGGAGTCGGCCAGGATGGCGACCTTTTTGAATTTGCGGCGGTCGATGGCTTCCTGGACAATCATTGCCGACTGGATCTGGTCGCTGGCGGAATTGCGGAACACGTAATTCTCGGGCTGGGCCGCGAATTGCTGGGTGATGATCGACCCGGTGGCCACGTTATTCATTACGGGAATCTTCGCTTGCTGGTAGAAGCGCTGCGCGGCCTGGGCCACACCGGTGTTGATGAAGCCGACGGTTGCGGCCACCTTGTCCTTGTTGATGAGTTCCTGCGCAATCTGCACGCCGCGCTCGTTCTTGGCTTCATCGTCGCGCTCGACCAGTTCGATCTTGCGGCCGAGGACACCACCCTTGGCATTGATCTCGGCCGCGGCCAGGCGCACGCCGTCGCGCATCGAGACACCCATCGGGGCTGAACCGCCGGTGAAGGGACCGGACACGCCGATTTTGATCGCGTCCGCGGCCAGTGTCGTACCGGACCAACCCAGTGCGACGCTGGCGGCCAGGACCTTCATGTGGGTGGTGATTGCTGTACTCATGGCGCTGTCTCCGATCTGATGATTATTTTGGGCGGCTCGTGTGCATCTCTGCCGTCAGCCGATTCTATGGTGACAATTCGGTCACAGCAATCGATAGCTGTGACGCGGCGCACCATGCGTACGGGCGGCCACAACGTCAGCGGTGTGTAAGCAATGCGGCGTACCGCGCGTCAATACAATTGATGGATTGAAAACCGTTGGAATGTGTAGGAATCGTGCACATGTAAAAAAGGATGGTTCCAATACCGGCACAGTCTTGTTATATTCCGCAGTGGATTGCCTTGTGGCAATACAACATTGATGGAAAAGACAGGAAAATGATGAAGAATATAACCGTCCGAGCAAGTTTATTGGCTGTGCTGCTGGCGTTCACGGCGATGCTGCTCGCCGGCGCCGCGCTGGGTATCTTTGCGCTGCGCCAGGCCAATCAGGCAATCCTCACCACGCACGCCATCAGCGTCCAGGTCATCACGATCAACGACGCCTACAAGGACACGACCCGGACGCGGGCCGCGCTGGTGCGGGCGTATGCCACGATCAAGGACGGCGGCAGCGAAGCCGACCGCGATGCGGCCGTGGCGAACAGCAAGAAGTCGTCCCAGCGCACGCAGGACTTCATCGCGAAGTTCGAAGCTGCGCCGCTGTTCCAGGACCAGGATCCGGTCATGAAGAAAGACCTGATCGTGGCCGGCCGCGCGCTGCAGGAGGTGCTCGACCGCGCGGGTGCTGCCCTGGCTGCGAACAATGCCGATGGTTACAGCAAAATCAACGTCAAGGAACTGACGCCGGCCGGCGCCGCCTTCTCGGCGCAGCTGGAAAAATTCCAGAAGCAGGGCGACGAACAGGTTAGCGGCCTGGTGGCAACGCGCGAAAAAGAGTTCACGATGGTGATGTGGCTGGTGGCGCTTGGCCTCGGCCTGGCGCTGACGCTGGTGGTGGGCGTCCACCTGATGCTGCGCAGCGTGGTCCTGCGTCCGCTGTCGCGCGCAGTCGACCTGCTCGACCAGGTGGCGCATGGCGACCTGACGGCCCGCATCGATGACGCTGCCGACAACGAAATCGGGCGCTTGCTGATGGCGATCCGGCGGATGCAGCAAGACCTGCTGTCGACCGTGGCGCGCGTGCGCCGGGGCGCTGAAGTGATCGACGTTGGCGCGCATGAACTGGCGTCCGGGAATATGGAGCTGTCGTCGCGTACCGAGACGCAGGCCAGCTCGCTGGAACAGACCGCGGCATCGATCGAAGAGCTGACCAGCACGGTGAAACAGAATTCCGAGAATGCGCAGCACGCGCGCAGCCTGGTCGATGGTGCGTCGACCACCGCCGCGCAAGGCGGCGCGGTGATGCAGAAGGTCGTGGCAACCATGAACGACATCAATGCATCGTCGCGCAAGATCGTCGACATCACCAGCGTGATCGACAGCATCGCGTTCCAGACCAATATCCTGGCGTTGAATGCCGCGGTGGAGGCGGCACGAGCAGGCGAGCAGGGCCGTGGTTTCGCCGTTGTGGCATCGGAAGTACGCAACCTGGCGCAGCGCTCCGCGGCGGCCGCGAAGGAAATCAAGGTACTGATCGATCACTCGGTGGCCAATATCCAGTTGGGCACCGACCTGGTCGAGCAGGCCGGCACCACGATGCAGGCGCTGGTGGGCGATGTCCACCAGGTGACGCAGATCGTTGGCGAAATCGCCGTGGCAAGCCGGGAGCAGAGCGAGGGCATCGACCAGGTCAACACCGCGATCGTGCAGATGGACCAGGTCACGCAGCAAAATGCGGCACTGGTGGAAGAAGCCGCGGCGGCCACGGCGTCGCTGCAGGAGCAGGCAGGCGAGCTGACGCAGGCAGTGAGTGTGTTCAAGATCGATGCACATGGCGTGCAGGGCAGCGCGGCAGCTCCTGCCCGACGCCCGGCGCGGGTTGAAACGGCACGCCTCAAACTGGCCTGACGTGCCGGATTCGAGACGTCCAGATGTAAAAACGGCGCAGGTCAGGGTCCAGAAACCCCGCGCTGCGCCGTTATGACGTTACGGTCAAGCCATCAGCTTGACCACAACGTCCAAACCTGATCAACGATGATGGAAACCACCGCGACCGCCACCCCAGCCGCCGCGGTGACCGCCCCATCCACCGCGATGGCCACCCCAGCCGCCGCCAAAGTTAAAGCCCAATCCGATCGATACGGGCGCGTACCAGTATGGATCGTAGTAGTACGGGCTGGCATAGACCGGCGCCGGGACGTAGATTGGCGTCGATTGGTACACCGGCGCGGTCGTATAGGTTGGTGCCGCGCTGTACTGGACCGGTGATGAAGTCGTGGTGGTGGTGGTCGTGCCGGCATCGCCGGACGCACTGGCGCGTGCGCCGGTCCCTGGGGCCACGGGCGTTACCGAGACCACCTGCCAGCCGTTGGGATCGGTCTGGCCGACGGGACGGCTGCCGTAATACGCCGGGCCTGGTGGGGCGACTGCACAACCACCAAGTGCTGCTGCTGCAAGAATCAATAAAAGTTTTTTCATGACGGTTCTCCTGATGTACCAATCATAAGAACTTTTAAGAACTTGTGCTGCGCGATTACAGAATATTACAAACACGTCGGTTCGGAAACTTGCCAGCGGCGACTACTCGAATGCGGGTTCCATCGCCATCTCTTCGCCCGGCGCCTGGCTGGCCGAGAAGACAAACGCCAGCGGGACGAGGTTGGCCATGCGCTGGTAGCCGGCGTCGTTCGGATGCAGGTGATCGCCGCTGTCGAACGATGGCAGCAGGCGGCTTGGGCGGTCGGGGTCGCGCAGCGACTGGTCGAAGTCGATGACGCCGTCGAACGCGCCGCTGCCGCGGATCCAGCCGTTGACCGTCTGGCGGATGGTTTCACGCGCCGCGCTGTAGTTGGGTGAGCTTTCGAACGGCGGCATGGTAGCGCCGTAGACCTTGATGCCCTGCGCCCGCCCGCGGGCGACCAGCTCCCTGTAGGCCTCCACCAGCCGGGCCGGGGTGGGGGAATGATAACTGATGTCGTTAATGCCGATAAGCACGATGACGGCGCGCACGCCAGGCGTGGCCAGCACGTCGCGGTCGTAACGCTCCAGCCCGGGACGGCCCGCCCACAGTGCGCCAGGTTCCACCGTCAGCAGCTGGTTGGCGCTGATGCCGCGGTTGACGATGCCGACGCGCCGGCCAAGGCCGCGCAAGCGTTGCGTGAGGTAGTCGGTCCAGCGATGGTTGGCGTTCGATGTGCTGCGGACGCCGTCGGTGAGCGAATCGCCAAAGGCCACCACGACCGGCGCTGCCAGGTCGACATCGACACCGGCCAGCAACGGCCAGGAGGAGGTTATGGCTTTCACCGGCATCATCGGCGACGCGGTGAAGTCGCCGGCGGTGGAAATATAGCCGCTCTGGAGCGCGCTTTCATGGGTGGTCGTCAAGGCGCTGCTGCCAGGCAGGAACAGGCTGACCGCGAGGTCGGCCACGCCGGGCACGACCAGCGCCACGGCGTCGGAATCGACGCGGCTGCCGGCGGGAATGGTGACTGTGCGCAGGCCGTTGAATGTCAGCGTGCGATCGGTCAGCGCCGCAACGACCCCGCCACTGGCACGCAACCCGATGTGCGCGGCGCCGATCCGCAACGGCCCGCTGCCCATCTCGTTGGACAGGCGGATGCGCACCCGGTTGCCGCCATTGCTGATGTGGACGATGAGGCGTAGCGTCTGGTCGGTGAGCGTGATCAGCCGCGCGGGCGGTGGCGGGCCGGCCGGTGCTGCGCCCCACGTGCCGGTCCAGGCCTGGCCCTGGGCAGGGCCACCGGCAAGCATCCCGAGCACGAGCCAGGGCCATAAAAACCGCCGCACCGCATCCATGATCGCTTCCCTCCGAAGCACCAGGCCAGCTTCAAATTTACGGCGCGTGCAAAACCTCGGCAAGCAGCGACGGCGCGCTTGTTTGCGCCAGGTCTAGCGCACGGCGAATCAACTTTCTGCGAGGATCGTCAGCAGTGCGTCGAGCCCGCTGAAATTGAGCGCCACATCGGCCTGGGCACGCACGACCGGTTTCGCGCGAAACGCCACCGACAGGCCGGCGATGCCCATCATCTGCAAATCGTTGGCGCCGTCACCCATGACGATCGCCTGGCGCGGCGTGATGCCAAGGTCGGCACACACGCGCTCCACGGTGCGTTTCTTCTCCAGCGCGTCGACAATCCCGCCGACGACTTTCCCGGTCAGCTTCCCGGCGCGCACCTCGAGGACATTCGCATGCGCGTAATCGAGTCCGAGCCTTTGTTGCAGGCGTTCGGTAAAAAAGGTGAAGCCGCCGGAGACCAGCAGCGTTTTCATGCCTGCCGCCTGGACGCCAGCCAGCATGGCTTCGGCGCCAGGGGACAGCCGCAGCCGTTCTTCGTACACGCGCTCGAGCGCCTCCGCGTCCAGGCCTTCCAGCAGGGCCACACGCTGCGTGAGGCTGGCCGCGAAATCCAGTTCGCCGCGCATGGCAGCTTCGGTAATGGCCGCCACCTGCGCCTTCAGGCCCTGCATGTCGGCGATTTCATCGATGCACTCGATGGTGATGAGCGTGGAATCCATGTCCATGGCCACCAGCCTGAAGTCGGCCAGCGTGCGCCCGGCAGCAATGAACGTCGCGTCCACGCCGGCGGGAAACGCCGCCAGCGCCACGGCCGCGCGCACGCGGTCGCTGGCGTCGACATCCTCGGCGCGCAGGGCGTCCGCGCGGATGGTCACCGTGCGCGCCGGATCGGCGATCGCCGCGATGTGTGCCAAATGCGCCGGGCGTTCCGGCGGTCCCTGCAAAATCAGATTCATCGTCATGGTTGTTCTTTTATCTCAGCCGGCCAGCAGCTGCTTGATCGCCTGCTTGACCTGCAGCACGCGCGCCGCCAGGTCCGGCATGGGCGCAGTAATGCGCAGCTTGTCCTGTCCGGACAGCTTTATGTGGCGGTTCTTCTGGATCAGCGTGACGATGCGCAGCGCGTCGATCGGCGGGTTGACCATGAACTGCAGGTTGGCCGCTTCGGAATGCGCGTCGATCTTGACGATACCAACCGCTTTTGCGCTGATGCGCAGGCGGTGCGTTTCGATCAGCGCCTTCACCGGTTCCGGCAGTTTTCCGAACCGGTCGATCAGCTCTTCCTGCATGTCGTCGACCTTGTCCTGCGACTGGCAGTTGGCCAGGCGCTTGTAGATCGACAGCCGTTCGTTGACGTCCCCGCAGAAATCGGCCGGCATCAGCGCCGGCACGTGCAGGTTGATCTCGGTGGTGGTGGCCAGCGGCGCCGACAGGTCCGGCACCTTGCCGGCTTTCAAAGAGCGGATGGCTTCACCCAGCATGTCCGAATACAGCTGGAACCCGATCTCGATCATCTCGCCGGACTGGTTTTCGCCCAGCACTTCGCCGGCGCCGCGAATTTCCAGGTCGTGCATCGCGAGATAGAAGCCGCTGCCCAGCTCTTCCATCTGCTGAATGGCATCGAGTCTTCTTTGCGCCTGCTTGGTCAGGTTCATCACGTCGTTCACCAGCAGGTACGCGTACGCCTGGTGGTGTGAACGCCCGACGCGCCCGCGCAGCTGGTGCAGCTGCGCCAGGCCGAATTTATCGGCGCGGTGCATGATGATGGTGTTCGCAGTGGGGACGTCGATCCCGGTTTCAATGATGGTCGTGCACAGCAGGATGTTGAAGCGCTGCGCAACGAAATCGCGCATGACTTTTTCCAGGTCGCGCTCATGCATCTGGCCGTGCGCCACGCCGATGCGCGCTTCCGGCAGCAATTCGGTCAGCATCGCCATGCGGTTTTCGATGGTCTCGACTTCGTTATGCAGGAAGTAGATCTGGCCACCGCGTTTCAGCTCGCGCAAACACGCTTCCCGGATGATCGAACCGTCTTCGCTGCGTACGAAGGTCTTGATGGCCAGGCGCTTTTGCGGCGCGGTGGCGATGATCGAAAAGTCGCGCAGGCCTTCGAGCGCCATGCCCAGCGTGCGGGGAATCGGCGTGGCGGTGAGCGTCAGCACGTCGACTTCGGCGCGCAGGGATTTCAGCGCCTCCTTCTGGCGCACGCCAAAGCGGTGTTCCTCGTCGATGATGACGAGGCCCAGGCGCTCGAATTTGACGTCGGGCGACAGCAGTTTGTGCGTGCCGATGACGATGTCGAGCGTGCCGTCGGCCATGCCCTTGATCGCATTGTTGATTTCTTTCCCGGTGCGGAAGCGCGACAGCTCGGCGATGCGCACCGGCCAGTCGGCGAAGCGGTCGGCAAAAGTCTGCGCATGCTGTTCGGCCAGCAGCGTGGTGGGCGCCAGGATGGCCACCTGCTTGCCCCCCATGACGGCGATGAACGCTGCGCGCAGCGCCACCTCGGTTTTGCCGAAGCCGACATCGCCGCACACCAGCCGGTCCATCGGACGCCCCGAGGTCATGTCCTTGATGACGTTGGTGATGGCTTCCATCTGGTCCGGCGTCTCGTCGAAGCCGAAACTGTCGGCGAAATTCTGGTAGTCATGCGCCGAATATTCGAACGAGTGGCCCTGGCGCAGCGCGCGCCGCGCGTACAGGTTGAGCAGTTCGGCGGCGGTGTCACGCACCTGTTCGGCCGCTTTGCGCTTGGCCTTTTCCCAGTTGCCCGAGCCGAGTGAATGCAGGGGCGCGTCTTCCGGCGACGTGCCCGAATAGCGGGAGATGACGTGCAGCTGCGACACCGGCACATACAGCTTGCTTTCCTTGGCGTAGTCGAGCTGCAGGAACTCGGTCTCGCCTTCGCCCAGGTCCATGCTGGTCAGGCCCATGTAACGGCCGATGCCGTGGTTGATGTGCACCACAGGGTCGCCGATTTTGAGTTCCGACAGGTCGCGCACCATCGACTCGACCTGCGTCACGCCTTCCTGTTTTTTCTTGCCCACGCGCCGGCCGGAACCCGCATAAAGCTCGGTCTCGGTGATGAACACCAGGCGCCCCGTGGCGGCGTCGAACAGCTCGAAGCCGGCCTGCAGCGGGGCCACGCCCAGCGCCAGTTTCGCGTCGCTGGCGACGAAGCCGGCGAACCCCTCGACCGGCGTCACCTCCAGGTGGTATTCGCTGAAGTACTGCTGCAGCGTTTCGCGGCGGCCATTCGATTCGGCGCAGATCATTACGCGCGTATCGGCCTGCAGCAGATAGGCCCGCAGGTTGACCAGCGGATCCTCGGCGCGGCGGTTGACCGCGATGTTCGGGATCGGCGCCGACAGTTCCGAAGCGTCGCCGGTGGTGTCCTTATTGATGATCCAGCGGCCGTGCGACTTGGCGCCGGTGAAGAACTGCTCGGCGTCGAGGAACAGTTCGTTCGGCGGCAGAAGCGGGCGATCGCGGTCGCTTTTCAGGAATTTGTAGCGCGATTCCGTGTCAAACCAGAAGCGCTGGATGGCGCTGTCGATATCGCCCACCAATGCCAGGCCCGCGTTCTCGGGCAGGTAATCGAACAGTGTCGAGGTTTCGTCGAAAAACAGCGGCAGGTAGTATTCGATGCCGGCCGACGCGATGCCGCTGCCGATGTCCTTGTAGACCACGGAGCGCGTCGGGTCGCCCTCGAAACGTTCGCGCCAGCGCTTGCGGAAGCTTGTGCGTGCCGGTTCGTCCATCGGGAATTCGCGGCCCGGCAGCAGGCGCACTTCGCGCACCGGATACAGCGAGCGCTGGGTGTCGGCATCGAACGTGCGGATGGTTTCGATTTCATCGCCGAACAGGTCGAGGCGGTACGGCAGCGCGGAACCCATCGGGAACAGGTCGATCAGGCCGCCGCGCACCGAGTATTCGCCCGGCGACATCACCTGCGACACGTGCGTGTAGCCGGCCAGCGTCAGTTGCGCCTTCAGTTTCGCTTCATCGAGGTTTTCGCCCTGCTTGAAGAAGAACGTGTACGCCGCCAGGAACGACGGTGGCGCCAGGCGCACCAGGGCCGTGGTGGCCGGGACCAGCAGCACGTCGCATGCACCGTTGCGGATTTCGTGCAGCGTGGCCAGGCGTGCCGAAACCAGGTCCTGGTGCGGCGAAAACGCGTCGTAGGGCAGGGTTTCCCAGTCCGGCAGCAGGTGGCATGCCAGCTTCCCCTCGGCGAACCACGGGATTTCGTCGAGCAGGCGCTGGCCATCGCTGGCATTGGCCACGATCACGGTCAGCATCTGCTTGTTGGCCTTCAGGCCGAGGGCGGCGACTGACAACGCGTAGGCGTCGGCGGAACCGTACAGGGCGGGGAGGGCAAAACGGTTGCCGGGTTTGGGGAGGGCTTTGGCGAGATCGAAGGGCATGCAGGCGGGTAAAACAGTCGACGGGGGACGGGCAATAATTATAGACGAAGGGGGTTTTCAGGGGCGGCGTGGTGCGAGCACGAGGCTGGTCAAACCCGCCAGGGACAGCACTTAGCGGTTCGCCACCCCAAACGGCACATGCACCATCGGTATCGTCCCCCCGGGCGCCGCCTGCAGGTGCGTCAACTGGTCGTCAAAGAAGATATGCGGCTTGAACACCGACAGCACGCGGCTTTTTTCCATCCCACCGAGGAAGAACGTTTCATCCGCCGACACGCCCCAGCTTTTCAGGGTTGTCACCACGCGCTCGTGCGATGGCGCGCTGCGCGCCGTGATGATGGCGATGCGGACGATTTTGCGGTACGCGGAATCGGCATCCTGCGCGGCCTGCTCCATTTTTTGCATCTCGGCCAGCTTCTGGAACATCACCGCCAGGGGCCCGGGCTGGTGCGGGCGCGCCATGTGCAGCGTCTCGTGCGCGTGGAATTCACCGAGGCCGTTGGCCTTGAAGATGGTCTCGGATTCATCGTCGGCTAGCACGCCGTCGAAATCGAAGGCCACCCGAAGCTCGGTATCGGCGTCGATATCGTTCTCTTCCTCGGAAATTTTCGACGGGAGCACCAGCCCGGCCGGATAACCCGCCGCAATCGCGCCACGCACGTCTTCTTCGTTCGCCGACAGGAACAGCGCCGTATTGAATGCCGGCAGATACGTGAACGGCGACTTCCCGGTCATGAACGCCGCGCGCGAGATAGCCAGGCCGTAGTGCGCGATCGAGCGCATCACACGCAGTCCGGTCTCGGGCGAATTGCGCGAAAAGAGCACCACTTCAACCGGCATCTGCGCGGGAAAACAGCGGTTGATCGCCAGGAAGCGCCGAATGAACGGGAAGGCCACGCCGCGCGGCAGGATCGCGTCGATGTGCGCTTCCTGGTAAGCGCGGTAGTCGTCGGTACCGCGGTCGAGGTAGACCTGGTGCGATTCGGACAGGTCGAACAGGGCGGACGACGAGACGCCGATCACCAGTTTGTCGCCGATATCAAAGGCCATGTCAGTCTGCTTTCGGATGAAGTTGCGTCAGTTGTTCATAACATTGCAGCAGCGCCGGCTCGAGCCCGGCCACTGCCGCATCCCGGGTGATCGCGCCTTCGTCGACGAGCACGCGCAGCTTGGCGACACGGTCGCCCAGGGCCAAAGCCAGGCCCAGGGGCGTGGCGCGCGGCGTGGAAATCGCGGTTGCCACCGTGTGCGGGAAATTCCATTCGCCCGCGATCACGCTCGACAACTGGCGCGCCTGTTCCAGCAGCGCGGAGCAGAATGACGGCCCGTCCGGGATGTCCTCGTGCGCCGCGGGCGGGATCACCTGGTCGATGACGCGAAACGCGACGATCAGGCCGATGTTATGCATCAGGCCCGCCAGGTACGCGTCGAACGGGTTGGCGCCCAGGCCGCCCGCGAGCGTATTGGCAGCCAGCGCGCATTGCTCCGACTGGGCCCAGACCAGCGGTGCGGCGTGGCGCGCGAAGCGGCCCGACTGCACGCCGATCACCGGCCGGAACGCCACGCGCGCGAGCAGCATGCGCAGCCCGTTCTGTCCCAGCAGCATGACCGCGCCTTCGATGGTTTTCACCGGTTGCGCCGGCCGGTAATACGGGCTGTTGGCTTCGCGGATGACTTCCGCCACTAGCACGACGTCCTGGGCCACCTGGCGGGCCAGGTCGGCGCCGGACAGGGTCTCGTCACGCAGGCTGCCCAGCAGCTGCGGGATCACGGCAGGCACGCGCGGCACCAGGCCGGCGGCGCTGTACGGATCGCGCACCAGGCGCGCCATTTCATCGAGAATGGTTTTTTCCAGGCGTGGGGTGGCATCGTCGGTCACCTGGCCGCCGCCCAGCAGATGGTAGAAATGGCGGTCGATCGCGGCCGGATGCATTGGCCCGGCGCCAGCTGCTGGCGCGGGTGCAGCGGGCGCAGGCACCAGCGCGGAAGCCGCCACCACCGGCGCAACCGGCGTTGCCG
>Ga0265780_10006788_pt1 | contig 14150 bp, 12 predicted proteins | sample P1T30metagenome_FD_192432 | JGI IMG/M metagenome (GOLD analysis project Ga0265780, IMG submission 192432) | Plant litter microbial communities from East Loma Ridge, Irvine, California - P1 T30 | ecosystem: Environmental > Terrestrial > Plant litter > Unclassified | place: USA: California... | reverse complement strand
CCCTGCCTCCGCAGGGGCGACGGCGCCTTACCGGTTCGTCCGAATCCGCAACGCCACCGATTGCGCATGCGCCGGCAACCCCTCAGCGCGCGCCAGCGCGATCGTCGCCGGCCCCAACTCATTGAGTGCCGTTTCATCGAGCTGCAAAAAGCTGGTCCGCTTCATAAAATCGCTCACCCCCAGCCCGCTCGCGAACCGCGCCCGCCGCCCGGTCGGCAGCACATGGTTCGGCCCCGCGACATAATCGCCGATCGCCTCCGGCGTATGCCGCCCGAGGAACGCCGACCCGGCGTGCCGCAACAGATCGAACAACGCCTGCGGATCGTCGCATGCCAGCTCGACATGCTCGGGCGCGAGCCGGTCGACCAGCGGCATCGCCGCCTCCAGCGACGGCACGATCACGATCGCGCCATTGTCCTCCCACGCCACCCGCGCGACCGCCTGCGTCGGCAATGCCTGCAACTGCCGTTCGACCGCTTCGGCGACCCGATCGGCAAAGGCGGCATCGTCGGTGAACAGGATCGACTGGGTGGTCGTGTCATGCTCAGCTTGGCTCAGCAGATCCGCGGCGATCCATTCGGGATCGTTCGCGCCATCGGCGACGACGACGATCTCGCTCGGCCCCGCGACCATGTCGATCCCGACCACCCCGTAGACCTGCCTTTTGGCCTCGGCGACCCATGCATTGCCCGGCCCGGTCACGACATCGACCCGCGCGATCCGCTCGGTCCCATAGGCCAGTGCCGCGACGGCCTGCGCGCCGCCGACCCGCCACACCTCGTCCGCCCCGACCAGATGCGCCGCGGCGAGCACCAGCGGATTGACCTCGCCATCCGGCGTCGGCGTCACCACCACCAGCCGCTCGACCCCCGCGACCCGCGCCGGGATCGCGTTCATCAGCAAGGTCGAGGGATAGGCCGCACGCCCGCCCGGCACGTAGATGCCGGCCGCATCGACCGCGCGCAACCGCGCGCCGAGCCGCACGCCCGCCGCATCGGTATAGCTCACATCCTCGGGCCGCTGCTTCTCGTGATAGGCGCGGATGCGGGTCGCGGCGAGTTCCAGCGCCGCGCGCAACTCCGGCTCAACCCCGTCGAACGCCGCCGCGCACGCCGCCGCATCGACGCGCCACCCGGTCTCGTTCAGGTCGTGCCGGTCGAGCTTCTGCGTGAACGCATGCAGCGCCGCATCGCCCTCGTCGCGCACCGCGCGCACGATCGTCGCCACGTCGCGCGCGACATCGCTCGCCGCCTCGCGCCGCGCATCGACCAATGTGTCGAAGCGCGTCGCGAAATCGCCGTCCTGCGTGTCGAGCCGGATCATGCCGCCACCGCCGCGCGGAACGCCTCGACCAGCGGAAAGACATGCGCGCGCGTCTTCATCGCCGCGCGGTTGACGATCAGCCGCGCCGACACCTCCATGATCCGCTCCACCTCGACCAGTCCGTTTTCCTTGAGCGTCTTGCCCGACGATACCAGATCGACGATCCGGCTGGCGAGCCCCAAAGTCGGCGCCAGTTCCATCGCGCCGTTCAGCTTGATGCACTCGGCCTGCACCCCGGCGCGCGCGAAATGCTGCGCGGTAACATGCGGATATTTGGTCGCGACCCGCACATGGCTCCACCCGCGCGGATCGTCATTCGCGGCCATGTCGGCGGGCTCGGCGATCGACAGCCGGCAATGGCCGATGTTCAGATCGACCGGTGCATACAGCTCGGCATAATCGAACTCGGCGAGCACGTCGGAGCCGACGATCCCCAGCTGCGCCGCGCCATGCGCGACGAAGGTCGCGACGTCGAACGCGCGCACGCGGATCAGCTCGATCCCGTCGCGATCGGTGCGGAAGCGCAGCGCGCGGCTTTTCTCGTCGCCGAACGCCGGCTCGGGGACGATCCCGGCGCGCGCAAGCAGCGGCAGGGCTTCTTCGAGGATACGGCCCTTGGGAACGGCGATAACGATCGGGTCGGGAATGGGCGGCTCGGACATGCGCGCGGCTTTACGAAGGCACCGCCGCGGGCGCAATGAGGCGCGCATGGCAGACGAGTCGACCAATCGCGCCGCCTTCGAGGTACAGGCGCAATATTGCGACGCGATGGCCGCGCCGCAGACCGCCGCTTTGTGCCGCGCGCTCGCGCGGGTGCTGACCCGCGACACCGCGGTCGGCGCGCGGCTGCTCGACTGGCCGGGCGAGCCGGTCGCCGACGCGACCGTGCTGCGGATCGTCGGCGGCCTCCACGCGCTCGCCCGTCGGGGCGTCGCCGACCCCTTCACCGCCGACGACGCGACGCTGGCGACGATCCTCGCTACGCACGATGCCGCGCTGCTGCCGTGGCTGGACGGCCCGCCGCAGACCAACGAGGCGCAGCGCTCCGCGGGGCTGATGACCGGCCTGCTCCACGTCGCCGCCGCGCTTGGCTCGCGTATCGAGGTGCTGGAAATCGGCTCCAGCGCGGGGCTCAATTTATTGATCGACCGGATGCGCTTCGATCTGGGCGGGGTGCGCGTGGGGCCGCCCGAGTCGCCGCTTGCGATCGTCCCCGACTGGCGCGGCCCGCCGCCGCCCGCCGCACCGATCGCGATCACCCGCACCCGCGGGGTCGACATCGCCCCCGTCGACGTCCGCGACCCGGCGCAGGCCGAGCGGCTCGCCGGCTATGTCTGGGTCGACAACCACGAACGCCTCACCCGCCTCGCCACCGCGCTCGACATGGTCGTCGTGCGTCCGGTCGATCTGGTGCAGGGCGACGCCGCCGACTGGGTCGAGACACGCCTCGCCGAGCCGCAGGAGGAAGGCGTCGCGCGCGTGCTGATGCATTCGGTGGTCTGGCAGTATCTTCCGGCGTCCTCGCGCGAGCGCATCCGCGCCGCGATGGCCGCAGCCGGCGCGCGCGCCACCGCGGAGCGCCCGCTCGGCTGGGTGATGATGGAGCCCAACCGCGACCTCCACCGGCATGAGGTGCGCGTGCAATATTGGCCGTCCGACCAGCCGATGCAGATGGTCGCGCTCACCCATGCGCACGGCGCGTGGGTCGAGGGGCTACCCGCGCCCTACGAAACCCGCGACTATGTCATGCGCCGCGGCGCCTATGAGTGACGCCGTCCCGCCCGGACCGTCATTCCCGCGAAGGCGGGAATCCAGACGCGCAGGTCTTCGCAAGAGTCTCAAACGTCAGAGGTTCTGGATCCCCGCCCCCGCGGGGATGACGGTCGTGGGTGCACGGTAATCGCATGACCGAAGCCGACTTCCTCGCCCGCCTCCGTATGCTCCCGCTCCATCAAGGCGCGCAGGGACTCACCGACGACACCGCGACGCTCGCCGGCCTCACCATCACCACCGACACGCTCGTCGAGGGCATCCACTTCCTCCCCGCCGACCCGCCGCAGGACGTCGCGTGGAAGCTGGTCGCCACCAACCTCTCCGACCTCGCCGCCAAGGGCGCGATCGTCGAGGGCATTCTCCTCAACTACCCGCTCGGCGACGAAACATGGGATGCCGCCTTCCTCGACGGCCTCAGCGAAGTGCTGACCGAACTGGATTGTCCGCTCCTCGGCGGCGACACGGTGACGCTCCCCAACGCCCCGCGCATCCTCACCGTCACCGCCTTCGGCCGCGACGCCCCCGCCCCGCCGCGCTCGGGCGCGAAGGCCGGCGACGCGCTCTACGTCACCGGCACGATCGGTGATGCCGGTGCCGGGCTCGCCATCGCCCGCGCCGGCACCGGCGACCCCAAACTGCTCGCTCGCTACCGTCGCCCGGTCCCGCGGCTCGCCGACGGCCGCGCGCTCGCGCCGCGGGTCAATGCGATGATGGACCTCTCCGACGGCCTGCTGATCGACGCGTCGCGCATGGCCGCCGCCAGCGCGCTCGCGGTCACGATCGACCTCGCCGCCGTCCCACTCGCGCGCGGCGTCTCCGACCCGCTCGCCGCCGCCACCGCCGGCGACGATTACGAACTCCTGTTCGCCGCCCCCGCCGACCGCGTGCTACCCGCCCCCGCCACCCGCGTCGGCACCTTCACCCCCGGCGCCGGCCTGACGTTGACGCAGGATAACCGGTTGATCCCGCTACCCGCATCGCTCGGCTACCAGCACGGCTTGCGCTGACGCAGCCACCTGTTAGCCTCCATCCCCCGCGCGACGTACCGGCGACAGACCGGACGCGCCACAAGGAGGGATGAAGGGCATGACGATCGTCTATCTTGCCATCGTCTGCGGCCTGATCGCCGTACTCTATGGCTTCGTGACCAGTCGACAGGTGTTGTCCGCCTCGCCGGGCAACGAGCGGATGCAGGATATCGCCGCCGCCATCCAGGAGGGCGCGCGCGCCTATCTCGGGCGGCAATATACCACCATCGCGATCGTCGGCGTGGTCGTCGCGGTCGTGCTCTTCGCCACCCTTGGCACGCTATCAACGATCGGCTTCGTCATCGGCGCATTGTTGTCGGGGCTCGCCGGGTTCGTCGGCATGAACATCTCGGTGCGCGCCAACGTCCGCACCGCCGAGGCGGCGCGCGGCTCGCTGCAAGGCGGGCTGACGATGGCGTTCCGCTCCGGCGCGGTTACGGGCATGCTCGTCGCCGGGCTCGGGCTGCTCGCGATCGCCTTGTTCTTCTGGTACCTGACCGGCCCCTCCGGCCTGCTCCCCAACGATCGCGCGATCGTCGAAGCGCTGACCGCGCTGGCGTTCGGCGCGTCGCTGATCTCGATCTTCGCGCGATTGGGCGGCGGGATCTTCACCAAGGCCGCCGACGTCGGTGCCGATCTGGTCGGCAAGGTCGAGGCCGGCATCCCCGAGGACGATCCCCGCAACCCGGCGGTGATCGCGGACAATGTCGGCGACAATGTCGGTGACTGCGCGGGCATGGCCGCCGATCTGTTCGAGACCTATGTCGTGACGCTCGGCGTGACGATGGTGTCGATCGCGCTGCTGATCCAGGCGAGCCCCGCCGAACTGATGCGCCTCATGAGCCTGCCGCTCGCGATCGGGGGCGTGTGCATCATCACCTCGATCATCGGCACCTATATGGTCCGGCTCGGGCGCGGCTCGATCATGGGTGCGCTCTACAAGGGCTTCTGGACGTCGGCCTTGCTGTCGGTGCCCGCGATCTGGGCGATCACGCAATGGACGCTCGGCGACATGAATGCGGTGATCGGCGGCGCGGGCTTCCTCGACGCCGATCGCGACGCCGCCTTCGACGCGATCACCACCGGCAGCGCTGACGCGGCGATCGCCGGCGTTCCCGCCGCGACCGCGTTCACCGGCACCGATCTGTTCTGGTGCATGATGATCGGCCTCGCCGTCACCGGGCTGATCGTCTGGATCACCGAATATTACACCGGCACCAACTATCGCCCGGTCAAGTCGATCGCCAAGGCCAGCGAGACCGGCCACGGCACCAACGTCATCCAGGGCCTCGCGATCAGCCTCGAGGCGACCGCGTTGCCGACCTTGGTGATCGTGATCGCGGTGATCGCCGCCTACAAGCTCGCCGGAATCATCGGCATCGCCTTTGCCGCCACCGCGATGCTCGCGCTCGCGGGCATGGTCGTCGCGCTCGATGCCTATGGGCCGGTCACCGACAATGCCGGCGGCATCGCTGAAATGGCCGGTCTGGAGGACGAAGTCCGCGAACGCACCGACGCGCTCGACGCGGTCGGCAACACGACGAAGGCCGTGACCAAGGGCTATGCGATCGGCTCGGCGGGGCTGGCGGCGCTCGTGCTGTTCGGCGCCTATACCACTGACCTACGCACCTACTTCCCCGACCTCACCGTCGATTTCTCGCTGAGCAATCCCTACGTGATCGTCGGGCTGCTGCTCGGTGCGCTGCTCCCCTATCTGTTCGGCGCGTTCGGGATGACCGCGGTCGGCCGCGCGGCCGGCGCGGTCGTCGAGGAAGTCCGCGAGCAGTTCCGCGACAACCCCGGCATCATGCAGGGCACCAGCCGCCCGAACTACGGCCGCACCGTCGACCTCGTCACCCGCGCCGCGATCCGCGAGATGATCGTGCCGTCGCTGCTTCCGGTGCTGTCACCGATCGCGCTCTACTTCATCGTCCGCGCGGTCGACGGGCAGGCGAGCGGCTTTGCGGCGCTGGGCGCGATGCTGCTCGGCGTGATCGTCTCGGGGCTGTTCGTCGCGCTGTCGATGACCAGCGGCGGCGGCGCGTGGGACAATGCCAAGAAATATATCGAGGACGGCAACCACGGCGGCAAGGGCTCGGAGGCGCACAAGGCGGCGGTGACCGGCGACACGGTCGGCGATCCGTACAAGGACACCGCCGGCCCGGCGGTCAACCCGATGATCAAGATCACCAACATCGTCGCGCTACTGCTGCTGGCGGCACTGGCCGGCCACGGCTGACCTGAAAGCCCCTCCCCTTTAGGAGTCGCAGGTCGGTCATGCTACCAGCATGACCTAAACGATGCGGGGCATCGTTTACCTGCGGCTGGGTTGGGGTGGGGCCTGTCCACGAGCGTCAGACTCGCGGAACTGCCCACCCCCAGCCCCTCCCCCGAAAGGGAGGAGTGAACACAGCTCGCGCAACTGCCTCCATTCCGGTGCCATCCCCACCGAGCAGGCAAGCCCCAACCCGCTCCACACCGACCCCACCTCACCGCGACAACCCCGCCGCACCCCGCTCCAGTCGCGCCTATGTCCAGCGCGAACCGACCCACCAACCACCTCTATTACGGCGACAACCTCGACGTGCTCCGCCGCGAGATCGGCGATGCCTCGATCGACCTGATCTACCTCGACCCACCCTTCAACTCGAACGCCAGTTACAACATCCTCTTCCGCTCGCCGACCGGCGACGGCGCCGACGCGCAGATCGAGGCCTTCGAGGACACGTGGCGCTGGAACGACCGCGCCGAGGACGCCTTCGACCAGGTCGCGCGCAGCGGCCACACCAAGGCGTTTGACCTGCTCAACGCGATGCGCGCCTTCCTCGGCGAGAACGACATGATGGCCTATCTGGCGATGATGGCGGTGCGCGTGATCGAGCTACACCGCGTGCTGAAGCCCAGCGGCAGCCTCTATCTCCACTGCGATTCCACAGCGAGCCATTACCTCAAGCTGCTGCTCGACGGCGTGTTCGGCGCCGAACGCTACCGCAACGAGATCATCTGGAAGCGCACCACCGCGCACGCCGATGGCGGCCGCTGGGGGCGCAACCTCGACACGCTGCTGTTCTACACGCGCGGCGCGGAATATGTCTGGCACCCGCCTTACACCACCTATGACGCAGAGTACGAAGCGCGCTTCCGCCAGCGCGACCCCGATGGCCGCCGCTGGATGGACGACAATCTCACCGCCAAGGGGCTGTCGGGCGGCGGCTATACCTACGAATACAAAGGCGTGACCTCGCTGTGGCGGATGCCCGAGGAGACGATGCGCCGCCTCGACGCAGAAGGTCGGCTGCACTTCACGCGCAGCGGCGGCATCCGCCTCAAACGCTATTTCGACGAGGCGAAGGGGATGCCGGTGCAGGCGTTATGGGCGGACATTCCCGCGCTCAACTCGCAGGCGCAGGAGCGGCTCGGCTATCCCACGCAGAAGCCGCTCGCGCTGCTCGAACGGATCATCGCCGCCTCCTCGAACGAAGGCGATGTCGTGCTCGACCCGTTCTGCGGCTGCGGCACCGCGGTCCACGCCGCGCAGAAGCTCGACCGGCAGTGGATCGGCATCGACGTCACCCATCTGGCGATCTCGTTGATCGAGAGGCGGATGCAGGCCGCCTTCCCCGGCGTCGCCTTCACCGTCGAGGGCACGCCGCGCGATCTCGCCTCCGCCGAGGATCTCGCGCGCCGCGACAAATACCAGTTCCAATGGTGGGCGGTGTCGATGATCGACGCCATGCCCTATGCCGGCCGGAAGAAGGGCGCGGATGGCGGGATCGACGGCATCATCTATTTTAAGCCCGACGGCCGTCGCACCGAACGCGCATTGGTGTCGGTGAAGGGCGGCGATCATGTCGGGGTGACGATGATTCGCGACCTGCATTCCACGATGATCCGCGAGAAAGCCGCTGCGGCGGTCTTCGTCACCAAGGTCGCGCCGTCGCGCCCGATGGAGAAGGAAGCCGCTGCCGCCGGCCGCTTCGCGTCGGAGGTGACGGGCAAAAGCTATCCGCGACTCCAGATCATCACGCTGGCCGAATTGTTCAAAGGCCACCGCCCCGACCTGCCCTATGTCGACGCCACCGCGGCGTTCCGACAGGCCCCGCGCGAGAGCAATAGTCGGCAAGGGTCGTTGTTGTAAGAAGTACCCTGCCGACAGCCATCGTTCCGACTTGATCCGAGGCTCCGCTCCGATCCAGCGCTCGATCAATGCGCAGTGACGTTACCTCAACACGTCATTGCGACCCCGGCGCAGGCCGGGGGAAGCAATCCAGGGCCGGATCAGGACACCCTGGATTGCTTCGCTACGCTCGCAATGACGGACGGTATTTCACCCTTTGTCATAGCAACTTAGAGGCGAAACCCCGGCTCAAATCCGGGGTCACCGAACTCACTTCCCGTTGGTCGCCCCGTCGATTGCCGACCCGGCCTTGTCCGCGGTGCTCTCGACGCTCTTCGCCGCCGAGGTGATCGCATTGTTCTTCGCGGTTTCGCTGTCGCCACGCGCAATCATGAAATAGGCCGCCACCACGACGACGATCAGCACCGCCAGCCCGATCAGCAACCCGCCGCCGCCGCCGCTGCGGCGCTCGATGATCGTGGTATGCGGGGTCTGCGTCACGCGATCGTCACTCATGGCTCTCTCCCTTCGATTGGTGGAGCCATGAATGCGACCGGATCGGCAATGTTCCGCTACCGCAAGGACTTGGACCGTCCCTATCCGGATCAGAACGGCAGCTTGAATCCCGGCGGCAGCGGCAGGCCGCTGGTCATCTTCGACATCTCGGTCGACGATGCCGCATCCGCCTTGGCGCGCGCATCGTTCAGCGCCGCCGCGATCAGGTCTTCGAGCATCTGCTTCTCGGACGGCACGATCAGCGAGTCATCGAGCGCGACCGCAATGATCCGCCCCTTGGCCGAGGCCTTGACCTTCACCAGCCCGCCGCCCGCGACGCCCTCGACCTCGATCGTGTCGAGGCTGTCCTGCGCCTTTTGCAGTTCGTTCTGGACGTTCTGGGCCATCGCCAGAATGTCGTTGAGATCCTTCATGTGATACTCCTCTGCGCAGGTTTCGGATCGATCAGTTCGGCGCCCGGAAAGGCATCGAAGGCCGCGGCGACGATCGGGTGCGCACGCGCCGCATCATGCCGCGCCTGCACCACGTCCTGCTCGGCCTCGAACATCGTCGGCGCGCCGGGCAGGTCCGCCATCGCCAGCTTCCACGGCGTCCCCGTCGCCTCACGCAACACCGCCGCCAGCTCGGTGAGCGTATCGGTCGACAGCGGCCGCGTGCCGCTGAACACGATCTCGGGCGGCGCATAGCGCACGAGGCTCGCGCCGCGCCGCAACCGCACCAGCAGGTCGAGCTTGCCGCGCTCGTCGAGCAGCGACAACACGCCCGCGAATTCCTTGGGCGCACGATCCTCCGGGGCCGGCGGCGCGGCAGGCGCAGCCGGCGCGCTCGGCGCCGCGACCGGCACGTCACCCGCCGCCAGCCGCCGCGCCAGCTCGCCCGGATCGGGCAGCGTCGAGGCATGGATCGCGCGCAGGATCGCCATCTCGGCGGTCTCGATCGGCAGCGCCGCGCGCCCGACCTCCTCATGCCCCTTCAGGAACAATTGCCAAAGCCGGTGCAGCGCCGGGAACGACAGCTTGCCCGCCCACTCCCGATACGCCGCGCGCTCCTCGGCCGGCTGCGCGGCGTCGTCGGGCGCGCCGACCTTGACCTGCGTCACGCCATGCACCGCCTCCAGCAGCGCGCGCATCACGCCGAGCGGATCGACCCCCAGATCATATTGCCGCCGGAGCGCCGCCAGCGCGCCGGGCGCGTCCGCGGCGAGCACCAGCGCCAGCAGGTCGCGCACCGCATTGCGGTCCGACAGCCCGAGCATCTCGCGCACCGCGTCGGCGCGCACCCCACCGCCTTCGAGATCGGCGTGGGCGATCGCCTGATCGAGGATCGACAGCCCGTCGCGCGCCGACCCTTCCGCCGCCCGCGCGATCAATGCCAGCGCCTCGGGGTCGGCCTGCGCGCCCTCCGCCTCGACCACGCGCCCGAAATGCTCGGCGAGCAATTGCGCGGGGATCCGCCGCAGGTCGAACCGCTGGCAGCGCGACAGCACCGTCACCGGCACCTTGTTCACCTCGGTGGTCGCGAACAGGAATTTCACATGCGCCGGCGGTTCTTCCAGCGTCTTGAGCAGCCCGTTGAACGCCGCCTTCGACAGCATGTGGACTTCGTCGATGATGTAGATCTTGTAGCGCGCCGATACCGCGGCGTAGCGCGACGCCTCGATGATCTCGCGCACGTCGTCGATGCCGGTGTGGCTGGCGGCGTCCATCTCGATCACGTCGATATGCCGCCCTTCGGCGATCGCGCGACACGGCTCGCACACCCCGCACGGATCGATCGTCGCACCGCCCTGCCCGTCCGCGCCGATGCAATTGAGCGCCTTGGCGATCAGCCGCGCGGTCGAGGTCTTGCCGACCCCGCGCACCCCGGTCAGCAGAAAGGCATGCGCGATCCGGTCGCGCTTGATCGCATTGCCGAGCGTCTGGACCATCGCGTCCTGCCCGATCAGCGCGGCGAACGTCTGCGGCCGGTATTTGCGCGCCAGCACGCGATAGGGCTGCGCGCTTGCCGCGGGCGGCGGCGGCGTGCCGAGGTCGAGAGAGTCGGACATTACCGGCGGATATAGGAGCGCGCGGACGGCTTGTCGAAGGCTTCTCCGGCGGCGGAGGAACGTTGCCGACACCCACCGAAGGCCGTCGCCCCGGACTTGAGCCGAAGCCCGCTTCTTCTCGACGGAGATAGAGAGCGCGATTCCGGATCAAGTCCGGGATGACGAGGAAAGACCGTCGCCCCTGCGAAGGCAGGGGCCCATGGCTGTGCCGTCCCGCGATCCGCTCGCGGCAGGATCAAACGCCGATGTGTCAGAAAAACAAAACCGCCGCGGCAAAGCCGCGTTGTCGGTCGGGTTCGGCGGTGCCGACCCGCCGGCCGCGCTTGCGCGTCTCATGGCCAGCATGGCCATGTGCGCGCTGCGCGGTGGGAGCCGGAACGACCCGCGGCGAAATCGTTGTGGCTGCTTCCGTCAGGACCTGACCAAGTTGGCGACGACCACGTCCGCCCGACTCCCGCGCGCCCTATGGCAGAGCCGGGCGGCCCGATCAAGTCAAAGCGTCACATCGTTAGCGACGCACGCGGAAACAGCGGCGCTGCGGACCGTAATAGCCGTCTACCCAGCGGCATACGGTCTGCGTGCGCGGCCCGCGATAGCCGTTCCACGCGTAGCGATCCCCGCGCCACCCACGATCGCTCCGCCAGCCGCGATCCCCGCGATACCCGCGATCACCACGCCAGCCGCGCCGATCTTCGTACCCACGCCGGTCGTCGCGCCGGTCGTCCCAGCCGCGGCGATCGTCCCAGCCATGCCGCGGTCCCGGCTGTGCGGAGGCCGCGGTCGGCACCAATGTCATCGCCGCCATCAGGCCCGCGAAGCTCAAGGTCATCAGTTTCATACGCTCTACTCCCGAAATCCCCTGCCCTGTTTGGCAAGATGCGCCGGGAGCGCTGCACCGACCCTGAACCCTATGGTAAGCTGACAGAAAGCTTGTCGAATTCCGGCGTCAGCACGATCTGGCACGCCAGCCGGCTGGTCCGCCGCGCATCGGCGACGAGGTCGAGCATGTCCTCCTCCTCCTCGCGCGCCGCCGGCAGCTTGGCGAACCAGTCGGCATCGACGATCACATGGCAGGTCGCGCACGCCAGATCGCCGTTGCACGTCCCCTCCAGCGGCAGCCCGTTGCGCCGCGCCACGTCGAGCAACCGCTCGCCCGCGCGCGCCGCCAGTTCGTCGCCGTCGAAGATCACCTTCATGCCGCCACCTTCTGCGCGTCCGCCGCCGCCGCCAGTCGGTCGAGCGCCGCCACCAGCTCATCCTCCGTCGTATAGCGACCGAAGCCGACGCGGATCGTCGCGCGCGCCTGCGCGTCGCTCAGCCCGATCGCGCGCAGCACATGGCTGGTCCGCCCCGACCCGCTCGCGCACGCCGACCCGGCCGAGAACGCCACGTCGCGCACGTCGCTCATCAACCGCGCGACATCCAGCCCGTCGCGCCGCACGCTCAGATTGCCCGGCCAGCGCTGCTCATCGGGGCCATTAAGCGTCCACCCGCTTAGCCGCGCCCGCGCCAGATCGAACAGCCGTGCCGCCTGCACCGCATCCTCTGCCATTCGAATCTTCGCCAACGTCGCCGCCGCCCCGAAGCCCGCACACAAAGCAGGGCTCAGCGTGCCCGAACGCCCGCCCTCCTGATCCCCGCCATGCAGCAACGGCGTCAACGAAACGCCATCGCGCACCCACAAGGCGCCGATTCCCTTAGGCCCGTAGATCTTGTGCGCGGAGATCGCGATCATGTCGCAAACCTCCGGAATCGCGATCCGTCCATAGCCCTGCACCGCATCGCACAGCAGCAGCGCGCCGAGCGGCTTCACCGCCGCTGCAATCTCGGCGACCGGCTGGATCGTCCCGATCTCGTTGTTGACCAGCATCACCGCGACCAGCCCCGCGCCCGTCTCCTGCACCGCCGTCGCGACCGCATCCGGCGCGACCCGCCCGCCGCGATCAACCGGCAGCACCACATTCGCGCGCCCGCTCGCCGCCACGGTATCGAGCACCGCGGCATGTTCGGTGGCCTGCGTCACGGTCGCGCCGCCGACGCCCTTGATCGCCCAGTTGAGCGCCTCGGTCGCCCCGCTCGTGAACATCACGCGCCCGCCGGCAGGCAGCAGCGCCGCGACCTGCGCGCGCGCTACCTCCACCGCCGCCTTCGCCGCACGCCCGGCACGATGCGGGGAATGCGGGTTGGCGTGCTGGTCGCGCAGCCACGGCAGCATCGCATCGAACGCCTCGGGCGCGAGCGGCGTGGTCGCCTGATAATCGAGATAGGTCACGCCGCGAACCGCCCGGTCGCGCGCGCCACCCCGCGCCACGCCGCAATGAAGCGCTCGACATCGGCATCGGTCGTCGTCCGCCCGAAGCTCACCCGCACCACCTCGCGCGTCGCCTCCTCGCCCCACCCCATCGCGCGGAGCACATGGCTGGGCTTGAGGCTTCCGCTCGCGCACGCGCTCCCCGCCGATACCGCGATCCCCTGCAGATCGAAGCGGATCAGCTGCGCCGCCGACGCGACCCCCGGCATCCGGTACGCGCCGATCGCCGGGTGCCGCACGGCATCCTCCGCGACGACGATGCCCCCCGAGCGCCGGATCGCATCATCCAGCCGCGTACGCCGTTCGCCGTGATCCGGCTCCGCCTCCTCCAGCGCCGCGGCATGGCCGAGCACGCCCGGCAAATTCTCGGTCCCGGGCCGATAGCCACGCTCCTGCCCGCCGCTCGGGTGCAAGGTCGCGACGTCGCGCACCAGCAGCGCGCCCGTTCCCGGCGGGCCACCACGCTTGTGCGCCGACACCGCGACGAAGTCCGCCACCGCCGCCAGTTCGTCCGACGCCGGCATCTGCGCGGCATCGACCAGCAACAGCCCGCCCCCCTCATGCACCGCCGCCGCGATCTCCGCGATCGGCTGCCGCACGCCGGTCTCGCTATTGCACCATTGCACCGCCACCAGCGCGCCGGACACACCCCCCAGCGCCCCCGCATCAACACGCCCCAGCGCGTCGACCGGCAGCACCTCGGCGCGTCCGCCCGCGCGAAACACCGCGTCATGCTCGACCGCCGAGACGATCCGCCGCGCCAGCACGCACCGCCCCAGCGCGATCGCGAGCGACTCGCTTGCCCCGCTCGTCAGCAACACCTCGCCCGTCCAGCCATAAGCCGCGCCGATCCGCCCCCGCGCCGCCTCCAGCGCCGCGCGCGCCGCGCGTCCGGCGGCGTGCGGTGACGACGGATTGGCCCACATCCCCATCCCGTCCCGCACCGCCTGCACGGCCGCGGGGGTCATCGGAGTCGTCGCGGCGTGGTCGAGGTACAGCGGCTCGGTCAAGACACATTCCATTTTCGGCGTTCGG
>Ga0265780_10006785_pt1 | contig 14156 bp, 13 predicted proteins | sample P1T30metagenome_FD_192432 | JGI IMG/M metagenome (GOLD analysis project Ga0265780, IMG submission 192432) | Plant litter microbial communities from East Loma Ridge, Irvine, California - P1 T30 | ecosystem: Environmental > Terrestrial > Plant litter > Unclassified | place: USA: California... | reverse complement strand
GGCGCGCTAGGGACTTTGACCTTGCGACTTTGCCGGCAATGGCTGCAGCAGCCAAGAGCGTATAGCGGGGAAGTCGGACGTCACAGGCGGCCTATCGCTATCGTCTAGGAGGGGCACTGGCAGCCCTGCGCACGAGCCGCCACTTAGCCACGCATAGCCTAGCGCGTCGCTTACGAGAAAGTGCGACTGCAATATTCGGATCGCGGACCTCACACATTCTACATTGCGAAACTCTCCGTCAAACACACACGACAATCGTCACGACCAACGTCACAATGTCTACCTCTGAGCTCGCAACCTCCTACGCCGCTCTCATCCTCGCCGATGATGGTGTCGACATCACTGTACGATTCCTAGAGCGCGGCTGCGTGCACTTGCTCATACTAACTACCCGCAGGCCGACAAGCTCCAATCGCTGATCAAGGCCGCAAAGATCGAGGAAGTCGAGCCCATCTGGACATCTCTGTTCGCCAAGGTGCGCACGACAGAGTGAATTGCATGCGAGACACGGTTTCTGATGTGGAAATAGGCTCTTGAGGGCAAGGATGTCAAGGACCTGCTCCTGAACGTCGGTTCAGGCGGCGGCGCTGCCTCTGCCCCCGCTGCCGGTGGTGCCGGTGGTGCTGCTGCTGGCGGTGCCGACGCACCAGCGGAAGAGGAGAAGAAGGAGGAGGGTACGTTGACCCAATCACTAGTTACGCGAAGAACGGACACTAACGCACCGCACAGAGAAGGAGGAGTCAGACGACGACATGGGCTTCGGTCTCTTCGACTAAGCGCTTTCTTTCGCATCTTCTTCCACATTTGCCTTACTCGGGGTGTCCAAAAGGAATCAGCGGCATACTCCCCCTGCTGGGCAGAACGTTCACGACCTTTCCGTGATACGACATGCATACGGATCATCTAGGAGAATACAATGACGGCGTCTTGAGATGTGTATAGGACGGCAGGTTCAATGGAAACTCGAAAAGTGCAAACTGTGTGTCTTCATGGAATGTGATTGTGGCTATTAGTGGATCGTCCATCAGGCTTCTGGCCGAATATGCATGCTTTCATCCTGTGAATTTCTTGGCCAACCAATCGCCATAACTCACCCAATTTCAATTCTAGTCACGCCAGCCGGCCTTGTGTCGCTCGCATCGCCCCCTTCCTTGTTGAGTCAGGGGTTCAGGGAATTCATAAGCCAACGGGACTGCGCTGAGTATCCTTTTACCTCCCTGCTTTGCGAGCTCCTTCATCACATCGAGGAAAAACTCCAGTGGAACGTCCTTGCTCAGCTCTGTGCAGCCAGAAGTGAATCTCGATAACCCAGCCACCAAGACTTTCCTAACCGGAGAATCGCCACCAGTCGTGTCGTAAACGCGTCGAATCAGCCGTGAGTCGATGTTCTTCATTTCATCCCTCTCGCTGCCTTCTTCGAAGCTGGTGACGAAACAGTCTATGAGACGATGTATGGCATCCAAGCGAAATGTAATTATGTTGTACGTGTCCGCCAAGAGGAAGTTCTCGATGAACGCCTCTGCGTCCTTCACATCAGAGATAATACCCGGGACAGGCTTTGAATCTGTGGCGTAGAACACTTTGTCTATGAAGTACTGTGTCGCGTGCATCTCTTGCCAGATGATGTCTGTGGGGCGTATGCTTGACGGGGCTCTCTCGTACTCTTGTCGCAGCCAGTACATGAATGTATTCATGACGGAGAAAGATACGTTCAGTTTGACGCGAACGCCTGGCTTCTTGAAGAGCTTGGCGAGGTCAGGGACGAAGGATCTGAGAAGGCTGTAATAGACGGTGATCGGCAATAGGTGACCGGGGTCGTCGATGGTAAATTCGACGCTGGTCAAGATCAGCGGGTAGTTCATGTCAAAGTAGTGATTATGTCACTCACATTCTGCCCCATTCGCACATGTCCGCCATGGTATCGTCCTCAATGGCTTGCGGTAGTCGTCCGCGACGTAGTGGTGCAGTGAGGTAGAGTCAGGGTGTCAGGATTTGCGGGCTTAAATACGTCTGTTCGGGTCCAAGCTTAAAATCACGGTGAATGGCAAACGGCGCGGTGAGAGTGAGTAGTAAGGTCTTGATTGATCGTTCCAGTGCAGAAACTGTTTGCAATATGTTTGAACTCCCAGATATCCGTCAGCTAGGAATCGAAGCATGCATTCCATCATGTCAGGAAGTTGTCTCTTCCCTTGTCCGCCCACCGAAGCCGGCGCCCTATCTAGGGCTCCAAATCCATGAAGATGCTCATTGTGCAAGGCGGCGCGACTGGTGCTGCATGTCCATGGTACTTGCAAGGGTTCCTCCACGGACCGTACCTGTCGCACTTCTTGTCCCAAACCTTACATAAAATGTCGACGAGGAAATCCTTGGGCAGTTGTCCGAGTGCCACATCGCGTTGGTCGCCGTAATCATGGTAGCCCTCGCCCAGAAGCCCTCTCAATGGGTCGCCAGGCTTTGTGTTACGATAGAGTGTCTCGATAGCTGTGATGCTGATGTGATTATGGTAATAGTCAGGATTTTCGATGTAGTCGATGAACATCCAGTTGTTGCACCAGACCAGGCGATCTATGGCGTCCTGACGCAGACGAGGGATTTCGTATCTGCTGGCGAAGATGTACATGTTGATGGCTGCCTAGGTATAGTCGGAAAAATTTGAAGCATGGTTCCAAATCAACGGTTCCTCGCTGTGGTAGTAGGTGCAGCTGTCATCGTCCGGCCAAGTCAATTCAGAGGGCTGTCCAGGCTTGATGCCTGGGCACAGCGAATTGCTCCCGCTAGCGAAGTGCTCGAAGCGTAGCCATCCGATGAAGACCTCGAAGCTTTCGGGTGTAACGTCATCGAGCCTGACCGACCTTATACCTGGAAAGCGGAAGAGACTTGCGAGGCTAGGTACGTATGCTTCGAGCAGGAGACGCAGGATGTCGAAGGTCTCGTGGACGTCATTACAGCGGATGTCAAATTCGACAGTCTCAGTCCTATATCATATGTGAGTATAGGTACACTGCTTGCAATTGAGAAAATTACCGTTGTTCGGTAGTATAGAGGGTGTCGAAGGGCCGCTGAGTCATTTTGACCTGACGTCAAAGATTGCAGAGGAGCGTGCGAGATTGGCAGATCAAGATGAGCAGATAGAGAGGAAGCGCAAGCCGGACTTTAGCACCCAGGACAGGCAACAAAGTAAAATTCGAAGCAGACTTACCCAAGTGAGAGGCACCGGCTCGTTGAGCAGTGAAAGCCTGACTGTATTGAACGTACATGGGCCTCTTACAGACAGGTGAGTCAAAGACGGCGCAGGGCAGCTGAATTAAGGGAAGAAAAGATTACACTCTCCGTGCTTTTATCGGCGCAAATTTGGGTGGCATTTGGAGCGGCCTCTTGCAGGCAGTAAAACCTCTCGGAGCCGGGTATCTCCAGTCGAGCCAGGCATTCCATATCATGACAGATGCTGTACTGGAGGCCCAGTAGAGCATTAGCGCAGCCGGCATATTCTGGCAGAGAGGCCCAATGAGCAAGGAAACTGCGAGGAGCGTTTTTCGAATGGCGAGCGGCCACCGGGCGCCGTTCTCGACCGTGTTCTTCGTGATGTAGATGTTTGTAAACATGAGTCCTGAGACGAGGAACGGTAAGACGCCCGTCGGGTCAGGCATTAGGAGGTCTGGGAACCACAACATGCCCTCAGTTGCGAGCGATGGTTCGAACCACGTGCTCGTGCTGACTGGCACTTCACCGACAGCGGCCTGGGCATCCTCGCCCCTGAAGGTAGAAAAGCCTAGACCCATCAGGCCATCTCGTGCAGCACACTTCTGCCTGATAGTCTCGGCCATGGCAAAGAAGATGGGTATTTGTCCAGTTGTCCAGCCAAGCTGACCCGTCAATGTGACATTCCACCTCTTGTCAAGGTTCGCCGTCACCTCGTTGACCTCCTTTTTGACTGCAAGCGACGCCTCCCTGGGTGTGCGGAAGTTGGCTGTCCTCAGGATCTCGTCTCGCTTCTGGAAAGCTAGTGCTTGTCGAAGTGGGTGTAGGCCGATGTAGCGTGCCATGAGCGATCGTGCCCATGCGCCGAAGGTCGTGACCAGTGCAGCACGTGTGAAGAAGGCGGCAAGCGGTATAGCGGCATACCAGGGCACGCTTGTGTGAATCAGATTAATCATCTCGTGGGGTAGGTAGAGGACAGCATCAAGCAATGGGTCGTGTGGCGGGGCTGATGCGTGGAAAGCGCGGGATGAAGGGCGGCATCTTGGCGATGGAGGTCTAGCAAACCTCCGAGAAGCTAATTGGCACGTTGGCCGCCGTAGCAGCCTCGAAGACAACATGTCGCGATAATTTGTGTGGTGTTGTGCTTTCGCGCAAGCATCGTCGGACTTCGGGCGGAAAGAAGCTTGAGCACACGCCAGGCCCACGGTGTCGGGCCGGACAGGCACCATCCCACGTGCCAGACGTCAAGCTACGTGGAACTCTTGTGACTTTTAATTCCAGCGTCTTCTCTCTGTCACGATAACTCAAGCTAGGCGCTCGCCATGGCGCTTCTCGCCGTCTTCCTCTCGCTTCTGATCCCGGCCCTTATCTCCGTCGTCTTTCTTCCGAAGACCCTGCAACTGCTCGCCGAACTAGTGGGCCGTCGCCTGCGTCACTCGTCCCGCACGCGACGAGAGCTATTGTTGGATCGTGTTGCTGCAGAGACCAAGGCTTTTGAGGCGGACCACAAGGCGAAAGGCAGTGAAGATGATGACTGGGAGAACATAGTGCCCTCTCCACTTGGCACTGCAGCCAATGGAGCCAAGGCAGATGCAGAGTGGAATGGCATAGTCGGCTTCTTCCACCCCTTCTGCAATGCAGGAGGAGGCGGTGAACGAGTACTATGGGCTGCAATCCGAGCAACACAGAAACGCTGGCCGGAGGCAATAATCGTCGTATACACAGGCGACCACGATGTCGACAAGCATGCCATCCTCAAGCGTGTCAAGGACCGCTTCAACATCCACCTCCACCCGCCGACCGTCCACTTCCTCTACCTCACCACTCGTGACTGGGTACTTGCAAGCACATGGCCGCGATTCACACTGTTAGGCCAGTCGTTGGGCTCGGTAGTCCTTGCCTACGATGCATTCTCGCTCCTCGTCCCGGACGTCTTCATCGATACCATGGGCTACGCTTTTTCGCTTGCCCTGTCATCCTGGTTCTTCCCAGACGTACCGACTGGCGCATACGTTCACTATCCGACAATATCAACCGACATGTTAGACTCACTACAAGTAGGAGGACAGGGTGTGAATGCAGGCACAGGAGACGGATACCGCGGTCTGGCCAAGAAGAAGTACTGGCAGCTTTTCGCAAAGCTATACAGCAAGGTTGGCAGTACCATCGACGTGGTCATGACCAATTCTACATGGACGCAGAGTCACGTCCAGTCACTCTGGGGATCGTACCGGGAGCAGCGGAATGCGCTTGTGAACAAGGACATCAATGTCGTGTTCCCGCCAGTCGCCGTGGAAGATGTGACGAAAGCTGTTGAGGTGTCAGAGGCCAGCGAGAAGCATCGTGGACCAGCCCTCCTCTACATTGCCCAGTTCCGGCCCGAGAAGAACCACCAACTCATCCTCGAAGCATTCGCCCAATTCGTCCACTCCAAGCCGAAGCTCACCGCCTATCCTGATCAGACACCGAAGCTTGTTCTCATCGGTTCTGTACGAGGATCTCACGACGATGCGAAACGAGTGTACAACTTGAGGTTGCTGGCCCACGAGCTCAAGATCGATGAGAACGTCGAGTTCATTTGCGACGCACCATGGCCGCTCATGCTAGAATGGATGGGCAAGGCGAGCGTCGGCGTCAATGGCATGTGGAATGAGCACTTTGGTATTGGAGTTGTCGAATACCAGGCCGCTGGTCTGATCTCGGTTGTCAACAACTCCGGCGGACCAAAGCTGGACATTGTGATCGAGATCGACGGCAAGCCTACGGGTGCGTACAAGTATTTGCCAAAAGAAAGCGTACATGTGATGCTAACATCTAACAGGTTTCCATGCCACCACAGCACAAGAATATGCCGACGGCTTCCATAAAGCACTCTCACTGTCACCAAAAGAAACGATAGCCATGCGCAAACGAGCGCGCAAGTCTGCTGAGCGCTTTACTGATCTCGGCTTTGCAGAGAAGTGGCTCACTAACATGGACAAGCTGGTTGCTCTGCAGGTTGCACGGGCAAAGAAATGATCACATTTACTTGTTTCTCAGGCGCTTTGGAAAAGCTACTTTAGCGTTATGATACCACTGATAGCATTGGGCCAAAGGAGCAACAGCATTTCCGCCAATGCCGTTTTCTACCTCACTCCAGCTTCACCTTCACCTATTATTCTCACCGTGCCAAGCGACTGATCGGTTCTCATTCAACCCAGCATAACCTATGACCTCTTTTTCGCTTCCTCGTTTCCCGACCAAGAATTACAGCTGAGATGACGGATGAGGATGAGACACCGCCGTACAGTCGCCTTTGCCTGCAGTTCATAGACGCATGCTAACAGCTCCAGGAATGATGTTGTCGAGGTCGAACTGTGTTTCAATAGCGAGATGAAGATCTTTCAGGTCCCACGCCGCCTCTTCACCTACGGTGGACCAACTTTCGGCAGCCTCTTTTCGCACCCCAGTGTCCGAGCGGTCAAAGTCAAGGATGTCAAATCGAGACGTTCCGCATCTTCGTTGGATGGCTGATGACTGCGCATTGGCGGGAAGGCCTCCTCATGCCATCACAGCCTGATTCTCTGGCTTGGGCAAGCATGACCCATCATTGCTACGACGAGACTATGCTAATGGTACGATCACAGGCTGACACGCGCGAGTTCTGCATGGCCTGGGCGAGTGAGGACGGCGACCCCATCATCTGCGACGTAATTGACGCGGACGAGCTATGGACCATCGCCGAAGCCGCCATTGAGATGTACATCTTCGCCCACACCTACGACATTCCCCGACTCGCCCAGGACGCCTGGGACCGCCTCGTGTGGTGCAACCGCAACGCACGCGTTCTCGCAAGCCATTTCAAGAAGACGTTCGTCTCGGCGTCCACCATCCAGCATCTCTACGAGAACACGCAGCCTGGCAACTATGTGCGCACGTGGTTGGTCAACGGCCTGCGTGCCTTTGCGGATATGGATACTACAGACTTGACCCACTTGCCACAAGCTTTCTTGGTCGACGTTGCGAGAGACTATAGGAAAAGGCCGCATCACCCTGATGATGATGTGTCCAGGTATCTGCACATGTGGTATGATTGCGAATTCCATGAGCATGCTACGCGCAAGGAGGAAGATGAGTGCGTGGTTCGTGTACAAACATAATCTTGTGCTGCCGAACTCGTTGTCGAGGAGTTTTTGAAGAGAAGAGATGGTTTGATGTACAAAGGGGCGTTTCCTCGTGACGGGGTTGGCGAAGTGATAGTAGCAATTCGCTCATGTATGCGACATGAAGGCCCACACATAGTTATAGTTCATGTAAAAGCTTGCATAGAATGGGCTTGGAAAAGTCACCGAGATTGATTACTTTGCCTAACAATACTCATAGCGCATGTCCGGCTATGCATCTATTGCACCGGCCTCGCCCCACTCGCCAGCATATCCGCCTCCGTAACCTCCTCCTTCCTCAACTGCTCGGGCGCCCCGGCCTCCTGCCTCTTCCTAATTCCCCTCGCACCCGGCGTAAGATACGTGCTATCCAAATTCGGCAAATCCTCTCCCGGCGTGGGGTGCCAATTCTTGCTCTTCCACGGCGTGACACCGAGGATATACATGGTATCGATCTCCTCGAGCGAGCGCCCATGGCTCTCGCAAACGAAGAAATACACCACCACCGCGCCCGCGAAACAACACCCCGCGAAGACGTAGCCGTAGCGGTAGTCAATCGCCGACGTGATGTACGGCGTGAAAAACGAGATCAGGAAGTTGAAGACCCAGTTGGATGCTGTGGCGAGCGCCATGCACTTGGCGCGGTACCGCGAGGGGTATATCTCACCAACCACCGCCCACACGATCGGGCCCCACGTCATCGCAAAGCCCGAGATGAACAGACACGCGAAGACGATCATGGCGTAGCCGATGCCCTGGTTCGTGGTGCCGTCGGGGTTGGGCAGGGCGAAATGGCCGAGCGAGGCGAAGACGAGGAAGCACATGAACATCCACAGCGCGCCCCAAATTAGGGACGGGCGGCGGCCGTATTTCTCGACGATGTAGAGGCCTGGGAACGTCATGCCGAAGTTCACGCCGCCCAGGATCATGGAGGTGACGTAGGAGTTTTGGATGCCGACAGAGTTGAAGATTGTGGTGCCGTAGTAGAAGTAGTAGCTGAGGGTATCGTTAGCATATTTTTTTTGAAGAATATGGAGTTGGTGACTTACTTGGCGCCTGTAAGCTGCTGCAGGGCTTGGAGTGTGATACCCAACAGAGTACGGTACAGCATGCGTGGGCCGGTAAAGATCTCGTACCAAGGGTGATGTTCACCGCCAGCACGTTCAGCCTCGAGTTTCTCCTCGATCTCACGGATCTCAGTCTGGACGTGGGGATGATCTTCTGGAACACCGTAGCTGAGCGCGATGGTGTGGCGAGCACTGGCAACTTTTCCTTGCCGATATTCCCATCGTGGGGACTCTTGCATGAACAAGATGCCGACGATCATCAAGAACGACCAGATGAAGCCAATACCCATGGGAATCTTCCAGGATGCTGAACTGGGTGTCTTCTCCGTACCGAAGTTGATGCAGTATGCTACGAAGATACCGAGGGTGATGAACAGCTGGTAGCAAGACACCAGCGCGCCTCGCACATATCTTGGGGCGGTTTCGGACTGGTACATGGGCGTGAGGACCGAGAGGCCACCGACTCCGAGACCTGCAACCCAACGTCCGAGCGAGATCTGGTACCATATGTTTGTGGTTGCGATTTGGACAATGACTCCAACGCAGAAGATGAGGTTCCAGAAGATGATGGAGTATTTGCGACCGAATTTGTCTGAAATGGGCGCAGCAATGAGCGCACCCATCAGTGTACCGATTGAGAGCAATGCAACGATAAGACCGGATTTCCAGTTGCTGAATGACTGTTCGCCATTCTTATTCTCTTGGTCAGCAAACTTCGCTAAAAAGTCAGGCATCTCCAAGAAACCTGAGATTTGACCAGTATCGTATCCTGAAGTCTGTGAGCAACTGCTTCTTCTGAAGTCTGCTTAACTTAACATACCAAAAATGAAGCCTCCCATGGACACAATAATAGCCATGGCGATAATCCTCGGTCGGAAGATCTGGCGCATGCCAAATTCGAGAATCTGGGGCTTCTTCTCTGGGTCAGCCGTGGAAGAAGCTGGCGAGCGCGACTGCGCCTTGAAGCGATCGAGTATCGCCATGATGAAGTATAGATCTCGTGGTGTTTGATATGAAGCTTGAAAGGAAAGTCACTTTTGAGTACGTGGGGACTCCACCATTTAAGTCTCCAAGCATTGTCCCCGCGATTCACGCCCGCACCCCAATGCCGTCATCCACTACAGCGGTTCCAACGTCCACATGGCCATTGCTAGCCTGTGTACTGCAGTTCGTGTGTCGCGTCTCGAACCGCCGACGTCATTCTTCAGACGATCCCTTGGGAAACGGTGGAATGCCTGAATAAGCTTGGCCAACGTAAGGCTTCGGTATTGTCAAGCTTCACCAAGCGTATCGTTCCCATTGGTAGAGGGCCGTGTGAGGTGGAGATGAGGCTCTTCGGCAGGGTGCACAGATGGGAGATCCGACGTCAGTTTGCGATCATCGTTGATAGTAGAGAACAAAGCCGCGACGCGCAGAATTTTGCTGCATCAGTGCGTCAGATTTGATCCTCGTGTCGAGTGCAAGGCACAACGACATCTTTACATTTGCCATTGATCTTTGCTGTCGTGTATAGATGGAAGTTATGTTCTGATGTTGCGATGGTAGAATGGCTCAGCACAGAAAGAGCGTCGAAAATGCGAAGCGTGACGTCATCAACGCGTTCAAAGTTCCTTTTCAACACGCGCTAAAGTCTTCAGTGAAGAACACGAACACGGAAACCACATGCAGAATCTGGAGGGACTCGCGGAGACGGACGAAACACGCACTTTGAAGCTAGCAACGTGCCAGAGACCCGCTTTAACATTCTTCGAAGATTGTGTGCAGATGGCGAAGTGGATCATGGTCGTGTGCAAGTGGGCTAGATGAAGTGCCGCGCCCGAGGCTTAATTCCATGAAGTTCACGTACTAACTGGCAAACTTCTCTTAGCTATCGTTTTCCTTAGATCTGATAGAAATCCTAGATGCCACAGATAAGTGAGAGTATTCGTGCAATCGAGAAAGGACGACGTCAGTAGCGTATCGGAACGGGACCTACCCGACCATAAGACATCAGTGCGCCTTCCGGTGCCATCGATGTGGGCAGTCAAAAGCTGCATGCGTTACACATACGACGGCCTCCATAGGTCGATTGACTTACCTCCTACTCTGCCGCCTAATGCAAGCCGTGACTCTCGTCTCTTGCTTCTTACAGTAAGTTTTCTAAAGGGTGTGGATTGCAGCGACAATTTCACGGGACCTCTCCCTACATTTCTGCGTGCCCTTCCGGTGAACGCAAGTACACTAAAGGCTTGTGTACCTTAGGCCACTGGGTTTAATGTGGGTCCCGGAGTCCACACCATCAAATACACAGTAGTTTCGGAATCTTCAGGATCTTGCCTGGTAGGTGTGTTGCAACATCAGACGCGTTCGAACAGTATTATTCAACAACAAAGCCGGAGCAGCTTGTTCCGCTTCGCAACAGACATCCCCCTTGTCTTCCTAGAGAGCCAAACGGCCCTTCTGATCTGCAACCGTGAGATAAGATCCTAGCCACTCAACGGTAAGCCAAGGTCATTAAGAATGATAAGCAGTAAGCCGTCTATCTTCCTTCTTCCAGTTTGTCAAGCATTTCGCAGGCAGCTTTTTATTATTCTGCTATGCACAGGAGCCTACAGACTCTGAGAAATCACCAGCGAGAAACTCGTAGGAAAGTTAGCCGAGTAAGCACACGAACTGCCTTGAACGGCCTCTGCCCCATCTTTAAACAGCGAACTTTGAATGAAGTCAGCGACAAGCAATTCTCAAGAGTTCTACTTGTCTTGATAAGCCTCTTATCTAACCATTGCTTGAATTGGAGTCAATTGGAGTAGCTTGGAGGTATTAAGAGTTGTTACCAGCCGTTATCTTCGCAATGACGCGCGACATCCTTGACTCGGTTAAAAGTACTGACCCCGCAAGACCGTTGATATGACACGGGTTGAGCACATCGATTGGCTTATCTCTCAGCATTCCCGCGATTTGCTGTGGATCGACAAGATGTTGTGTTCATTGTGTCTCGTACCCCAACTTGCCCACCCGTTCAAGGGGTGAGTTCCCCGGCATTACTACCGCGGAAAAGCACTAGACCAACGAAAGAGCTGCCGGGAGTTTGGTGAGCAATATGATCAAGGAAATCGCCAGAATTGGAGATTGACTTGCGCATATATCTATTGTACCTTTTCTATCAAGATCAGAGCCTGCTCAACTTTGGCGTTCTGTTGCTTTGGACTTCACAATGGCTGACGCAACTGCTGTGAAGACTCCACTCCCAGTGGGAGCTGGTTATGGTATGCTATATCGCGACCACTTTCATCTATGAGACTAACAACATGAAGGTGTGGTTATCGGCATCGGGTTCTTCTTTGCCTTTCTGATGATGTTCATATCCTATCTCCAGAATCGCTACACGCAGTACTCGACGCACCAATCAGAGGAATTTAATACTGCTTCTCGATCTGTCAAACCTGGTCTGATCGCATCCGGTATTGTTTCAGCCTGGACATGGGCTGCTACACTGCTTCAGTCGTCGACCGTTGCCTACACGTATGGTGTCGCTGGTCCATTTTGGTATGCAGCTGGCGCGACTGTACAGATTCTCATGTTCTCTATCCTTGCGTGCAAGGTCAAGCAAAATGCACCAAGATGCCACACGTATCTCGAGATCATCAAAGCGAGATACGGGACCTTCGCGCATCTGGTGTTCATGCTCTTCGCATTTGTAACAAACATTCTTGTCGGTAGCCAATTGCTGCTCGGCGGGAGTGCTGTTGTCACAAGTTTGACAGGAATGCCGGTTTATGCTGCTATTTTTCTGATTCCAGTTGGTATGAACAAGACATCACGTAGCGAGTCTGAAGCTGACTTTCCCAGGTGTTTGCGCATACGTGATCCTAGGCGGACTTAGAGCTACATTCCTCTGCGATTACAGCCACACCTTGATTCTTATGATCATCATCCTCTACTTCATGTTCAACGCATACGCGATAAGCCCGTTGATTGGATCGCCTGGCGAGATGTTCGACCTCCTTAAGAAAGCTGGAGCTCAGCGCCCGATCGAGGGCAACAAAGACGGATCATATTTGACTCTGAAGTCGAATTACGGCCTTATCTTTGGCGTCATCCAACTCTGCTCAGGGTCTGGTACGGTCTTCCTGGATCAAGCTTATTGGCAACGTGCCATTGCATCGAAGCCCTCCACGGCCGTCCGGGCCTATCTTCTAGGTGGTCTTGCGTGGTTCGCAATTCCGTTCGGCTTCTCAACGACCTTGGGTTTAGCTGCTGCGGCACTGACGGACCACCCAAATTTCCCAACCTACCCTAATGTACCAACCTCCGGACAGATCTCTTCTGGGCTTGCAGCTGCATTTGCCGCTGAGACGTTGATGGGACAAGGTGGCGCTGTAGCACTGCTCATTGTGCTGTTCATGGCAGTCACGTCTTGTGCTTCGGCAGAGCTCATCGCAGTGTCGTCTCTGCTGACATTTGACATTTACAAAGAGTATATTCAGCCTAAAGCTACACCGAAGCAACTCATCTTTGTGTCACACATCATGATTTGCGTCTTCGGCTTGACGATGTCTATCTTTGCATGTATCTGGAACGCTGCGTCAATTGACCTTGGCTGGCTCTTTCTGTACGCACCACTTTACCACCTTACGACATGCACGATTGCTGACCATACGTAGCGTTATGGGCCTTCTCATCGGGGGTGCCGTCTTCCCTACTGCTTTCTCCATCTTGTGGCGCAAGCAAACGAAAGCCGGAGCCATCGCAGGATGTCTCTCGGGACTTGCTGCTGGACTTACTGCCTGGCTCACGACTGCAAAGCACTACTATGGCGAGATCACTATTGAGACCACTGGATTGTCGTATCCGACACTCGCGGGCAACCTTGCATCCATCATGACCGGACTGATCGTGACAACAACCATCTCTCTGATCAAACCAGACGACTTCGATTGGGAGATTACGCGTGCTATCAATGCCGTTGTCGTAGATGGGGTGCCACAAGACGGCGCTGCGACGCCGAGAGATACCTCGACCCCTGAGCTCTCCGATTCGAATGAGAAGAAGGACGAGACCGAAGTGTCTGCTCCTACAGCCACTCACGCTTCCCAGGATGAACTTCCACCTCACTTAGCACCAACCGCCAAGGAAGAAGACGATCCCAAGACACTCCGCAGCGCCTTCAAGATGGCATGTATCTTCGCCTTCGTCCTGACCTTCATCCTCGACTTCCTTCTCCCCATGCCAATGTTCTTCTCAGGCTACATCTTCTCGAAGGGCTCCTTCACAGGATGGGTGGTGGTAAGCTTCATATGGGTGTTCGCATCAAGTGCTATTAGTTGTTTGTTGCCTCTATGGGAGACAAGAGATGGACTAGCAAGGTTGGTGAAGAAAGTCACTGCAGACTTTGGAAAGAGGAAGTGAGAACGAAGAGACGCGGGGGCAATGTTCAGCTTTCAAAGGATGATGTAAGGGGTCTAGAATTTTCTGCCTTTAAATTAATGGGTTTTCGATCGACTGAATCAACTGAGAGCCATGGTAACCTTATCGAACTAATACCAGGTAGGCGCCAGCGGCCAGTTTAGCGTCTTCGGGATTTTCCCGCACTTAGTTGTTTCTGTACCAACGAACGAGGTTAGTGTGTTTCTTATACAATTCTGAAAAGCACAAAATTCAAAGGCATACTTTCTTATCCTTCTTTCGTTTTCTTTGTCCCAAGATATACACGCAAAATACGCCCCATGGGCGCTGTTCTCTCGACAGTCTCACTTCCCCATTTCCCCCA